>Ga0116228_10006895_pt1 | contig 10154 bp, 7 predicted proteins | sample S1TSphfallax_2_FD_89694 | JGI IMG/M metagenome (GOLD analysis project Ga0116228, IMG submission 89694) | Host-associated microbial communities from peat moss isolated from Minnesota, USA - S1T2_Fc - Sphagnum fallax MG | ecosystem: Host-associated > Plants > Peat moss > Unclassified | place: USA...
CCTTAGTTTAAAGATGGAAATATGGCGAACAGGTGAGCTCTTGTAGTTTCTCAGATTAATCCAGGAGATACGACGAACTAGACTGATTCGGGAAGAAGCTTCTAGTATTTCACCATCGACTCCTGAGGTTCGACTTCCAAAAGTATAATATAAATTATCTACGGCAATTATTCGAGAGGTTAGTCGAGTACAAATTTCGAAGGTTGATACTTTCATTGTCCTATGGTACTTGAACAAATGGGACACTATAACTATTTTTTTGGTTGTCCTTGTTTCTAGTTGTTTCCCTTTTGTTTTTAAATGTGTAGGGTTAAAAGGTCTCTTATTTTTTATAGACCTTTCCCTCAAAGTCTCCTTCCTCCTCTTGCACTTTCAATGTTGCTTTGTCTGCTACTTCTTCTCCTATGGTTATGCTCCTTGAACTGGAAACCATTTTTGAAACAAAACTTATAGGATAATAACAAAATGGCATACATCATTTTTTGGCTTTCTTTTGGGTGTTACCTCAATCATGTTCTTTTGACATTTTAGTAAAGTTTCCTTCTTCTAATAGCCTAATTGACATATTCTCCATGATTTGTTTTGGAGATCATCATGGTAGATTTATTACTAAAAATTTTCACCTTATCTTTCTAATAATGGGCAAAATTGTAGCAATTATATTGACATACTTTGATCTCATTTTCTTTAAAAACCCACCCTTATTGGTGTTGTAAGTATTTGGAACTTTATTAGCTATGTATGTTAATGTTACTCTAACATTTAACATTTTTGCCTAATTTGTCTCTATTTCTCTTGTATGGTAGATTTAAAAACCTTTGCCAACAGATGTCAATCTATAATTATTTGCTCTTTTGCCATCATAACTTTGATTCATTATGCTTAGAATCCAGTTTCCAATTCAAAAATTTAACCCGAATGTTATGACCGGGAGTCTTCCGTTCAACCTTAAACATACCTACTAAACCACTATGTTCGCCCATGTTCTCTCCTCCCCCTAAAGCTTGTCCAAAATAAATTAATTTTCAAATTGTCATTACAACTATGCCACGTAGGAGTAAAAATTGACTTAACTTCATCATCATGTTGAGTCTACGCCTTCTTCCCTTACATATTTGCAACCATTACTTGTTGAGTTCTTATCTTACTATGTTTGGAACGTGGACCTTTTTTGGAGTTTATTCATGTGTAGGCTCCTATTGTTGTGATGTTGTTGCAAATCATCCTTCTGCTTCTCCTCTTTAGAATAAAAAATGGGAATCATACCAACCTACTCACTTGTACTTGCCTTCTTTTTGGGCTTTCTAAAATTGTACCTCCTCAAAAAAAATTTGCAATCTTTGTCATTTTTTCTAATTGCTTAAAAAGTTTTCTCTAACATAGACAATGGAGAAATTTTTTTGAGGAGAAGAAAAAGAGTAAACAAGAGATGGAAATGGTGGACCTTTTTTTAGAAACCTAGATTGCAAAAACAAAATATTTATAAAATTTTGTTGTTTTCTTTGTTTCTTATGGGTTTTTTTTCTTAATTTTTGTAATCTCTCTCTAGATTATCTTTGCAACTTTTCAACAAAGCTTTCTTATGCGCTCATTTTGGAAATAAAAATAAAAATTTGTTTGCAGAAAACAAAAATGAAGAGGCACTATGTTGTTTATTAGCTGCTAAAACGCAATCATTTCATTTCGTGTATTATTGTTTCACTTTTCGCTTTAGGGTTAATGTCTTAATGATTTGTCCATTTTTTTGGTTTTTTAACACATGTCGACTTTTGTTTAAGTTCATACTGACAACAATATGTGATACAATTAATGTTTGTTGACCTACCAACTTTATAAATGTGGCATTGGGTTGTTTTGATGAGAGCTCTAAATTTGATGACTCGGTGTTATTTACATTACAAAAAAATTCTATCCTATGATGAGTCATCAAATCAATAAAGTTTTGTTCTAATGTTATAAACCTATTTGTCTTATAATCTAATGATTATGAAATTATATAATTATGGTCTCTAAGTAGTATCATAGCATGTTGACTCATTAGATTTATCGAGGCTCTTCTAATGCAACTATCTAATTAATACCAATTATGTATATTATTCTTTAATCCTCTTAATTTTCACCAATTTTTTCTTTTTTATGGTTTAAATCTATGGACTCTAAAGACTTTTCATTTTTTGAACTCTGAATTTCCTTCAATGTCTAATCCACATATGTGTATGGTTTCAACTTTTTAACGTTGACCAATACTAGGTTTGGTTCAAAATTATGAACATAAATAAGAATAAAAATATTATTAAGTAAGCAATATTATACCCTAAAGGGATTAAATCATCTTTTCTTGAATTTGCCCTAGAGTGTCTTTTCTCCCTTAGGAAACCACAAAAGATAATCTCTAAATTGGAACTTTTTTTGGTGTGTTTTTGTTGATTCCACAATATGTTCCATTGGTTTGTTCCAACATTGTTTTGAGCCTCCAATTTATTCTCCTTCAACTTTTCTAACTTTATATTTTGCTAGTTAGAACTCTAGTTGGTTTTGCATCTTTGTGGTCCCTACTAATAGCCAATAGAACATATTATGTTGGCATTAGAGGATGCAAACCATATATTAACTAGTAAGGTGTATATGCCACCAATAACTTGCATCCAATTTTTTCTTTACAATAATATCTTCAACAAAATGTATTTTTGCCAGTCCTTCATGTAACTCCTTTAAAACAATTTGTGCTTCTAAGGTGGTCAAACATCCACGCATCATGGCGTCTTGTCCCACTTTATACATTGTTCCCTTTTTCAAAGTAAAAGGTTTTGCTTTTTTAGCCAACTTTTATTTTAAAGTTAAATCCAAAGTTTTTGGCATCTAACATGTCTCTAAATAACTCTTATCTTCCTAAAAAAAATAATGATGCATCCACAATTTGATATGGGACTACCAATGGTTCTGAACCATATGGTCATTTAGATAGAACATCAGCTACCACATGTGTTCTACTGTGCTTATGGACTACTATAAATTCATACTCCAAAATTAACAACAACGATTTGGTTATCCTTCCAGACATTTGTGCTTTGTTAACCAAATACACCAAAGCCATGTGGTCTACATAAAAAATAGATTTATTTCCCAACAAAAAATGTCTGAACTTATGCAAAACATAAACCAATGTTAATGTTTCTCTTTCTATAGTATTTTAGTTATGCTTTGCTTTATTTAGCAGTTTAAACTTATATACTGTAAGTTGATCATACTTACCAATTGGGTTTTGTGCTAACATTACACCTACTTCCAATAATGATGCATATGTGTGCACATGGAACTCCATCTACCAATTTGGAGGTATCATAATCGATGCTTCCATGTATTTCTACTTGATATTATCCCCAAGCTTTTTGACACTTTGTGGTCCAAATAACAAGTTTTGGTTTCTTCATTAGCTTTGTGATTGGTGCCATGATAAAAGCAAAGTTCTTGATGAAACATCTATAAAATTGAGCCATACCATTAAAGACCTAAATCTATTTTGGGTTTGTAAATACTAGCATATTCACTATTGCCTGAACCTTCTTAGGGTTTGGTATTTTTCCTTCCTTAAAAACTATGAACCCTATAAGTAGTCCTGAAAATACCATAAAGACACATTTTTCTAAGTTATGACTGATTTTGTATTCTTTTCATTTTTGAAAGCAAAGTTTAAGCTTTCATCAAATGATTCTCCATATCACTATAAACTAAGTCATCTAAAAATATCTTCATGAACTGGTCTAAGTAGTTTCTGAAAGCTTTATTTATTGCTCTTTGGAATGTTGGTGGCCCATTTTTGACACTGAATGGCATCACCATCTAAACAAAAGTTCCCTAGTCTATTATAAAGGTTGTTTTGTATTTATCTTCAGGGGCTATAAAAATCTGATGGTATCATGAGTATCCATCTAAAAATGAATAAGCTTCATACCCTGCTATAGTGTTCGCTATTTCATAAAAAAATGGTAATGGATAGGATCTTTTTTTGTTGCCTTATTAAACTTTTTGAAATTCACACAAATTCTCACTTTTCCATTCTTTTTAGGCACTACCACTAAAGGTGATAATCATGTAGCCTCTTCTATTGGTTGAATGGATCGTGCTATTAAGAGTTTGTTAATATCATGTTTGAAAGTTGTAACATAGTTAACATTCAATTTGTACTTTGCTTAATGTGCTAGTGGTATTGAGGTGTTTAATTCAATTTTGTGTTGAGCTAATTTCAAAGGTATGCCTTTCAAATCTTTATCTAAACAAACACATATTTGAACTCCTCGAGTAAAATCTGAAGGTCCTCATTTTCCTCCTTTATCAATTGTGCATTAACTTTGATGCATTGTGGATTTACCTTTGTGCCAAAATTTAGCTTAACAAGTTGTTATTTTTTAGTTAAAGTCCAACATGTTATCAAAAGATTCTATACCTATATTTTGGATGGTGTCTCATCCACTTTAATATTAGTTTAACTGATGATAATAGGTTTCTAGATAAACCTTATTTTTCAGTGATATCTTTGGTTTAACAATAAATTCTTCTAGTTTTTTTGTTGAAGCCACCACTTTTGTTGCTCCTTGATCTAATGTCCCTTACTCTAGATCAAACTTTTCCTTGATTCTAATTTTTGACATTCCAATACTTGGTAATGAAACTATTTCATTTGAAATAATGATTATGCCGATTGAAAACAACTCTAGTTCTATTTCAAAAAAAGATCTTCCTCTTCATTTATTAGCCCTTTTAACAATTTCATAATAAACAAATGGGCCTTCTTATTTTTGCTCGTAGTTTCTTGTTAACTGATATTATTCTGATTGTTCCATTACCTTGAACAATAATGACATTGTTGCCCTAATCATGTGTAACCTTTGTATCTATGAACCAAGGTCTTCTTAATAACATGGAATAACTATAATCTACCACATTGCTTTGCAAAACAATAAAAATATTGCTACATATGATATATTTGAATCTTGAAATTTATAATGATTCCCAAAGGTCTGGTCAAACTCTGATTTGTCATTTTGAGGTGGTATGGAATTGGTCTTGGTTTGGGTAAACTTGGTTTTGTTACGACATTGTTTGTTATGATGTTTACACTTGTTCCTCCATCTAACAAAACATCTTCAACAATGTCCTTCCCAACTTGTACTTGGATAACTACTATCTAGTTATCTACTTTTATAATTGTTAAAGTGATATCATAGCCTAGTATATGTTGAGTGGTAACCTCAAAAACTATAGGAACAAAATCTTCCTTTCTTTTGACTCTACAAGTTTCAACATTATGATTTGTCATGTGATAGTTTGTACAATACATTCTTATTTTTTCTATAATTATACGAGGTTTCTGAATTAATGTTGTCTTATTGGTTTGTGGTATTAATAGATTACTTATTTCCCCTACTTCAAAAATTCCTTCTTCACAAACCAAAGTTGTTTCCTTATGTTATTGCAGGGTTTCTATCTTCACGCCTTTGTTGATACACACAAATATGGTTGTAATCTAGATTTGAAAATAATAGCTAGGAAAATATCTATTGTTTCGTGTTGAAAATTATTAGCTAACTTCAATAATATTTCATAATAAAATTCCACTATTTCATTCTTCTATTGCTTCATGCTTTCTAACTACATATAGACTTGCTCATCATTATGAAATGTTTTGAACCTTTTATAAAAAGTTAACTGTAATTTTACAAAAATACAATTTGGGTAGTTTCCCATGTAATCGTTACACCAATCAAACATAATATCTTTAAGGGTAAAATTAAACAAATCAACAATTTTTTCATTTTATGTTTCACCATTTGTTCTAATGTCAGCCTTAAAAACTTCAACATGAGCATCTAGGTCAAAATCATTCACATACTTAGGGTAGTTCATTGGTCGATGATAAGGTTGTTTGGTGGTAATGGTAGCCTACCTAGATTCACCATTGGCAATCCAAAATATCTCAAAGGTCTTGGAGGTCTTGGTGGTCTTGGTGGGCTTGATTGGCCTCCTCCTAGATATAATGGCTAACCAACAAAAACTTTGTTTGCCTCTCTGGGCATCTTTGTATGCATAGTAAGTTTTGTTCCCCTTGGAGTTTGTGGTTTAGACCTCATACCAACAATAGTATGGGCTAGTGTTGTTATAAATGGAGATTTAGTAATTGTAACCATAGATTGAAACTTTGCCACATAATATAATGGTGTAGATCTTACTAGTTCCATTTTGAAATTGAAAATTCCTGCATAAGTAACTCCAACATTGTTGTGATGTAACAAATTTGGGTGCAAGAGCTACAAAAATAGGTATTACATCTGCCACAATTTGAGCTCTCATTTCCATTTTGTTATTTTTCAAATTTTGTTTTATGAGTATATTTATAATTTTAGTCCTTTCATGGTACAATTCCTCTAGCTCAACATGTCCATGGTATTCTACTCTTGTAAGATTTAGATTTAGATTCTAGAAATGCTCACCAAATCCTTAATTCACATTAATTTTAATAAATGGACATTCATTGATCTAATGTCCAATTCGATGGTTGTATGTGCAACATGGAAAGTTAGTCATAAAACTTTGTTCACACTATGAATTCCTCTACTCCAATCCTTTGAAACCCCTCTAATAATGCTTCCGTTATGTTGATTAAAAATGGGTTCATTATACCTTATTTTGATAGCCACAAATACACCTTTTGTTATTGTTAGTTATGTTATTGGTAAGACCATAGTTTCTTATATAATTACAAGTATTAGTTCAACTCCTATGGACATTCTGATACCCTGAGTTGTGACTTTTTACTCAACCACATAATGAATTGAAGGTTCAAAATTTTGAATTCTTTATTCAAACTTTTCATCCACATGTTCCTCTTGATAGTAAGGAGGTGAAGTTGATTTGTACCTTGTTGAGTCTTTATTCTTTTTCATGAATCAAAACATCAAAATTATATTGCTGCATCAAACCTATTGATTCTAGTGGAACTTTTTGTCAAAGTTCAAATTTTCAACTTTTTTGTTTAAATTCAATTTATGAGTCTAGAATTTCAATATGACATTTTTCTCTCTTAGAATTTTTTTATAAACTACTAATGTGCCTTTGTACTTCACTAATTTGCATTTCATGAAGAATTATCAATGTTGCATGAGGCATTCTATGGCTTGCAAGTCTCTTTTTGTCCACAAATGTCTTTGTTTTGATTAAGAGACTTTTACAAGTGTTACAAATTATTAATCTATCTTATGTGCACTCAAATTGATGTTGATGGCAACACCATTTTCCATTTTTTAATGTACTATAACCTAATTTAATTGTCTCTTAAGACTTTTAGTTACAATTATATTTTCCATCTCTCCACACTATAATTCAAATGTGAACAAACTTTTGCATTATAACAAATTCTTCACAATTAGCTACTTTGCTTACATTTGCTTCCGAAACAAAAAATTATGATCAAGATTTGAAAAAATGCAAAAACAAAAACTGAAGTTCACTATCAATTTTTAGAAACAAAAATTCAAGTAACAATATATAAATAATATTGTGAATTTCAATCTAAATTCAAGCCCCGAAATGGTCACCAAATGGTAAATATAAAAATCCTATCCTATATTTTGATCTAAATCTGGACTAAAACATATCATAAAACTAATACTAATCAAATTTGCTCAATCATATCTACTCATATCTAGTTTTAGAACTTTAATCTAGTCATGAAAGTATGAGAGAAACATCAAAACAACAAATATGGCTATGGAATTGAAGCTTTTCCAAAACAAAAAAAAAACTCTTGTTTCATACTCCATCAAAACTCAATGTTCTATGATACCTCAATCTCTTATTCTTCCCAAAAAAAAATCCTATGATCTATTCAAATTCAAATGGTGACAAAAATTATGTAAATTAACTAAGAATTCCTATAACAATAACTAGGTAAGTAAATATGTACTAACTAACTATCATAATTAGTAATTACTCCTTTAACAAGGATTTTAGAAAAAAAAATTGTGTTTGCAACTATATTTATAGTCATTTTGGATTAAATAACCAAGGTCATTAGAGTTGTGCCAAACAACTTGCTTATTAAGCAACTCAACGTAACATGTATCATGTTAAAAACAACTATGTGTAATGTCCACATAGATAAATAAAAGTATGTAGTCATTTTATAGTCCTTTTAGACCCATGTAATCTTATTACAATCATTTATGACACCATGTAGTCATATTGTAGTCATTTAGGACCAAATTTAGAATGTCATCAAAGGGAATTGAACCTTCATCTCCATAGCCAAAAACCAACTCCTTAACCATCTAATCAATATTTCTACTTGTTATATATTATGTCATTGCATAAATATAAAGATGTATATTTCAAATCTTATGCATATTCATATAATTATTTAATTGTCTAAGTTCATAATAAATGAATTTCACAATTTAATAACATAATAATCTTTTATTTAAATCACTATTTTATTTCATTATTTTTAAAATTTTGATTTTAGTTATAAAATAAATATAATTTTTAATTTGTAATTCGTTTTAGCATTTGATATTATACATATATGTATTTTAATTTTTAATAATTAAATTTACTTAATTTAATAGTTTTGGGCCATAAATTAAAACTGAATTTAAGATTTTGAATTTATTTTAATGCATATTTTAATTCCATATTTATATTAAAATTTTAATTTTCAAAATTTTAAATGTAAATATATGATATCAATTTTTAAATTTTATTTCAAAAAAATGTGTATTTTAAAATTATAAACATACATATAAATATTCAATTATTTAATTAAAAATAATCATTGATTAAACCTTTATACATGTATGCTTTCCATTTGTAAAAAAAAAATGAACTAAAACATAACATTTTTGTAAATGCCTAAAAAATGATTCCACTTGAACTTCATATATACATGTCTTTTTATGTAATGCATACATGAATACTAACATCACAAAATGACTTATGATTTTTTTTATGAATGTACAAGTTAAATTATATTTTATGATGTATGATGTTAATTATTATTTACATTTTTTATATAATTCATAATATACAATTAAGTTATGACTACAATTATGTTAATTTGATTACATGTTTACACCGTGTGGCAAAATTGCACATGTTAAATGTAAAATGATGGACATTAATTTTCCACATCCACTACAACAATAGGGGGCTATTTTGCGATCTGAATATCATCGCAAACAACAAAGAAAGAAGTTTCCAAAAGCTCGCTGTTGCGAACCATAATTCCTTGCAAACTCTTAAGCTTTTGTGATACCATAACATTCGTACCCGTACAATCGCAAGTCCTTCGCAACTCCAGAACTTGATACAATCGCAAAACTTTCCGATTATAACTGCTTCTATACATTGTTTGCGATTAACATTACATCAGAAACTATTTGCAACACACCCATCACTGCAAAGACTTAGCGAATCGACTCAAAAGTCTATTGGTTTCCGATATAAGATCTAACGCAAACTTTTTGGGATTCTCAAAATGCCGCTAAAAGTTTGCGAAACTTGATACTATCGCAAAACTTTCCAATTATAACTGCTTCTATACATTGTTTGCGATTAACATTGCATTAGAAATTATTTGCAACACACCCATCATCGCAACGACTTAGCGAATCGACTCAAAAGTCTATCGGTTTCCGATATAAGATCTAACACAAACTTTTTGGGATTCTCAAAATGCCGCTAAAAGTTTACGAAACTTGATACAATCGCAAAACTTTCCGATTGTAACTGGTTCTATACATTATTTGCGATTAACATTGCATCAGAAACTATTTACAACACACCCATCACCACAACGACTTAGCGAATCGATTCAAAAGTCTATCGGTTTCCGATATAAGATTTAACGTAAACTTTTTAGGATTCTCAAAATGCCGCTAAAAGTTTGTGAAATCATAGATTTTGCAAACCTGTTCTGGAATGATTTTACCCGTAAGAGTGTAGCAATATCTATGACATGGTATACTCCATACTAGCAATTGTAAGTGCGACTGCATGCAACTATAGGGGTTGCGTTCACACTGCATTACATGTTAATTAGCTAACCCAATTGTATGCGAACACGTGTACTTTTATTTTGTAATTAAATATTTAGTTTTAAG
>Ga0116228_10006896_pt1 | contig 10153 bp, 8 predicted proteins | sample S1TSphfallax_2_FD_89694 | JGI IMG/M metagenome (GOLD analysis project Ga0116228, IMG submission 89694) | Host-associated microbial communities from peat moss isolated from Minnesota, USA - S1T2_Fc - Sphagnum fallax MG | ecosystem: Host-associated > Plants > Peat moss > Unclassified | place: USA...
AAAAAAATGTATGGATGTGGTTACAATTGGTTTACTACAACATTGTTCAATTACCTTGTGAAGCAACAATATATGTGTGGGCACACAAGGTGCCCACATAAGGTAAACGGTGTAGTTATAGAGGAGTTGTTAAAGTCTACTGGTAGGTTGTAGTTGAGGGATTTGCTCTTCTTTTTCCACTAGTTTGATGGTATGGATTTATGGGATCATGAGTTTAAAGTTTTAATGAACCAAACTGCAGTATTAAGAATTGTTTCAACAAGATCACGAGTAGGGAATTTTTTTAGTTTTGTGAGGTTGAAAAAGTGGCAACATATGTAAAAGAACATAAATTTTAATCGAATTTGCACTAAAAACCTAGAAAGCCAAAAACATTTTCAAAATTAGTTATTGTCACAATGTAAAAATTTGACCAAAAAAAGAAATCTTAATCATGAATGTTTATTCTTTAAACATTATTAATTGCTTATAAGTTGAAGCCTTGTTGATGGCATTGCATTGGCACATGATAAATGATGAAGGGTTCGTTTGTTTTTAATTTGTATGTTTTATGGCTTCAACAAGCCAAACCAATCCGATTTCCATATCTAACAATAGAAACATCAAAGAAGCTAACCTCAATTTTTCTATTATTGATGGTAGTTCAAAACAACATCACACATTGAAATGGATGCAATGTGGGGGCAATTGTTTCCATTATTCCAAATTAATCAAGCTATATGGGCACCTCATCATCGCAATACAAGTTTTTTTTGGCATTTTTTGTGCCAAACAATGGTGGGGTCCCAACTTCATGTAATCCACAACAACTTCGATGCATATATGTCACATGAAACAAACTAATGTTCATGCATCAAATGGCAGCAAAATCCCCATTAAAGGACTCATCGCATATAAGGAAAATGGTATCTCTACTCTAAGCAAACATGTTGCACGTGATGTGGAGGAGGCTGAGAGGTGGGGGGCCTATGTCTTAGAGCATCAAGAAAAGAATTCTGAGTTTGAAAATCAATAGAAAAACACAGGAATTGGAAGGCACAATGCCATTTGAAATGATACATTCTTTGGGAATAAAGTGTCATATTCCAAAAATGACCCTATTCAAAAAGCATTCTTGGAAAATTCATTTCTTTATGTTGCTAAAGGGTATCACCTTTTATCTTCAGTCAAAAATCCATGGTTGAAGTGATTACTTATATATCAAAATGGCATAATTGTGTTTTGATCTTGTCACCAATTGGGGAAAGATGTTTTGCTTGATATCAATGCAAAAGCTATGGAAGTTCTTGTGTTTCCAACTTTGGCATAATGTGTCTCTTGCACAACTTCATTTGACTTGTGGATGTCACGTGTGGGCTATAACACTTTTGCAAGGGTGGTGAACTTTATCGATGATGCATGGCATGCAAATCACATAACAATTGGATTCTTTGAGGTGCAAAATATTTCAAATGCTTATATGGAAAAACAAATGAAGGTTTACTGGGGTATTTTGGATTATTGGACAAGGTTATTGCATATGTCAATGCAAGCAAAGGCTCTAATTAACCTTGCATCGCTTGCCACTATTATAGCTTTAGTAATATCGTGTTTTTCCTTGAAGTTGGTTAGCCCTTTTGTTGGGTCTTGTTTGAAACACACTATGTCAACGGCTACCCAATATGCCATAGATGATTCCAAGGTATGTCAATGCATGACGAAGGTGAGTTTCAAGCATCACAAGTGGCACTCCAAAAGACCATAACATGAACAATGAAAGTTGCAAAAGGGTTGCAGGAATGGAAAGATGTTTGCATTCTTACAAGTCTTCCTCCTTGAATATTGAAAATGCCCGTGAAAACATGGTTTGCTTCACATGTAGTATTCTTCCAAAAAATGTTTCAATACGAAGATGCAATTTCAATCTATTATGGTAGGCATTAACCTATCTTCACGAATGTCAACCAACCAAATGTGAGCAATTGCAAAGGTCATCATTGAGACTTTGATGTCAATGGTGAAACAATGTTTATTTAACTAGAGCCATGATTACTAACTACTTTTAGATGTTCTAATTTTTTCCTTTTCCTTGTGTATAACCATGAAAACCAAGGTCTAGTTGATCCAAGCTAGTAATAAAGTCTTCATTCAAAGACATTTTGAATCAAAATCTCTTACTTTCAAATTAAAGATGTTTAACCAAGTGGTTGACATTCTAGCCCCTCTCCTTGCTTTTGTTACTAGTTATCATATTCTTACCATAGCTCACAATATTTTAATTATCATGTTAAACCCCCAATTCAAAAGCATAAAATCCATTCAAAAGTTTGTGGGGGATGTTTTCTAAGCACAAGCAACAATTCAAGAATATGATCAAAAAATAGTGTTGCACGTGTTATTATAGGTTTATTGTCACTTCAACCATGTTAATGTACAAATTGGCTAAACAATCAATCATGAAGAAGACAATTTGTTTGGTCAAGCCATTTCCAATGATGATGTTATCATCTATACCATGAAAAATGAATTGCAATTCTTTTGCCTCTCATGTGTCAACCCATCAAAAGTTGAAAATCTTTTCTTGTGGTGGGCAACACATGGAACTCCAGTTTCAAATGTTCAATTTTTAGCACATCAAATTCTAGGTATTGTCAGATCTCAAATTGAGACTGAAAGGATTTCTAATATCACAAGTGTGACCACAATTCTTCATCAATCTAAACTCAAAAATGAAAACTTACAACATTTTGTGATGATTGCCAAAAATTAGCCCAATGATGTTCATCTTGATTGTTTAGTAGGTGACAAGTCTTCTATTTCTACTTTCATGAGCCATGAAGAAATCTTGCTAAAGGATAATGAAATTTTAATTGAAGAAGGTCTTTTTGAGGAGGATGCATAATTGCAATCACTTTTTGGAAAATGCTTATTAAATTTTTTTTTTGCAACAAACAATTGAAATAATTAATATTCTTTCCAATTTCCTCAGATTGTATAGTATTTTCAAAGGAACATGTATTTTGAATTTTTTTCATTGTTTAACCAGTTTGTAATAAATGTTTACAATGTTGTTAATTTCGAATTTTTTGGCTTGAATTGTTATTGGTAAATGATGCCCAAGACAAAAATCAAGTAAATCTTTTGTTAAAAGGGTAGGAATGTGGTTTGCAACCCCAAAGTTTGCACACACTTACAACTTGTTGTAATTGGCACCTTTTCTCTAGTTATTAAAAAGGATTATGGAAGTGGACATGGTAAGCAAACCTAAATCATATTAGGATTTCAACTTGCACTTGTTGTATTTAAATTTTTTGACAATTTATTGTTGGACACAATGTGGGTGAATCTATCATGGTGAATGTTTGGAATAGTAATGTTTAATTTGCAAGCTATTTTGTAATTTAAAATTTGAACCAAAAATTTCTTTTAAACTAGATATGAAATAAAGAATTTTTCTTTGGATGCACTTCCCTTTAGATTGTTAAAAAGGAAAATACAACATTGAAGTATTAAAATCACTTGAAACTTGTTCCAAAATTATGTAAGAAAACTAAGCCCAAAAATCAGCCCCATATTGGTTCCAAAAACAAAGGTTTGTATTCATCAAAAATTTGTCAAACTCGGAATTGATAAAAGAAAAAAGAAGGGAAACAACCTAAACCTTTGATTTTTTTAATTTATTTCTCTCTCTCTCTCTCTCTCTCTCTCTCTCTCTATATATATATATATATATATAATTTTTATTTATTTATTTTAAAACTGAAGGATCTATTTTACATCAAAAAATTACCCTACCTAGAACCAAAGGTTTCACTTAAATGTATAATATATCATTGAGGATTTCAAGCGCATTTTCCTTTTAAAAACTTGAGATCTTTATTTTTGTTGAAATGTACACATTTGATTTATCTAAAGAATAATCATCTTATGAACTTTTTTTATTTTTTATTTTCTTAAATTTATGAAAAGTACACATGTGGATTAAACTTTTGAAGTTGGCTCTATCATTCTCATATGTGCCCCAACCAAACATGGAAATCACTTTTGAAACACAATAAAACCTAATCCTTACAAAAGATCTAGGCCTTGTACTAATTGGTTCATTTTAGATGCCACCCAAGAGAAACTTGAAGATGGTTGTTTTGGATGTTTTTCTTGTGCAACTTGCAATGAAAAAACAAAATTGAGCCATATTCCCCAATGAAAAGGCAAATTAGGGTTGTATTTTCCCCAATGAACTTGACTATGCTCTCCATCCTTATGCAATTTGGCTCCACTTCCATGACCAAATTATTCATGGGAGAAAAATAAGTTGGGCAAAGTTCCCCAAGGAGAAAGGGATTTGGGGGCTTGGCTACATTTTCCAAAGCACAACATTTGGTGTATTAACCCTATAATTTTCAAAAGGTTGCATTAGCACCTCACCTTAAGTTTTCATCCTTTATCCTAAACTTTACATCTATTGTAAAACTTCAAATTTTCAACCATTGTGTAATTTATGGTTTATTATGCAATCTTTTTTTACTTATTTTTCATCAATACTATAACTTTTCACTTTAATTAACTTTCATCCGTTGTGCAACCTCATTTCCTCAACTTCTCTTTCATTGTTTAATTTTCCAAAATTTATAAAATGTTTCTTATAAATGTTTTTAAAATCAACAATTATATGGATTGACATCCAATTGTTAAGTAAATTTAAAAAATAAAATGACATACTATTTTGTGGGGCAAGAATGATTTTTTCCCAAACATTTGTCACAAAGGTATTGGGTTAATTTTTCTGATACATTGCACTATGAAAGACTTTAATAAAGCCTTAGTTGTGTTTCTTAGCTCCATGTACCAAATCAAAAGGGTCATGTGGGAGCTTCAAAATGAGATTAGAACAAGCTCTTCAAGTCAAGCTCATGTTCACCTGTAAAATTACACAAACCAAAAAGAAAAGGCAATTAATGCATATAAAGTTATAATGGTGTGCCAAGAAGCCATGGGCTAATTCAAACTCACAACATCCACCATGGTCCAAATTTTAATCACAATTCTCCTCCATATATTACATTTCATAGTTCCTTGCATGGGCTACAACAAAACAAACATTTTTCTCAAGATTGCCAAATGGAGGTCCCAAAATTATAGGTTATGAATCCTATAATTTTGGGAGCTCATTATTTTTTTGTTTTGCATCCAAATTGAAATATCTCAAAAGTAAACTTGTAACCCTTGAAAATAACTTTCAAACCATGTACCAAGCTTTTCAATCAAATGTGAAATTATCCATTCAAATTGTCCTTTAAATGCTTGGGATTCAATTTGGTAATTTGATTTCCAACCATATACATAACCATAATAACTTATGTTGTGTATCTTTGTTTTGGAAATGTAACACCAATGTATTGTGGTACTTTTCAAGACTTTTTCTACAATCAAAAGATGGTTTAATTTGGACAATGTTTGAATCCCCAAATGTTGATTCAAAGATTCAAGGCACCCTAGGACTTCCAAAGTTTCCAAAGCAAAAGTTGAACTTGGAAAGTCAAGGAGTGCCTCCCTTTGATTCCCACATATTTCATATGGGAGAGTGTTTTCATTCTCTTGTGTTCACTTTACATTTCCATCCATTATTTGTTTTGATTTCATTTGGAATCATTTGATTTCTTTTCATCCTAGGAAATGTATTTTATTGCCCATCCCAAGAGTTGGCTACACACCTAAGTTAAATTGATGAGGATTAAATAAAACCCCAACCTTGGCAACATAATTATTCCTTGGTTGGACACCACATTGTCCAATTAGGGAATGGTCAAGAAACATTAATTGTGTTACTTAGGGAAAATCATTTTTGTGACCCTAATTTGGGTGCACAACCAATTCCTCGAACGAGGAATAATTTTTTTCTCATGGGATGAAAAAAGAAAGAAAAAGTTTCCCAGTTGGAATCAAACCAAGCAAAGGATTGAAATAGTACTCATAAATGCAAGAACGTGCTAAACAATTCCACATGAAACTTAAAAATGCACTCCCATTTTGGGAATTTTATCTCCTTGTTTAAATTGGGCCCTATTAAAACCATTGGAAATATCTTGACAAATATTGTGATAATATGAAATCATGTGCCCAAAACAAGTATTTGTAACATAAGTTATGGGTGAAGGGTCAAGAATCAAATTGTCAAAATGATTTTTGACCTTTTGAATGACGATATGAAGAATCAAATCAATTTGATTTAAAAACTTGATACAATGAAAAGAAATTATGTTTGAGATACATAAGTTAAAACCTTAAATCACTGAATTTGGATATCATTTGAAGGATTTTATAATGTTCCAAAAATTAATACACATGATGTCCTAGTTTTGGGACTTCCACTTGGGGGTCCCAAGAAAGATGACCTTTGCTAGGGAACACATTGAAAGAATAAAAAAATTTGTAGCACATTTTATTAAAAAATTTACTTTAATACCTTGTGACAAGCCTTTGGGGGTGCATTAATAATTTGCAAATAACATTACCCTTCCATGACATTGGGTAATTTTCCCATGCAACACAAGTATTGTTCTCCAATCATTCACCAAAGAGACATTGGGCCAAGTTGCCCAAGGAAGATCATTTATTTCTTTCACAAATGAAAGCCATATGCGAATAAAATGATTACTTTTTTTTTGGAATAATATATATTCCATTTATAGAAAAAAAAATCAACCACTCTATTACAATCTTTTATTTAATAGGTTTCTTTTTCTTTTTTGTTTTGTCAAACGTGTTGGTGATCATCCACACAAGGAATAAGTTTGATTTGGCTAAAGAGAAGACAATTAAGTAGATTTTTAAAAACATTGTCTCTAATTTTGGTGATGAATAGGATTTCATTGTCTACATATGGTGACATGCAATTTTTTCCTTCAAAATGTGGCAACTTTTAGGGTCCCCTCCCCCACTCCCCCTAAAAAACCATTTGTACAATTTGCATTAGGTTTTTTTGGTTGCCATAATGCGAAAAATTGCCCAAGAAAAAGCATTACATTGCATTGAAAGTATACTTAAAAAATAATTTTCATCACTTATATATAATAAAACAATTTGGGAAAGTGTTTTTTTATTAGGCATCACAAATTGGAAATGCCACATGGAGTTTTTAAATCCTTGAGGTGGATACATTATGATTTAATTTATTGATTGTTGAATTTTTTTCAAACAATTTTTTTTTTTGGGGGGTCGAATCATAGTCAAACAAACCAATGATGTTACTTTAAGCAAAAACTATGGGTGTATTTTCCCCAAAATACTTTTTTCATAAAAATGAATTTTTGAATGGAAACTTTTCCAACTTGTTAATAAATGTTTAAAGTTGCCTAAATACATCATTTTGTTGGTTAATAATTGTTGAATAAGTTTGAACTTTAAAGAATGTATAAATTCTTTATAAATTTACTATTTCTTTTTGAAAAATTATCATAGTTTCAAATCATACAAATCTCTTACACAATGGCCTTTAAGGTCAAAAAATAATATTACCTAGTCAAATTGAGTTGGATAGCTAGCCATAAGCACATTGAGGTGGGATAGTATAATAAAGCTATCTGCCTTCTTTGGTCTTTTATTGCAATCTCTAAGTTTGAACCTCGTGGAAAACGACCTCAACTAACTATAAGCCATTGTTTTTGGTTAAAGTCAAAACACAAGACTAGATGGACACGATTTTCCATAGGGAAAAATGTTTTTTCACAAATAAATAATAGTTAACAATGTTGTTTTCACTTTCTACATTAAAAATATTTCTTGTATTATAAGTTTTTTTTAAAAATGACATCATGTACATTATATGCCATTTTTATGTGATAAAATGTTCTTGACATTTTAAAATTTTAAAGAAAATCCTTTGAATTTTTTGAGTTTTAGAATTCCACATCTTAAAAAATTAAAAATGTTTTTTGAATGTGGTTAATAGGTTCTTATCATGTTTTTTAAGAAACCATCAAAGTTATTATAATGTTGGTCATTTTGAAAGCGCTTTGCAAAATTATCTCCTTATGACACAATAGTTGTTCACTTTCGAAATTTTGAAATTAAGACATAAAGCTAAATTTGAATCAAATGGGTTTTTAATTTGGTTTTTTTGAAATTCATGTGAATAAAATAATAAAATCTAAATTGATCTTTGATTTTGAATGGTCATTATTTAGCATTTGACATTTTTTTTGGCTCCTTGGAATGTGTTTGGACGCAAGAGTGCTTGAACATTATATTTCTCTTTTCATGTTTTTACACATATTTCAAGGTTTGGATTTTGTGTTGGAGGTGAATAGATAAACATCTTTCTTTGATTTTATTTTGTAATGTTTGAAATTTTATTTTGAATTTAAAAAAATCTTTACCAGACCAAACTTCCATAAGAGACTAAATTTTGTTCATATTACCAAATAAAACACATGCAAGATTATGAAAATTTTCAGCCAAAAAAATAAAAATCCCATTCATTAGTGAACTCCCAAAGCCTTCATATCTACTTTGTGAATTAAAACAATCTGTTTTTGTTCTTTTAAGAAAAAAACTACAATCAAATTTTTAAATTTTGCTCCAAACTTGTGGTTTATAAAAAATCATGAATGTATGGGCTTTCATGGTTATTGAATCCAAATCTTCATTCTTTTCATGATATTGGATAGAAATACAATTGACACTTTTAGGATCCACCTTTTACCTTACTTGACTTGCTTTCCATATCTAGAATTTGCTTCCAATGCCACAAAAATTGTTCAATTCGGTAAATGAATGTGGAAGATATGGGGTGTTTCGTGTAAAGGTGTGCAATGATAGGCGATGAATAAACTAAAACAAATTAAAATTTAAAGTTTAATTTTTTTGATTGTTGCATCTTTGCCTCTGGAATACAAAGAAATTTTGTGAAGCCCTAGTTGGCCACCCATCATGTTTCTTTTTTTTTACGCAAAAGGAAAATCCTTTGCAAAAAGAGAACCAATACACCACAAAGCCAAGGGGACACCCAACCTTGGCACCAATAACCACACACCTACCAAAGGAAACTATTATTAGTGTAAGGTGGTTGATAGCACCACACTTAACTTTACACTTGGCCTTAATGCAAATGACATGGTGTGGACCCCACACCTTGTCAAAAGCCTCCAACAAGCTAGGCTCATTGGTCAATTTCTTCTTAATTTTTTAAAGTGTATGTTGCCATTCCAATCTACCATAATCTAGAAGACCATCCCACATCACTTTCTTAAGTTTGTTATCGTGCCATATAACACCATTTAAACCCCTCAAGCCAAATTGACCATAGGGTAACACCTTTAATTAAGGACCAAAGAAGGTTGAAGTTTCTAAATTTGCTAGGCATTTTTTTATTAAATGTACATTGCTCAAGATTGAGGGGCCTCTAAGTCAAGCTAGAGTTTATGGGAGACTTAAGACTATACAAAAATGAGAAGGCTTGTTCCCCATGGTATCCTAGTTTTAAGACATTGCCAAAACCTATGCATGATGGTTTTTAAGGTTCCATGTTCATAAAAGGGACAATTTACTTGGATGTTGTGATTTACTTTTGCCCTCTAAGTATTTACAATAAGGGCCTTGTGCCACAATGACCAAAGGGAACCTAATTCCTTTTTGTTCCTTCTCTTGGCCCAAACATTTCACCTTTTAGCTTTAAGTTTGGTGAAAAGACTTGATTCCATTTTTTAGACACATTTCTTGAAAGAATTTCCTTTGGGTGGAGCAACTTCTGACCTTCCCTAGCATTATAATTCATTAGTTCCCTCCACCCTTTCCAATTCCATAAACCATGATCAAAACCTATAGAATAATCTAAACGAACTGCCATTTGTTCCAGCTTTGATGCATACAACCTTCTTCAAGGTACGAGAAAATAACAAACCTTTAACCATGGGCTAGAGTAACCCATAATGCAATCCCATTTTGTAAACATGTACCCCATTAGGCACCTCTGTGACCAGTAACGGGGTGGTTGAACAAGGACCTGGTGACGGCTCCTGGGTTTGTGAATCTGATCTTTTGCTTTAAGGGTTTAAGGAATTAAACCCGCCGGAGTGGGGACGTGATGGGGGCGGCAAGTTTATGATTTTGGGGACATGCAACTTGTAACGGTGCATGGGAAAGCTTGAGCGGGAAGCCAAGCACGTAACGGCCGGAA
>Ga0116228_10006897_pt1 | contig 10153 bp, 6 predicted proteins | sample S1TSphfallax_2_FD_89694 | JGI IMG/M metagenome (GOLD analysis project Ga0116228, IMG submission 89694) | Host-associated microbial communities from peat moss isolated from Minnesota, USA - S1T2_Fc - Sphagnum fallax MG | ecosystem: Host-associated > Plants > Peat moss > Unclassified | place: USA...
GCGAAATGATCGTGGGGCTGTGGGAAGTGGGTGTGGCGCTGGCGTTGCTGGTGGTGAACCTGCTTGTCTACATGAGCAGCTATGGCCAGAGATGTTCGCTGGCGACGGGGGCGCGGATGTTTTCGGTGTTGTCGTTTGTGGCGTTTATCGCCGGGTCGTTCGCCGTGGGCGATATGGCGGCGCACGGGTGTCTGCTGCCGCGGGAGGTGTGGCCGGGGATGGTATTTGAAGCGGCGAGTGCGGGGTTAGTGGGCGCGTCACTGGGGGCGGTCTGGCTTTGGGGGATGTCGCGGTAGGAAGCGATGCACCCGACGACACCGTATCCCTGTAGGAGCGCGCCTTGCGCGCGACCGGATGCATCGAAACGATGAAGATATTCGCGATAACCGGTCGCGCGCAGGCGCGCTCCTACAACAAGCCGCGATCACGTTCGACAGAGGCGGCGGGGGCGGCCCTTGGCGCGACTTGATGGAGGTGAGGGGAGTGGGCGGACAAGGCCCGAAGGGGGCCGGCCAGGAAGGCCGGCCTTTTTCGCCGAGGCAGGAGCCGAGTCGAAAAACCCCGCGCGCTCCACGTGCCCGAAGGGGCGCAAGCCATCAAAACACTGAGCCGCGCAGCGGCTCCTCCTTTCCCGAGGGACACCGCAGGCCGGCGCGCCAAGGGTTGCCCCCGTCGCCTCCAGGCGAACACGTCACAGGCGCCGAGTGCGAGGCCGACAGGCGAGCCCTTCCTACGAAGCAACGCACCACAAGGGCCGCTTTACTACGGAGCGACACCATTCCAACCGGTCGCGCGCGAGGCGCGCTCCTACAGTTCGATGGAGGCGGCGTGTTCGCGGGTGGCGGAGAAGCGGATGGTGGGCCAGCGTTCCTGAGCCAGTTGCAGGTTGACGCGGGTGGGGGCGAGGTAGACGAGTTCGCCGGCAGCGTCGATGGCGAGGTTGCCGGCGTTTTTTTCGCGGAACTCTTCCAGCTTCTTCGGATCGTCGCAGTGGATCCAGCGGGTAGTTGCAACGCCTACCTGTTCGAAGGCTGCATCGACGTTGTATTCGTCTTTCAGGCGGTAGGCCACCACGTCGAACTGGAGTACGCCGACGGCACCGAGGATGAGGTCGTTGGACATCAGCGGGCGGAAGAACTGCGTGGCGCCTTCTTCCGACAGCTGCGCCAGGCCCTTCTGCAGGGCCTTCATCTTCATCGGGTCGCGCAGGCGCGCACGGCGGAACAGCTCTGGTGCGAAGTTGGGGATGCCGGTAAACGACAGGCCTTCACCTTCGGTGAAGGTGTCGCCGATGGTGATGGTGCCGTGGTTGTGCAGGCCGATCACGTCGCCGGGATAGGCTTTTTCCACGATTTCACGATCCGACGCCATGAAGGTGAGTGCATTGGCGATGCGCACCTCCTTGCCCGTGCGCGTCTGCTGCATCTTCATGCCGGCGGTATACGTGCCCGAGCAGATGCGCATGAACGCCACGCGGTCGCGGTGGGCCGGGTCCATGTTGGCCTGGATCTTGAAGACGAAGCCCGAGAGCTTTTCTTCATCCGGAGCGACTTCGCGGGTAAGCGTCTGCCGCGAACGCGGCGACGGAGCGTGTTCCACGAAGAAGTCGAGCAGCAGCTGCACGCCGAAGTTGTTCACGGCGGAGCCGAAGAACACGGGCGTCTGTTTGCCGGCCAGGTAGTCTTCCACGTTGAACGGGTTGGATGCGCCCAGCACCAGTTCCAGTTCGTCGCGCAGGTCGTTCAGGGCTTCCTCGCCGATGCGTGCGGCGAGTTCGGGGTGGTCCAGGCCCTTGAAGATGGTGGAATCCTGGCGGGTGAAGTTCTTGCCCGGCTCGAACACATGCACTTCGTCGAGCAGCACGTGGTACACGCCCTTCAGGCGCGAGCCCATGCCGATCGGCCACGTGAGGGGGGCACAGGCGATGCCGAGCACCGATTCCACTTCGTCGAGCAGCTCGATGGGCGAGCGGCCCTCGCGGTCGAGCTTGTTGATGAAGGTCATGATCGGCGTGTCGCGCAGGCGGCAGACCTCCATGAGCTTGATGGTGCGTTCCTCGACGCCCTTGGCGCAGTCGATCACCATCAGGGCCGAGTCCACGGCCGTGAGCACCCGGTAGGTGTCCTCGGAGAAGTCCGCGTGGCCTGGGGTGTCGAGCAGGTTGACGATGGCGTCGTTGTACGGGAACTGCATCACCGACGAGGTGACCGAGATGCCGCGCTCCTTTTCCAGGGCCATCCAGTCCGAGGTGGCATGACGGGCCGCCTTGCGGCTCTTCACCGAGCCGGCCATCTGGATCGCGCCTCCGAACAACAGCAGTTTTTCGGTCAGCGTGGTCTTGCCCGCGTCGGGGTGGCTGACGATGGCGAAGCTGCGGCGGCGCCGGGTTTCGGAGAGGTGTGAGGACATGGAATCGTGGCCGTGGATGGGGCTAACCGCCTATTCTAACGCGGATTTGCCCCGCCGCCTGCCCCGGAAGCCGAGGGGGCGGACTTGGCCCGGATACCCCCCGTGGGATAGTCTCCCGCGATTGCAGGCCGCATACGACAGGGGCGGCCCTCCAGCCTTTCATCCGGATTACCAGGACATCATGCAGGACACCCACGATCAGGGAACGCGCGAACAGGGCGGTTACGCCCCCGACGCCGTCGAGACCGCCGCCCAGCGCTTCTGGAACGACACCCGCGCCTTCGAAGTGACCGAGGCCACGGACAAGCCGAAGTACTACTGCCTCTCGATGCTCCCGTACCCCTCGGGTGCCCTTCACATGGGCCACGTCCGCAACTACACCATCGGCGACGTGATCAGCCGCTTCCAGCGCCAGCAGGGCAAGAACGTGCTCCAGCCGATGGGCTGGGATGCCTTCGGCCTGCCCGCCGAGAACGCCGCGATCAAGAATCGCACGGCGCCGGCAAAGTGGACCTACAAGAACATCGAGCACATGCGCGAGCAGTTCAAGCGCATGGGCTTTGCCTACGACTGGACCCGCGAGGTCACCACCTGCCGCCCCGAGTACTACCGCTGGGAGCAGCAGATGTTCACCCGGCTCATGAAAAAGGGCCTGGTGTACCGCAAGAACAGCGTCGTGAACTGGGACCCGGTCGACCAGACCGTGCTCGCCAACGAGCAGGTCATCGACGGCAAGGGCTGGCGTTCCGGCGCCGTGGTGGAGAAGCGCGAGATTCCGCAGTGGTTCCTCAAGATCACCGCCTATGCGCAGGAACTGCTCGACGGCCTGGACACCCTGCCGGGCTGGCCCGATGCCGTGAAGACCATGCAGCGCAACTGGCTGGGCCGCTCGCAGGGCCTGGAAATCACCTTCGACGTCGAAGGCCAGGCGGAGCCGCTGAAGGTGTTCACCACCCGCCCGGACACCCTGCTGGGCGTGTCCTACGTGGCCGTGGCCGCCGAGCACCCCATCGCCACGCGCGCCGCCGCGGGTAACGCGGGGCTCACCGAGTTCATCGAAAGCTGCAAGGCCGGCGGCATTTCCGAGGCCGAGCTGGAAACCCAGGAAAAGCGCGGCCACTACACGGGCGTGGACGCCATCCACCCCATCACGGGCGAGAAGGTGCCCGTGTGGGTCGCCAACTTCGTGCTTATGGGTTACGGCACCGGTGCCGTCATGGCCGTACCCGGTCACGACCAGCGCGACTGGGAGTTTGCCCAGAAGTATTCGTTGCCGATCAAGATGGTGGTGGTCGACCGCGGCGTGCTCGACGCGCTGGCGGAAATGAGCCGCGACCTCAACAAGGGCGACGGCGCCGACGCCACCCAGCAGGCGCTGGAGGGCGGTCACACCGATGCCTACGCCACCTCGGCGGCCGTGGAAACGGTGCGCTCGTTCGAAGTGGCTATCCAGGATGCCGCCGCCTACACGGAGCACGGCTACCTGGTGAATTCCGGCGAATTCGACGGCCTGGATTTCGACGCGGCGTTCGACGCCATCGCGGCGAAGCTGGAAGCGGCCGGTCGTGGCGAGCGCCGGGTGAACTGGCGCATCCGCGACTGGGGCGTCAGCCGCCAGCGTTACTGGGGCTGTCCGATCCCCGTGATCTACTGTCCCCAGTGCGATGCCGTGCCGGTGCCGGAAGACCAGCTGCCGGTGGTGCTGCCCGAGGATGTCGAGTTCTCCGGCGTGCAGTCGCCGATCAAGGCCGACCCGGAATGGCGCAAGACCACCTGCCCGAACTGCGGCGGCCCGGCCGAGCGCGAGACCGACACCTTCGACACCTTCATGGAGTCGAGCTGGTACTACGCCCGCTACACCAGCCCGGATGCACAGGCCCAGGTGGACGAGCGCGCCAACTACTGGACGCCGGTCGACCAGTACATCGGTGGCATCGAGCACGCGATCCTGCATCTGCTGTACTTCCGCTTCTATCACAAGCTCATGCGTGACGAAGGGCTGGTGAACAGCGACGAGCCGGCCACGAACCTGCTCTGCCAGGGCATGGTCATCGCCGAAACCTATTTCCGCAAGGAAGCCGACGGCTCCTTCACCTGGTACAACCCGGCCGACGTGGACGTGCAGCGCGACGATCGCGCGCGCATCGTCGGCGCCACCTTGCGTGCCGACGGTCAGCCGGTGGAGATCGGCGGTGTCGAGAAGATGTCCAAGTCGAAGAACAACGGCGTGGACCCTCAGGAAATGATCGCGAAGTACGGCGCCGACACCGTGCGCCTGTTCTCCATGTTTGCCGCGCCGCCCGACCAGTCGCTGGAATGGAACGAGGCGGGCGTGGAAGGCATGTCGCGCTTCCTGCGCCGCCTGTGGCGCGATGTCACCGCGCATGTCGAGGTGGGCGCGGGGCAGGGCGACCATCCGGCCGGCGACGCCGCCCGCAAGACGCTGCGCCGCCAGTTGCACGAAACCATCCAGAAGGTCACCGACGACATCGGTCGCCGGCAGTCCTTCAACACGGCCATCGCGGCCCTGATGGAACTGCTGAACGCCGTGGGCCGGTTCGACGATGCCAGCGCGCAGGGCGTGGCCCTGCGCCAGGAAATCTTCACGGCCGTGATCCGGCTCATCAACCCGTTCACGCCGCATGTGTCCCATGCGCTGTGGCAGGCGCTGGGCCATGCCGAGACGCTGGTGGAGGACGCCGGCTGGCCGGCCGTCGATCCGGCGGCCCTGGTTCGTGACTCGCTCACCTACGCGGTTCAGGTGAACGGCAAGCTTCGCGCTACCATCGAGGTACCGGCTTCCGCTTCGAAGGAAGAAGCCGAGTCCATGGCGAGGGCCGTGCCGCAGGTGGAGGCCTTCCTCGAAGGCCTGACCGTGCGCAAGGTGATCGTCGTGCCCGGCAAGATCGTCAACATCGTCGCAGGATAACCATGAGCCTGAAGCTTCCCCGTTTGCTGCGTTCCGCCCTGGTGGTGGCCACCGTTGCCCTGCTGGCCGGTTGCGGCTTTCACCTTCGCCAGTCGGCCGCGTTGCCGGCGGGGATGAAGAAGATCCACCTCACGGTGTCCGGTGGCGGCAAGCTCGAGCGCGACCTCACCCGCGCGCTGGAGGGCTCCGGCGCTGTCGTCGTCGACAAGCCTTCGGCCGATTCGGCCGAGCTGGCGGTGACCAGCAACACCTTCCGTACCGATTCGCTCACCGTGAGCGGCACGGCGCGCGTCACCGAATACGCCGTGCGCTACCACGTCGAATTCAATGCGAAGGCACCGGACGGCACGCAGATCATTCCGACCCAGTCGGTCGATATGTCGCGCGAGTTCAGCTACGACGCCACCAACACCATCGGTACCGCCAGCCAGACCGAAGAACTGCAGCGCAGCCTGATCGGCGACATGGTGCAGTCGATCCTGTTCCGCCTGCAGGCGGCAGGTGCGCACCCGGCGGTGGCAACACCAACACCCGCCGCGCAGTAAGGGGAGCAGCTCCGGTGTCGATGAATCCCGGCCAGTGGCAGAAGCACCTTGCCGGCGATCGCATGGCGCCGGTGTATCTGCTGGTAGGCGAGGAACTGCTCGTGCTCGAAGCGGCCGACGCCGTGCGCGCCATGGCGCGCCGGCTGGGCTATGCCGAGCGCGAGGTGCTGGAAGCCGACAGTCGCTTCGACTGGGACGACCTGGCCCGCGCCTCGGCCGGTCTTTCCCTGTTCGCCACCCAGCGCCTGCTCGACCTGCGCCTGGCCGGTGGCAAGGCAGGCAAGGATGGCGGCGCCGCCATCACGGAATTCGTGGGCAATCCGCCACCCGACACCACGCTGCTGATTACCGCCACCGAGTGGAGCAGCAAGCATGATGCGGCCTGGACCAAGAACGTGGACAAGGCCGGCATCCAGATCATCTTCAATGCGCCGCGTCCGCACGAGTGGACCCAGTGGATCGGCGCGCGTCTCGCCTCGCGCGGCGTGCAGGCCACGCCCGACGCCGTGGCCATGCTGGCCGAACGCGTGGAGGGCAACCTGCTCGCCGCCGCCCAGGAAGTGGACAAGCTCGTGGTGCTGGCGGGTGACCGCCGTCTCGATGCCGATACCCTGGAAAGCCTCGTCGCCGACAGCGCGCGTTTCGACGCCTTCAAGCTCACCGATGCGGCCTTCGCCGGGGAGGGCGGCCGCGCGCTGCGCATCCTGGCTGGGCTGCGTGCCGAGGGCGAGGAACTGATCGTACTGATGGGCTGGATGGTCAATCAGCTCCAGTTGGCCCTGCGCCTGGCCAACGCCCGCGACTTCGCCTCCCAGGCCCGGGCCGAGCGCCTGTGGCCGGCGCGCGAGCAGTTGTTCCGCAAGGCCCTGCGACGCGCACCGCGCGAACACTGGCTGGCCTGCCTGGCCCGTGCGGCGCGTATCGACCGCATGGCCAAGGGCCGCCAGCAGGGCGATCCCTGGCTCGAGGCGGAGCGCCTTGTCGCCGCCATTGCCGAACCCCGCGCTGCCACGGCCTTCGCATGAGTGAATTGCGTCCGCTCGCCATTCTTGGCGGCACGTTCGATCCCATCCACAACGGCCACCTGCGCGCCGCGTGGGAGGCCGTGGAGGCACTGGACGCCGAGGTGCGCATGGTGCCGGCACGCACGCCGCCGCACCGGCCGCCGCCGGTGGCGGATGCCGCTGGTCGCGTTGCCTTGCTGCGTGCGGCGTTGTCGGGGCAGGACCGCCTCTCCATCGATACGCGCGAGCTGGATCGCGACGGTCCGTCGTACACCGTCGATACGCTGGCTTCATTGCGTGCCGAGATCGGCCCCGATCGCCCGCTGGTGCTGCTGGTGGGTGCGGATGCCTTTGCCGGCCTCGCGTCCTGGCATCTGTGGAAGGAACTGTTCCGCCTGGCACATATCGGCGTGCTGACCCGGCCCGGTGGCGATCATCCGCTGCCGGACGAACTGGCCGCCTTCGTGGCGGACCGCCGCGCGCCGCGCGTGCAGGGCCCGGCAGGCCTCGTGGTGGACATCGCCATCACGCCGCTGGATATCGCCGCCACCGCGATCCGCGAGACCTTCGCCGCCGGCCACGAACCGCGCTTCCTGCTGCCCTCCGAATGCTTCGCCGACGAGGCCTTGCTGGCGCCGTACCGCGCGCTCGGACGCTGATCCGGCGCAAGTCGCGGAGAGCGTCGCGACAGCCCATGGGCTATCCTTCCGGCTTGCAAGCCCGTCAGGTCTTACCGTCATGCCCATCCGTGTCCTGCCGCCCGAACTGATCAACCAGATCGCGGCCGGCGAAGTCATCGAACGCCCCGCCTCGGTGGTGAAGGAACTGGTCGAGAACAGCATCGACGCCGGTGCCCGCCGCATCGAAGTGGATATCGAGCAGGGCGGTTCGCGCCTGATCCGCGTACGCGACGACGGCGGCGGTATTCCGCGTGACGAACTGCCCCTGGCCGTGGCATCGCATGCCACCAGCAAGATCGGTAGCTTCGACGATCTCGAACGCGTGGCCAGCATGGGTTTTCGTGGCGAGGCGCTGGCGTCGGTGTCGTCCGTGGCCCGCTTCTCGCTCACCTCGCGGCATGGCGGCGAAGACGCGGCGTGGCGCATCGAGGTAGACGGTGGAAAGTTGCAGGATGCACGCCCCGCGCAGCATCCCCCCGGCACCACCATCGAAGTGCGCGACCTGTTCTACAACGTGCCTGCACGCCGCAAGTTCCTCCGCGCCGAGCGCACGGAGTTCGCGCATATCGACGACCTGCTGAAGTCACTCGCGTTGGCTCGCGAAGGCGTGGACATCCGCCTCACGCATAACGGCAAGCCCGTGCGCCTGTTGAAACCGGCGCGCGACGAGAACGCCGCACTGGCGCGTGTCGCCGAAGTGCTGGGGCCGGAATTTCCGGGGCAGTCGTTGCGGGTGGATCACGAAGCCGCGGGCATGCGTTTATCGGGGTGGGTTGGATTGCCCACGGCATCGCGCGCGCAGGCAGACCAGCAGTATTTCTACGTCAACGGGCGTCTTGTGCGTGATCGCGTCGTGGCCCATGCGGTTCGCCAGGCGTATGCCGACGTGCTTTTCCACGGGCGCCATTCGGTGTTCGTGCTGTTCCTGGACGTCGATCCGGCGGGCGTGGATGTCAACGTGCATCCGGCAAAGAGCGAAGTGCGTTTCCGCGAGCAGCGCCTGATCCACGATTTCCTGTTCCGTACCTTGCACGAGGCCCTGGCGCATACGCGCGCCGGTGGCTCGCTGGCGGCGACGGACGCGCCGATGCCCATGGCCGCGATGGCGCCGGGTATGCCCTCGCGCCTGTCGGCACCGCAGGCACCGCTGCCGTCGTGGCCGTCATCCGCCAGCCAGCCGCGCCTGGACCTGGGCGTGCGCGACCAGCCGCTGGCCGATTACGCCACGCTGTTCGGGCCGCCAACGTCCGCTGCGGTGGCGGAACGACCGTTGCCACAGGCCAGCCATGCGCTGGATGCGTCCAGCGACGTACCGCCGCTGGGTTATGCCATCGCGCAGCTGAAAAACATCTACGTGCTGGCGGAGAACGAGCATGGGCTCATCCTCGTCGACATGCACGCCGCGCACGAGCGCATCACCTACGAAAAGCTGAAGAACGGCCGGGTTACGGCCAACCTGCGCTCGCAGATGCTGCTGGTGCCGCTGAGCATTGCCGTGAGTGCCAAGGAGGCCGCCGCCGCCGAGGAACATGCCGAGCCGCTGGCCGACTGGGGGCTGGAGCTATCGCGCAGCGGCCCGACGGGCGTGGTGGTGCGGCGCATTCCGTCGCTGCTGGAAGGCGCCGACGTGGCACAGCTCACCCGCGACGTGCTCGCCGAACTGGCCCAGCACGGCAGCTCGCGTCGACTGGAAGAGCTGGAAAACGAACTGCTTTCGACCATGGCCTGCCACGGCTCCGTGCGTGCGGGTCGTCGCCTGGGCATTCCCGAGATGAACGCGTTGCTGCGCGAGATGGAAGCCACCGAGCGCTCCGGCCAGTGCAACCACGGTCGCCCGACCTGGGTGCAGCTGTCGCTGGGCGAACTCGACCGCCTCTTCCTCCGCGGCCGCTGACCCCGCCATTGATGTTGTAGGAGCGCGCCTCGCGCGCGACCGCCTCCGCCGAGCCTCTGTCATGACCCATCACGAAGCCTCCGTCCACAACGCGCGCACTCACCGCCTGTCCCTGCTTCAGTCCCCCGGCGGCTGGCTCAGTCTCATCGGCCTCGACTGGTTGCAGCCGGGCGCCAATCGCATCGGCAGCGCCACCGACAACGACATCGTGCTGAAGGCCGGTCCGGCTCACCTGGGCACGATCACGCTCGCCGACGACGGTCGGACGACCATCGACCTGGCGCCGGGCACCGGCGCAACGGTCAACGGCGAGAAAGTCACCCACGCAGAGCTCTTCGACGACGCCCCGGGCCACATCCCCAGCGAAGTCCGCTTCGGCTCGGCGCATTTCTTCGTCATTGCCCGCGACGGCCGCAAGGCGCTGCGCGTGAAAGACGAACAGGCACATACCCGCATGCATTTCGAAGGGCTGGATTACTTCCCCATCGATGCCTCCTGGCGCGTGGAAGCCGACTGGATACCGTTCGATCCGCCGATGGAGCTGGAAATGGGCACGGTGCTGGGCACCATCGACAAGGAAAAGGTGCCGGGCAAGGCCGTGTTCGTGCGCGACGGTCGCACCTTCGAGCTGTTTCCCATCCAGGAAACGCCCGATGCGTTGTTCTTTGTCTTCGGCGACCTCACCAGCGGCA
>Ga0116228_10006898_pt1 | contig 10152 bp, 5 predicted proteins | sample S1TSphfallax_2_FD_89694 | JGI IMG/M metagenome (GOLD analysis project Ga0116228, IMG submission 89694) | Host-associated microbial communities from peat moss isolated from Minnesota, USA - S1T2_Fc - Sphagnum fallax MG | ecosystem: Host-associated > Plants > Peat moss > Unclassified | place: USA...
AAAACCACCAATAACCATTAATAAAATAACCATTAGTAACCATTAATAGCCTATGGTAATTTAACCTCAAATAACCACCAATAGCCACCAATAAAAACCACCAATAACCATTAATAAAATAACGATTAATGGTCACAATATAATAATTACCAAATAACATTAATAACCACAATATAATAAGTACCAAATAAACATTAATAGCCACAATATAATAAGTACCAAATAACCATTAATAGCCACAATATAATAATTACCAAATAACATTAATAACCACAATATAATAAATACCAAATAACCATTAATAGCCACAATATAATAATTACCAAATAGCCACCAATAAAATAACCATAATATCCATATATTATAATTATTTTGAATTATCAAAAATAATCTAAGGTGAAATAATTTACAATAAAAAATAATAATTTAAGATAAAATAGCCCAGAATTGACAATAATAACATAAGTGAAATAACCTTCAATAACCAAAAATAATCAACAATAACGTCACATAGTTGAAAATAGCCTAAAATCAAATAGCTTGAAATAACAAAAAATAACTTATAAAAATTGCAAGTAGCCTAAAGTGAAGTAATTTACAATAACACAAAATTAACATACAATAAAAAAATAACTTACAATAAGCGAAAATAACCTAAATTGAATAGGTTAAAATAGCTAAAAATAACATAAAATAGTTTTAAATAACTTAGAATAACCAAAAGTAGCATATAATGAAATAACCAAAAATAGTCAAAAGTAATTGAAAATGGCCATAAATAGCCGTAAATAATGTAGGGTGAAATAATTTAAATTATTGAAAAATAGCCCTATAATAACTACAAGTAGCCTTATAATAGCTAAAAGTAGTTTAGCACATGTAATATTATGATATTAAAAAAAAAATCCATTTATTAAATTATTATTTTTCAAAAGAATGGTCATTGAAATGTTATTGAATAGTGTTATTCAAACTTTTTTTTGTTCAAATGATTTTACACTTTCAAAAGAAAATAAATGTAATTATGTACATTATTGATTTAAAAAAATAATAAACTTGAATCATTTCATTTGGACAAAATATCAATAAAATATGAAATTTTAAATTTTATGTTTTTGTAATATTTAAAATGAAGCATTTGATAAATAGAATGCAATGTAACATATTATCACAACAAGCAAGGTGGTTTGATAGTAGGGGTGTTCACTTTCATTTTAAAAATCAAAGGATCAAACCTCACAAGTGGTGTGTGTGTGTGGTCAACAATGGTAAGTTAACCAAATATTTTCCTATCTAGTTCCGTAGAGTAGGTGCCTGGGTTGATTACATGGCCTATGTGCTTATCTTATGTTTTGAACTTAGCCTAGGTAGTGACATGTGTCAATAACTCATAGACTAAAAAATCATGAAATTATCAATAGTATTATATATTAAATAATTTAAATTTAATTGATTTCCATGATGCTTAGTTAATTAACTAGCAAATAAATGGTTTGATAAATTTGTATTTTACTTGAGAGTAACCTTGTTTCATTACGTACTAATGAACCATTCACTATCCATAGCAATTGGTCCCTATTCACTAGGGGGTCGACTAGTTTCACCATGGTACAAATGTCAAAATTCACTCAAAATCTAGTGAAACCCATAGTGAACTAAGACGCATTTTGGTGTAATGGATCCTTTTACTGTTGTTGCCATGGTCAACAAGGCAAATTGCTTATCTTGTTCGAATTTATTAGTATTTCAATCTAACTACTGTGCATTCACCTATGACCATATATTAAAATTGAGTTGATTATGTATTCATAACTAGTCTTTATTAATGTTCCTTGTCCTATTTGTTCTACTAAGCTAATGGCTTCTCTAATATAAAAATTGTTTGAACAATGGTGCCAATGTTGAGAAGTGTTTGAGATGTTTCATGTTTCATGTTTCATTTAGCTTTTGATTCCTACCAGTGCTATGGGAGCACCATTTGTTGTAAACATCAATAACCACATTCTGTTGACAATATAATACAAGTTTTGTATTGGGCCTTTTATATTTCATTTATGGCATTCCTTCCAAATCAAGCCAAATTTTTTATGTCCTTCTAGATTGAATTGTCAAGTCTTGTTATTGCTCCCAATAATATAAAATCATGAACAAGAATTATTGTTAAGACTAATCAATTATGATTGTATGTATCACTATTTAATTAATTGCGGTAATTGAATTGGCCTTTGCATTATAGGTCTTCCTTTGACCACTTGACCAAAATGGTCATGAATCCAAAGGCATATCCCTCCATACTAAAAAGTCCATCCACAATAATTACCAACTAAGACATTAGTCCAAGTATTGGAAGCTTCCATGTGCCAACCAAGGTTATAGATCAAAGCAATGAGCTTGTGGATGTTTCAACTCCAAAGAAACATCCTTCAACCCTTCCACCATTGTTTAAATCACTAGTGGTTCAAAAGGTTGTCATTGTCAATGAATTGAATTCTAGGTCTAAAGTTGGAGAGGAAAATGATGGTAATGGGGATGAATCAATTAGTGAACCCATAATGGAACATACTAAGGAAGAACCTAAAGACCCCTATGGTGATGAGGTTGCAAAACATCCTACTAAGGAACCAAATAATGGTTCTATTTTTGTAACTAATAAAAGTAAGAATATTGTGGAAGGAGGTTCATCAAAAGTGAAAAAAGGTAACCATAAAAAAAGATTAATAGCATAGAGAATTAATACTACAAGAACGACAAGATGTAACCGAGAAGACCAATTGTGGTACAAAGTGGTCATAGTAAACAAATTTGATGGTTTTCCATTAGTTTATTTTAGGTCAACACTATTTTTTTTCCATTGCCTTAGCTTGATAGCAAGAATTATGCAATTTAAGTGCATAAACATGAACTATAAGCTGTAAAGGTAGATTGGCTGAATTGTTATAACATGGACAATTGAGTTCATACAATCTTGATATTCTAAGATTTTGATTGGATGAACATTTTTTTGTACTATCTATGTTTATTTTAGGATGTATACATGTCGAAACATTGGATTTTATTTTTAAGGTATAAGAGGATGAACTCATGATATAGAGCTTTAGTTTATAGCATGGATAGTTGAACAAATGTGCATGATTTACTTCAACTATATTTTGGTTTTGGAAGTAACATGGAAAACAATTTCAAATCATTGTTTTTTTTGTCCTATTGTTGTTGCAATTTTTATTTGTGCATAAATGAAGAATTTCCATTTGTTGTTTTGTTCTTGTGACCATCATAGTCCCAACCGAGTAAAAAATATAAAAACAACCTTGGGGATTTCCATTATTTTTTGCAATTGTCATAGCCATTTCCATTATTTCTACATAATGGGCACACTACACATGTTGGGATCATTGCAACAAACATTGGTAAGCTATAAATCCTCACAAATGTGTGTGCCCATTCTGGGTATATCTAAAATGTGTTCTTTCAAGTTCATGCCATTGACCATTTTCTCCAACTTCTTAAGACTTGCCATGTTGAGGTGGCCGAATCTTTGGTGCCAAAGCGTAGCTCCTTCATTCAAAGATTTTTTAACATTTGTATTATCCTATCGAACATTGACATTGAGAAGATATAAGTTTTTCTCCCTCTGTGCTTTCACCACAATAGTTCCATGGACATTGTTAACCTTATAACCATCCTTGTCAAACTCCACTTTCAAGCCTTCCGAAATGAGTTTGCTAACGAAAATGAGACTATTCTTCATTTTGGGAACATGAAGAACTTGAATGATGGTTGTAAACAACATTCTATCTCCAACTTACAATGTGGCCTTGATGTTCCTTTTGTTAATGGCCTCCAAAATGGTGTCATTTCCCATGTACACCATCCATGGAACAATGGATTCATAAGTGGTGAACCATTATTGTTCAAATGTCATGTGTTGTGTTGTGTTGGAATCGATGATCCAATCATACACTGTATGATCATTAGCACTCAAAGCGACAACAAACATTTGTTTTTTATTTTTCACAAGCTTGGTTTTCTTTTTCTTTCTCATCATTCTTCTTCTTCAAACAATTATTCACAAAGTGCCTGGGTTTTTTACAATAAAAAAAAACTTTTTGTTTACCTTATGAGTTTTGTTGAACAATGCGACATTTTCCATACTTTCATTTTTTTTTTCTTGGAAGCTTCATGAAACAATCAAACGATGATGAATTGAAGGTCAACATCCTTGGTGGACATGGACTCCAAACTCGTGACCGAATTATCAAAAGATGGGGAAAGGCTAATGAAAAGTACCATGTACATGTTTTCATCTTCAATCTTCACCTCAATGGAACGTAATTGATCTGCAAGAGCCTTCACCATGTTGATGTGCGCAAGAAAGTCTTCTTCTTACATTTTGATGGTGAAGAACCTCCTTTAAATAAACAACTTGTTTCCAATAGTTTTTGTTTTGTGCACACCGCAAAGTGTCTCCCAAGTGCTATTGACATTTTCGCAATATTGAATGTGTGCAAGTTGTGAATCTGTGAAATGTTCACAAAGTAATGCCTTGGTTGCCTTTTCGTTATAATTTGCCATTTCATCTTCATCATCGAGAATTGTTGCACTCCCATTAACAAACTTCCAAAGCTCATGCTTGGAAAGCATCATGCACATCTTGAACTTCCAAAGATGAAAGTTGCCACCATCAAACTTTTCCATGACCTTCAAAACCTCCATCTAGAAAGATGACATTTTGTTTTTCACAAATGCTAAAACAAACATTCTATATTTTTTCATTCAAATGAAGTTGCAACTGGGAAAATTTCAAGTTGAAAAACTTGTTATTGTTTGAAGACCTCACTTGAAATCTTTCCCACTCAATTGCTATGTCACAAAACAAAACCTTTACAAGAAAACCTTCAAACATTTGAAAAACTTTCTTGCACAAACTTGAAATTTCGCTTGAAACTTGTAATAACGGTAAATAATTCTCTTTGACACTTGAAGCTTGAAGCTTTCAACAACTTGAAAACATGTCTTCAACACACCTTAAACTTCAACGTTGAAACTTTCAACAATTTGAAGAACTCTCTTCCACACATTTTCAATTTAAAACTTGAAACTTAAAAAACTTGAAGAACATTTTTCCACACTTGAGAACTTACAACACTTTGAAGACGTCTTTTCCACACCTTTTATTCACTTGGAAACATTGCAAGCTCCTTGTATGCCATCACTTGGAAATGGACTCCCACTCACTTTGCAAACTAAAAGCCTTCCCTCAAAAAGATTCTCCTTTTTTTATATACAATACAAGCTCAAAACCTTTCACTATTTATTGTTTTAACACAATGTCCTTTCTCTTAATTGGTGTGGGCCCATAACCTATTGGAAACCACTTGAAAACAAACAGGAAATGAAACATTCAAGGTTGATGAAATGTAACAATTGTATTAATTAACAAGAAGATTACAAAGGTTTTATGCTTCAAATGCTACAATCACAAATCTATGGCTTGCAACAATTAACAAGGCTTGAAGGTTCTATGTGCACTCAAAACCATGAAAGGAAAGAATGAAATACAACTCAAAACCACTGCGATATATATTATCTCCAAACTTAAAATAGTTGCCACTTATCCCTAACGTAACCATCGCTTAACCTTAACCTAACCGCAACTTAACCCTAACCTAGCCACTACTTAACCCTAATGGCTGTCACCTAACCCTCATTGCCGCCAAACCCTAACCCTAGTTGCCATCAAACCTTAACCCTAGTTATTGCCAAGCCCTAATGTAGCCTCCACTTCTAAACCTTAGCCATCACTATTCAACCTAAATTAATTACATTAAGGATGTGAATACTATTCATCCTTTTGATGAATGTTTAACACAATCATCAACATTGGGAATTCAAAATGAATAGTATTTCTAAGAAAAACGTATTTAAAGATGGATGAAATGTAATTTCATTTGCAACTTTGGTGCAACTATCGTTCAACTCAATTAAACAACTAATAAATGACTTTATTTTTGTAAATATCATATATGCTAATAGTTATGCTAAATTATGACGACATTAAATTACATGAAAAATTATTTGTATAAATGAATAGTTATGTGTGACATGATTTTTGCAATGCATATAAAATTTGAATAAATTCTCTTGAATATAAATAATAATTTAATCTTGTATATGTTCATACATGTAATATCTGATTTTTATGTAGACCAAATTTAGTTTATGACATATAAAATAACGATAATTAATTAATGATAATTAAATTGTGAAATTAAATTGTTCATTCATTTTTTCTTGTAATAGCTTAATATTTATTAAAATGATTGTCAAAATTCATTAAACATTAAATTACATGTAATTTTTGTTTATAGAAGTGAATGGTTATGTATGATGTAAATATATTTTTTATCCATTCAAACAATAATATTCAATTTTGAAATATAAGTTGATAATAATGCATATGTTCAATATATATAATTTTAATTTTTGTGTAGATCAAATTTAGTTTTCAACATATAAAGTGATGATAGATAATTAATATTTTGTGGAACTCTAATGTTTATTCATTTTTGTACATATGATAACTTCATATTTGTTTTAAATTTGATCAAAATTCAGTAAATTGAAATTGCCTATAAATTTTATTTGTATAAATGAAATTTTTGTAAGATGCAAACTTTTCATTTAAATGATAAATTAAATTTATAATAATAAAAATTATTATAAAAGTTAATTATAGGTTTAAAATATTTTGTATTGAAATATTAGTTAGACTAATATGTTTATTAACATGGTTTTTTATTACCTTCATTTTGAAATTGATTTAAAAGCATAAGAAAATTGAATATGTTCTAATGTTATTCTTCAATAGGTTTTGCGGGGTAGTTTGTTTGTGTCCTTTATTAAAGTATTATAATGTATTACAATAATTCTAAATTATTTTACTTCATAAACAAACTAAATAAAAACAATGTCAAAAAAGATTTCCTCTTTTTTCTAGTTGATGGAAACAACATGAAAGCATGTCCCAAACCAAAAAGTTGTCCATGTAAGTACTAATGTTCTTATATACCTTAGTATTATTTTGTTTTAATGATAATTAGAAAATATTATATGAAATTAAAAAAAAACATTCCTCATAAATTCATTAAAGTTTTTAATGAAATACACATGTATGAAGTTACAACATAAAGATGATTACGTATTAGAAGGCATCACCAAAAAACCCATCTACTTTCTTTTTTATAGAATATACTTAACACGTGCTTGAATCAAATATTACACTGCAAAAAAAGGCTTTAAAAATTATTTACATTTGGAAAAATCTATTTAAAACCTACTTTTACAATGTGAAAATTTAAAATTAATGAATAATAATGAAAACATATCTTGTTAGTAATAATTGAACTTTAGATTGCATGTATAATGATTTTGTGATGGGTTTTGGTTCTATTTTTTCCTAGTTTGACAAATAGACTACCACGTACATTTTGTTGTATACTTTAGATGCTTTCACCTTCAAAATAGATTAAAAATGAAGAGGATATGGGCATTGAAAGTAGGCAAAGTAAGTTTTCGATCATAGGCCTAATTCACACATTCCAATTTAGTACATTCGTGCTCTTTGTGGTTTTTCTCTATTGGTTCATTGCATTTGAAGCTTAAAGAAGTAATTTAAAGCTTAACTTGGTCCACCCATAGCTTTTTAGATCACGCAAATTGAATAAAAAATGAATAAGATATGACATTCTAAAATAATGGTTCATTTTTGGAAGAAACACATTATCTGATTTTTAACATGTTTTATGCTTCTTTTTTGTTGCTCCTTTTCTTTTGAAGCTTCAAGAAATAATGTAAAGCTACCTTGATGTTTCCATAGCTTTTTACATCATTCAAATCAGACAAGAAATGAGAAAGATCTAAAAGTTTTTAGTTGTAGGCCTATGTGTGTTGTTAGGCTTGTCTTCCCATGGTGGCAACTAAATTATTTGTCCCATATTGTTTGGTTTCCATTTTGATAATCCAAATTGTATAACCAAATGCACTAGGATGATGGAAAACCAAAGTAAATATGAAAAATGTAATAGCCCTTTGGGATGAGCACACAAAAAATCTTAACCTTAAAGGCTAAGTTAAATGAAATAGGGCTTTATTTGTATCTTAGGTATAGCCCTAACCTAATGCCTATGTTTAGCTTTAGCTTATGTGCCTAGGTCTAGCTTTAACTTAAGCCTAAACTAAAGGGCCTAGGGTTAGACCTAACCCATCCCTAGGTAATTAGGTGGCTACCTATGATTAGGCACCATGTACATCTATGGACATAGTTGACCTTTCGACTTCATTTTTATTATGACTAATCAATAGTGGAATGTTGTGGGTGTGCCATGTGTCACCACATCATTAGTTAAATTGACATAGTTGAAATGTAGTTGAAATTTAGTCAAAATTTTGCTAACGTCATATGTAATCAACAAATGAAATTCATCCACTAGTTGAGGGAAGTTGACAACATCTCACAACTAAGTTGGTAAGATGGTTTGTAATTAGAATGGTTAGTGATGGCTATTGATGTGGTGTTGACATGTGGCAAACACTTTCAACTAGAATGTCATTGTTGACTTGTACTTGTTAACTTTTTTGGTTTGTAGTTCAGAAAAATATGTTTCAGTTGCAAAAAATACTTTACAACTATTTTTGTCACTTTCAACTATGCTTTTAGTCAAGATGTAGTTGAAAACATAGTTGCAAAAGGGGGGGTTTTGTACTAGTGAATTCCATATTCGTAGAAACCAACAACAATCCATTGAATAATCTTAATGGGGAGACCTATCACAATTGTGAACAAGGCTACTCTTATCAAGGATTAATCACTTGAACTTCCATTCAAATTAGTTAAAATATCCAATGAACAAATAATTGAACCATGCTGGACTTTTTAGAAAAATTATAAGTTACAACTTTCAAGGCATGAATCAAAGTCATAAATTTGGAAGTAAGACATACATGTGTTCCATGAGGAAATGAACAAGCTTTTCATCAAATGTGCATGGCTTCATTTTCTTTCTAATCATTTTAGTTTTGTTTGGTTTGACACAAATTTATTTTGCCCACCATTTCAATACCAAATCCTTGTAGTAGGCAAAAGGCTATCAATCCGTTTTTTCCTCATTGATAATTTCCATAAAGCTACCCCACTTTCACATATTAAAGATCTTCATGATAATGTTGTAGCAACAATCGGATGGTGCACACCAAGAAGCTTAGCCATGCCCCTAATTGAAGATGACCCTGCATTAATTGATGTTGTCAAAATGTTATGCTTCACAACAAGCTCAACATTTGAGTGTGCATGTTTTGTCTTTTATAAAAAAACACGTACCCTTGCTATTAGTTCTTGAGCTGTTACAAAAACTTTTGGAGGCAAAAATGATTGAGGCATACTAGAAGAAATTAGGTCAAAATTTCCAAAAACCTTCCCCATAACAACTCTTCTATTTTGTGGTCCTTGGCAAATAACCAATGATTTTGTAATGCTTTGAGTAATTGTTGTAGCAAGCCTCGTGGCTTCTCATTCTCCAATGACCTTTTTTGCAACAACAATTACATTGGCAATGTCATTTTGACAAAGCTTGGTTGCTCGTTGAGCATCACGACATTTCTTTTGGCAAGCATTTTGCAATGTTAGCCTTTGTTGTTCTTACAACACACACCTTTGTTCTTCTACTCCTACCAATGCTTGCCTTTGCTCTTATGTTGTAGGCTTATATTGGCAAGGTCTTGGTCTTTGTAAATCCTTCCTAACATCCTTCAATTTTTGGCTTCCCATTCTAACATGCATTTAACAAATTTCAAGCACAAATTAAATCACTTGCAAAAGAGTCATTCTAATTCTAATCAAGCAATGCCCTAACAAGCATAAAGGTTTAACAATCATTATAAACTATTGAAACAAAACACAATGGCACTCCTAAAATATTGCGCACTGATTCTTGAACTTGCTCTAAATATCTTATCATTGAAAAACACCCATTGAGGTGACACATACTCTTCAAATGTGTCCAAGCTGGATGCCATAAGCCAGCTTCAAAAACTCATTTGATTTCAAAAAAATTGAAACCCACAAGAGGGGTAATGGGCATTTTAACATTGATGAAT
>Ga0116228_10006899_pt1 | contig 10151 bp, 7 predicted proteins | sample S1TSphfallax_2_FD_89694 | JGI IMG/M metagenome (GOLD analysis project Ga0116228, IMG submission 89694) | Host-associated microbial communities from peat moss isolated from Minnesota, USA - S1T2_Fc - Sphagnum fallax MG | ecosystem: Host-associated > Plants > Peat moss > Unclassified | place: USA...
AATTAATTAATTAACTTGTAATTATAAGTAACTATTTTTATATTAAATATAGTAGGTAATTTTACTTACTTCACTATTTAACTATTTACTTATCAACTTGCTTAGCCTACATAACCACAATATTTGCAAAATATATATTGAATATGCCCTAAATAAAATATATTTAAATTCCTAAATATATAAATATAACCATAATATATTCTAAAATACCTTAATATATATCAAAGGTATATGTACATCACATAGAAATAACCAAGTTGCGACTATCTTTGTAAATAATTGGACATAAAGGCCCTTTTTGGATGAAAAACCCAGAAATTTAATCATTATAAAAGAATGTAAAACCTAATAACTGCAAATTAGTTACACCACAGTCACCCAAAAACAAATTCAAACGGATGGTGATTAGTTGTAAAATGTCAAAACATAGTTACAAATGACATTTAATTACATATAGTTGCAAATTGAATGGTTGCATAGTACAAGATTTCTTACAATGTAAAACCCATCAAATCTAAAAACAAATATATCAATTGACACAAAATTGATGGATTAATCAAATTAACTATCTTTCATTTGGGTCAAAATGAATTTATATGAGCCAAATGCGTTGTTTTTTTTTTTTTTTAATAAAAAAACATTTTTTGTCCAACATCAAATTTTCATATGGCAAAAATTTCAAGAATGGAAATTGTTAATGAAATCTTTTGCAACTTGTTATATATCATGGGCTATAATCAATTTGGGCCTTATATTATCTTTTTTTTAATTAGAAATTTTGAAAAAAATTGTTGAAATGTCAAAATCTTTGATAGATACACATTTTAAGTGACAAAATTTGAAGAAGCTTGAAAAACTAAGAATCTTAAACACATTTTTCTATTAGTTCAAGGAATGTGATAAATATGAAGAAATTAATATTTATGTATTGAAATTCCTTTGGCCTTTTTCAATTTGATAGTTATTATATGGGGAATACAACAACTATAAAAAAAATTAATAAAAAATTCAACCTAATAGTTGTGAAATCTATATATTTGATTTATTAAATTAATCATCAAAACTTATACAAAAATATGTGATAAACCTAATGTAAAATAATGTGTGTTGCAAGTTGTAGTAATATTTTAAAAATGAAACTTCAAGGTCTTTATACATGTGAAAGAAACAACCATGAAAAGGTTATTTTCTACTTACAAATAATCACACCTATCATAATCTCAAATATGGAGTCCTCCAATAGGTTTTACATATTTATAATCTATGAAGAATTAAGGTTTTTTTCCACTATGAAAAAAATGATATTTAAAAACTAGTTTTGCAACTCAATTTATCATAAATATAAACTCAATTTTGAGTTGCATTGAACATTGCAACCCACTATATTTATACACCGTGAATGTTAACGAACAAGTTGAATGACTTGCAAAATTGTAACTCACCATATATATTGTGCAACTCATTGCAATTCAATTGTAATTATGTAAAAAAACTCATTTTCAACTATTATGCAACTCCATTATAATTACACCCACGATGTCATGTTAACATTATTAATTGTTATCCATCCATTAAAATTTAACACATAACATTATGAAAAAAATTGGACATACAAATTATTTTCTTTTTGAAATATCGTTTTCCATCATCCATTATGATTATTAATCATGGTCTAGATTTGTGACACATGGCAAAAATTTAAAAATTGCCACATGGCATATTAATTGTATTTTGAAATAAATAAATATAAATATTTATTTTAGTAATTAAGTAGGTCATACATAACCATAGGTAGGCTAGTTGATAAGTCTTAGGACCTACATACCTATGTACTTACCTAGGACATACTTACCTACCTACATAGATAAGTAAAAAAGTAGGACCTATTTACTTACCTAAGTAGGTCAATAAGTAGGAATGCACAAGACTAAATGAATTAAATAGTAACCATGAAAAAAAATTATGTTTTGCCTACAATTTTTATGAGTTCAACCCAACATGGCACTTGTATTTTAATGTGAAAATGTAAGCAATGATGTCTTTTTTACATAGTTTGTGAAATGGGATCTGGAAGACAAAACACATGGGTTAAATATTATAGTTGCACCTTAAACTTGTAATTGAATTGTAATTACCAAAAATATTTTTCACATAATTTTAATTTTACAAATAATTCGAATTTAATAATTAATCGTCTTACATAATTACATGAATTTTTAATTATTTAAATTAAATATATGATAATTAATTATCCTAGTAGATTATTTTAATTAATACTTATAATCCCAAATAAAAATTTAATTCAGATAATTGATTATCTAAATTCCAAAAAGAAAAAAAATATTTTATAAGTTTTATTATTTAAATTAATTAAAATTCAAATAGTTAATTAGTTAGTAAATCTAAATATTTTATTATTACATAAGTAATTATGTAATTTTATATATTTATATATTATTTGAATAACTAAGAAAATAATTATTTAAATTTGGTTAATGAATTCATATGAATATTTTATTATTTATTTTAATGAATTAATTAAATTAAACATATTATATATTAATTAATAATTAATAAAGTATCAACAAATAATTCATTATGAAACATTGAATAATAAACATGAATTTGAATAATAGATATCGAAGTATATAATGACATATCCATATGTACACCCTTATAGAATGTTTAATAAAATAAACACATTGGTTTTAATTTCAATTCAAAAGTGTCTTTCACAAGGTCCATGAAATTTTATAGTTTGATATGTACGTAAGCCAACATGATATTGTGAATTACAACATAGTGAAAGATTATTAATATATTATTAATTGAAGACTAGTCACAAAAAATAAGACAACATTATTTACCACAATAATTAGAAATTAATTATTTAATTAATTATCTTAATCGATTAACTTCATTTTTTTATATTAAATTGATTAATTTATATTAAGGGCTAATTATTTAACCTAGTTTTTAGTTTCATAGGTAATTAAATAATCTAAACCATAAATTATTATTTATTATTTATTAAAATATTTATATATTATATATTATATATGTCACAAGATGCAACCTTTGTGTGTGCCAAGGAACTATTTGCAAAAAAATATATTATTATCAATTATGCATTTGTTCACGTAGCTCATGTAAGCTTAAATACCTTGATGTACCTCCAATATAAATATAATTTATGTAACATTGGGATATAATTTGAGGTTTACAAATTCACATTTTATATGAATAATGAATCAATAGTACTTTATTAATGGGCAAATAATGGCACTATAATGGCCATCCAATTATAAAACAATGCCAATATTATGGCCCCATAGTGGCACATCTATATGTAACAATTAATGGCATCTAGGTGGCCATGTAGTGGCATAGTTGTGGCACAACAATGGCATTGACAATACCGGGCAATTAGTATTTTAATAGTGGCCAACCAACTGCACGAACAAACTTCATAATTAAAACCAATTACAAAGAATGTACTTAATGGACGGTGGGAATGCAAACACATGGCATAATCAAATGTATGAAAGTTATATGTTAGCTTTAAAAAAATTGTTCAATGTGTACTTTGTTTTTAATAATCCTAACTTAATTGCACCTTACAAAAGGTCAAACATAATTGACTACATGGATAAATACGAAGCTTATAAATGACCACATAGGAAACACATTTAGAACTATGGTGTAATTATCAAAAAATTAGCTTGTTTTCTAACATGGAAATCATCATATTTATAAATTGGAATTGCTTAGGAGTTACACTTTGGAGGGCGTAGTTGCAACACAATTGTACTTGAGTGATTTTTGAACTCTAGTTGTAAGGAAGTGTGGTATCCATAATCACAATTTATCATAATGTTCATTGTTTCTTATGGTTTGGAATGTCATGATCATCTTCATTATCTATCTTCTCAAGGTTGTGTATCTACTTCCTTCAACTATTGTTGATTCATTGTTTGTATTGTGGAACTCCTCCAAGTTCAAGCAATTTAATGTAATGTTCTTGTTTTTTTTTATTCAAACTTTTTATGAATGTGTTTATTATCATGTTTTATATGAAAATACATCAAGTTTTAATCAAGTTGTCTAAATTTTATTATCTAATAAACTAATATTATATATCTATGTGCTTATTTTCAATATAATGAACAATGTCCATACCAACCTATGTGTCAAAACAATTTGAACTTGCATATGTTATTACAAAATGGCTTTAAGTTGCATATGCAACTATGACTTACAACTATTGTTAGTTTCAATAAAAATTAAAATGGAAAATGTACTCATATCATTCAACAATTAGTAACATCCAAGGATAGATGAAAATTTACTTGTTTTTGTGACTATTAATGTGATTTGTAGGTGACTTCACACCGCATGACATCTTATTTAACTTGAAATAACTACATATTACAAATGTAAATGTACATTTGTCTAAGTGCAAAAAACAATGTTATGGCTAATGAAATTACTAGATTTTTTTGTTTGAATTTTTGGGCTTGAGTGAACAAATAGTTGAGTGTATAATAAAGTTTTATAGGATTGTGAGAATTTTAAAAGACCAATGGAAAGGGTAGAAAGGAACCATCATATTCACTTTTCCATTTAATAATATTGAGTGTACATATTTTTCTTTTAAACAAATTGGGATTATTATTTTTTATGGTCTAAATTCTTTTAAAAGTTATCTAGAGTCAAACATCATTAGGTCCAAATGAGATTTAAGGAGCCAACGAGTTTGTTTTAAATTAAAAATTATTGTCCTTTTGAAATCCTTTTGGCCAAAAAAGAACTTTCATAAAAAATAATTTTCAAATGAAATTTTTGTAACTTGTTATTTATCATATTTATAATTTCCCCAATATGTCACATGATTTGTGTTAATCATTTTGAATAAATATCAATTTTCTAAAATGCATAACTTTGCGTTTCATTTTAAAACATGATCACAATTTCAAATCACACCCAAACATTTGACATTTTAGGTTTTAATTTCTTATATTATATTTTGTTTCAAAGATCATATACATTGCATCACATTTGCATATCATAAAGGATTTGTGAACTTTAAAGTAAACCTTGAATTGTGTAAAAAAAAAGTTTTTATTTTAATTTTGAATGTTTGTAGGCTAGTTAAATAAAAGAAATTAAGTCTTGTATGAATAATAATGTGCATTAAGTTGTCAATAGCTTGTGGATATGGAAATGATGTCATCAAATGATGTTTTTCCTCAATTGTTGGGCAATTAGTTTTAGTCAATTTGATTCCAACCTCCCAAGGTGTGAAAATGCGAATATTATTTTCATTTCATATGGCTTCAATATCCTTTGAAAATATTTTGATTCAAAAATAAATATGCAACCTTTAGCACGTTCTCTTAAACCCTAATTTGTATTTTTAAAAATGGAGGTATCCTAACAAATTATTTCAAGGGCTTTTGTTATTCTGTTTTCTATGTTTATAATTAATGGCATATCATTATTCACAACAATTGTGTCATCCACACACATAATAAGAATGACAAAACCTTTTTGACTTATCGTGACCAAAACATTAAAACTGGTTTTACATCTTTCAAAGCTAGTGTTCAACAAATAATCATTGAACCATTAAAACAATTATGAAGTTTCAACACCAAATTTGAATCCTTATGTTATTATACTCCTTGTGGAAATTCCAAATACATTTATGCTAAAATGTCATTTACAAATGTTGTTTTAATATCAAATTGATGGATTTCTCGATCATATTGAACTACCAAAGTTAGTAGGACTTCTATGAAATCATTTTTCATAACAAATGAAAATGTGTGGACCCATGTAATCAACCCTATCATCTTGAGAAAATCCTTTTTGCAATAGGGTGAAGTTTTGAAAACAACCAATTACTTGTAAACTAGGAGTCCTATAAAATGAATAAATGTAGTTGGTCATTCCCACTAGCATTTGAATCTTTTGTTTGAAACTCCATTTTGTTATGGAATATCACGAATTATAGATTGTCTCATGATTCCACTATCTTCACAAAATTGTGTGAATTCATGATATTTTTATTCCCCTTCATTATCCACCCTCAAAATCCAAATCTTTTGACTTGTTTGGTTTTCTACATTGCCTTGTAATGCTTGATTTTTTCAAAGGTTTCAAATTTGGATTTGAATAAGTATATTATAACATATATATTGAGATAGGTCATCAATGAATGTTATGAAATACCTACACCCATAATGAGTGAATGCATTGAAAGGACCACAAATGTCCAAATGAATTATGCTAAACAATGTATATGTTTTGCTTCCTCCATCCTTGGGGAAAGTTTTGTTGTGTTGTTTTCCCGCTATGTATGTTTTGCATATGTGAATGTTTTTGACATCAAATGTGCCCAAACTTGTGGACATTTTTTGCGATTACATTGCATTATTTTATCGTATGTGTGACCTAGCCTATGATACCATAGTTTGTTATTTGTGAGGTTAGTTTATGACTAACATGGTAAAAGGTGTGTCATGTTTATGAAGTGCATTGCCAAGTTTATACAAATCATTGTCCATTGTGAATTATGCTATTAATACTTCTTTAACATTTGTCAATATATAACTTGTTGCTCTTATGTTAATTTGACCTCCTATTGCAACAAATTATTTGGTTACACAATGAAAATGCTTTGAATACAAGTAATTACATGTCAATTGTTTTATCTTTACAATCATAGGTAAAAAAAACCAAATGGGAAAAATTGCATTTCAATCTTAAACCTTTATCATTTTTCTTTTTATTTCGTATCGAATGCAAGAAATGTAAATGGCATGTGCCTCACCTAGCCCCATTTCGTCAATATTACAAAAACATATTTAAAACTAAATAAAGAATGTTAGGCTTTTTGAGTGATGTTAACATGTCATTGATGTCCTATCTTTTTTGTAATGTATGAAACAATCGTATATAACACAAAAACATTTTCGATTAAGAAAAGTCAATTTGAACTTTTACATTATTGTTTTGACATTTTTTGGAAACCTAAAACAAGGTTTCCAAATAACTTAGCTAGTAGTTTGCCATAATTTTTTTACAAATAGACAACAATAATGTAGTAATCAATTGTAATGAGAGAAATAAACACCATGTTCCTATCACCAATCCATAAGCTTTTCCAATATTTAGTGTAAGCTTGCAAGACTATAGTTCAAGTTGAAAGTCCTTGGATATTACAAAAGTTCTAAAACATCAAATTAGGAACCTATCCACCATAAAATTGAAATACCAAGATGGTTGTAAAAACTTATATTGGGAATAACAAATCATAACCTCATTCTACCATTAGTAGATAAACATGATTTTCCAAGTTGTCGAAGTTTATTACACTACTAGAAATTATGTCATATGCAACCACCATGTTTGCAATTGGGATGCAACTGCCGGTCGCATGCAACTATGCAAGGTTTTTTATGCAATTGCAATGGATTTTTGCCCCCTTTTTGGATGTGTATGCAACTGTGGTGCAACTATGTTCACCTTCATCCTGACTTTTGGATGATTTTTGTGAATACTATTGTATATATTTGATATGCATATATTCATAGTTGCATGTGCAACCAAAATATGCCAACTATGGTTTTTTGGTAAGCTAGGTACACAATTCTTGTAGGCATGTCTAGGATTAGGGTTGTTTACAAATGACAACCCCATTGATAAGGTTTAGGATATAGGTGAAAAATAACCTAATCTATTTTGCCACCTACCTAAAATAATGAATCTATCCCCAACTTTTAGTAGCTTGCTCCACAAACATTTAGAAGACAACTGATAATGGAAGATATCGATTTTATTTACAATAGTTTATCACTTGATGAAGCAAAACAATGTATGTGTATTCAACAATAAGGGCCAATTAATCCCTTCAAGATTACAATACGTGGGTTTGACATGCAAAAATAGTCTATTTTATTCCAACAATTATCCAGTACAACTGAAGGTTTCATGGCACATATACACCTTATAGTCCATCTAATGCACGAGTTGGTTCTAAAGTATGTGGTGATTAGATATTAAAAAGGGTTGACATTGGTAGATGTGAAACACAATAATGACTAATGATGTAACCTAGCAATGAAGAGATGTTATTCCCCAGAAGACTACTATTCATTCAAAGCCAACTTCATCATCACCAGACAACCTTTGAAGCTCTTCAACAGCTAAAATCGCATTAGCTCCAATCAATTCAATTGCACCAACAAGTGTAATGTTCCTTAGTATTTTTGGAATTTTTAGAGGCACATCTACTTCAATTAAGTTGTCTAACATGGTAACTTCATCACTATCAAATACTAGGATGCGTTTGGACCTCGGTTCTTTGTGGAGGACAACCTTCCATCCTAGCATGTTAAGGTCATCTGCATAAAAAACATGTTGCACATGGGCTGGAAATACATAAGGCTCATCAACCCGTGCTTTCAATTGTCGAAAATTTACCAATAAAAACCCATCATCATTGTGCCTATATGTGGCATTTCCCCATCTGTCCAATCCATTTCTTACCTAATCACATTTGAACAATATTACTGGTTGGGATATAGGGCCATAGTCTAGCAAAATTATGTCCTTCAATATCCCCACATATTGAAGTGCCCCAAGTCTCGTGCCCTCTGTTGATTGTTGCTCTTGATGGAAAACTAATGCAACTCCAGAATCGTATGTGGCACTTGTGTTGCCATAGGTATATGTAAAAACTATGTAATGATTTCCATATGCCTTCATTTTTGTGTACCTTGAAGCAAAAAAGGATGGCAAAATTGATAGATGGAGTGCATCTTGGTCTTCAAGCACACCCCCTTGTGTGACATGGCTCTGAATTGCTTCACGCACCCAACTTACCAAGTTTTGTGCCTCTTGGAACTCTAGTGGAAATTCCACATGCATGTTTGTTGTTCTATGCCCCCTCTGCCATTGTCTTTCAAATTCTGCTCTTAACTGCCTTATCCGAATTGTTTCCTACTCATGCATGCTACATCCCCAATAGCCAAGCCCCACATTAAGTTTATTAATTTTAGCTAGTTATTCAGTAAGAAAATAACTTACCCATGCATCTATGACCAATTTACAATTTTCCAACAAAGGTTTAAGGGGTTAAGGGTTGTGTATTGAACCCACGGTGCTAAACATGCCACATTTGTGATAACATATTGATGTGCCACATCTCGTGCTACAGGGTCTAAAGTCAACTTTGTGGCAGCCCCTTCCATAACTTCACCATAAACCCCCTCCTCTTCATCTACATCCCAAATATTGCGTCGAACATGGCAGAAATCTTGTAGATATTTGGTGACAAACCCAATTGTCTTGTCCAAAATGTAACCTTCTGCCATGGAAGCCTCTCGCCTTGACCTATTACATACATAACCTTTGAAAACTTTCATAGCTTGTTCTATTGGGTACATCCAACGAGTATGAATTGGGCCACAAATGTCTAATTCTTCTACAATGTGCAATGTTAAATGTGACATCACATCAAAAAATGCTACCGAGAATTCCCATTCAAGCATTCTAAAAGTGATTATTACTACATCCTCCTTTAGGGTTGGTAGGTCAATTGGATCCAAACCTTTGCACATATGCTATGATACACTCGACTGAGGTGCATCAAACTTAAACGTACATGAACATCTATTAGGCCCCTTAAAGCTAGAGGCATTAGTTGTTACATAGAATAAGGCACCTAACAAGCGGACCCCCACACCAAATGTAATGTACTCCCCCCCCCATTTTCAAATATTTTGAGGTCCATTTTGATGTCAAGATACTAAAAGTAACAACATTATTAAAGGCACAATATCTGTGAAATTTGTGACTGGTCCTATGAACCTTGCCAGTTCGTATTGAGTTGCAATAATGTTTATCAGCATTCTATTAGAATTTGTTTGTTTATATTTTTGTAGATCTCCCTTTTAACTCATGGTTGGTAGCATATTCATGTACTTCCTTGTTTATACCCCCTTAAATTCAAAAGCCTCTCAGCCATAAGATTGTGAGCTTTGTTGGTGTGGTAATGTGTTCATTTTTTGTTGATTTAATAATGGTTGCCTCTAGTTTTGTGAATATTAACTGAATGTACACACATTGCTCTTATATCATGTAAT
>Ga0116228_10006900_pt1 | contig 10151 bp, 8 predicted proteins | sample S1TSphfallax_2_FD_89694 | JGI IMG/M metagenome (GOLD analysis project Ga0116228, IMG submission 89694) | Host-associated microbial communities from peat moss isolated from Minnesota, USA - S1T2_Fc - Sphagnum fallax MG | ecosystem: Host-associated > Plants > Peat moss > Unclassified | place: USA...
CCGATGCGGGTGCAGGCCAGCATGGCGTAGGCGGCTTCCGGGATCATGGGCAGGTAGAGGGTGACGCGGTCGCCTTTTTTGACCCCCAGATCTTTCATCACATTGGCCAGTCGGCAGACCTCCGCATGGGCTTGCCGATAGGTGATGGCCTTGGATTGGGTGGGATCGTCGCCTTCCCAGATGATCGCCACATCGTCGCCTCGCGTTTCCAAGTGCCGGTCCAGGCAGTTGGCGGAGACATTCAGCACTCCATCTTCGAACCAGCGAATATGGAGGTCGTCCACGTCGAAGGAGACGTCCTTCACCTTGGTGAAGGGTTTGATCCAGTCCAGCCGCTGGGCGGCCTTGGCGTAGAAGACGGCATCGTGGTCCAAGGCTTCCGCGCGGACGGCGGCGTAAGCTTCGGCGTCGACGCGAGCCGATGTCGCCCAATGGTCGGGCACTGGATAGGCGGTAGGCTTGATTGAAGCGTCGTCCATTTGGCGTTTCCTTATTTTGGGGGAAAGCTATGCCATGGAAGGCGTCGGCTGCAAGCGCAGCTTCAATATTCCTTAAGAATTTGATTGAGATCAGACAAGGCGCGCCGCCGCCCGTTGGCTTGTCGCGGCGGCGCTCTACCGATGTTTAGGGCTTTGGCCGGCCCACGCCGGACCACCTTTAAGCGTTGGCGACCGGCGCTCGGCTTGTCGTCTTGGCCACCAGCCGGTCCCAGTTCAGCATCGATGTCAGATGAGCATAGATTTGGCGGAGCGCGCCGCTGGCGTGCAATTCCGCGATCTTGTTTGCCGGCAGCGCCGCGAGCTTCTCCTCGGACACGGCGAAATAGTCCGCCAATTGGATCGGCGGGCCGGCCGTGCCGTCGGGCTCTCGAGGCGTGAAGGTGGTTTGCTTGCTCTCCAGAAGGTTGAGGCCCCTCAAGGTCTGCACGAATTGCTCCGTGCGTCGGCGCTCGGTCTCGAAGTCGGTGCAGAACTGGATCGCCTGCTGAGTAAAGGTCGACGGCTGGCCATTCTCAAACAGCGGCACCTCGCCGCCCACCGCGAGCACGTCGGCGGCGCGGTCGATGCAAACGACCATCTTTTGCTGCTCGTCGTTGTTGGCGAGCACGAACGGCCAGCGGCGGATGAAGGCGGGGACATAGACCCCTGTCTCGAAGTCGCCCTGCTCGGAAATAAACAGATTTTCGTTCGGGCGAATGCTCATGACCGCGAGGGGCGCAAGCGCTTCGCCACCGAAAATCACCGGATAGGTGAGAGATGCGGGTCCAAATTCGGTCACCTGCAGTGGAACAGCGTGAGCGGCCGAAGCGTAGCCGAAAGGGCGCGGCGTCCTGACGAAACCCAAGTCGCCATGCAGCTCGATGCTCAAAGGCTCCGGCTTGCCGTAAAGCAGCACATTGCCGGATATCTGCCCATCGGCCAGGGGAGTGGTTTGCATAGGGACGCGCCTCTTCAGCGGCGGTTCTAAATAGCCGCAAGGAACCAAGCCTTTATCCAATGTGTGAGGCGGCGACAACGCATTGGGCCGGACCCTTGGTCGCAGCCTGTCTCGCGCTTGGGCCGACGTCGAACCGAGACGTTAGCCTCAGATCGCGCCTCGCGCCATCGACTTCCCAGGTGCGGCGGGCTAGGCCAAAGCCTACAGGCGTCGAGTCGCGCCCACGGGAGGGTTGGGGTTGACGGGAACCGGACCGGTGGAGATTTGGCGCGGCGGCGTGGCTTGGTCGGACTGCGACGAGATGGGGCACATGAATGTGCGCCGCTACCTGGCCCATGCCCAGGAGGGCCTCGGCGGGCTGGCCGCGGGCCTTGGCCTCCCCCGCGCCTTCACACCTAGCGCGACCGCCACCCTCTTGGTGCAGGAGCACCGCATCCGCTTTCTGGCCGAGGCCCATGTCGGGACGGCGCTCTATATGACCGGCGGGACGCTGTCGCTTGGCGACAGCGACGCCACGCTGCTGCAAATCCTTCATCACACCGCCGACGATCGGCCGGCCGCAGCTGTGCTCACCCGCGTCGCCCATGCCAAGCCCTCCGACGGACGCCCCTTTCCGTGGCCCGAGCGAGCCCGGCGGGGCGCGGAGGCGCTGACCGTCGAGCTGCCGGCTTTCGCTGCGCCCCGCGGACTCCAGCCTTCGAACGCGCCGGCCGATGGCGGGGCGGCGGACCAGGACGCAGGTGGCGTCGCCACTGGCCTGGTTCGCCTAGGCCGAGGCATGGTGACGGTGCAGACCTGCGATCTATTCGGCCGCATAACGCCCGAAGCGATCATCGGCCGGATGGCCGACGCCACGGCCGGGCTGATGAAGCCCCTGCGCTCTGAATTGAAGGCGCGCGATCCGAGCGTGAGGGTCGGCGGGGCGGCGCTGGAATATCAGCTCATTTATGAAGACCTGCCTCGGTTGGGGGACCATCTGGAGCTTTTGGGTCGCGTGACCGCCGTCAAGGCCAAGGTTCAGCACATCGCCTTCATCCTGGCCGACCCCCTGAGCGGCCGTCGCTGGGCGAGCGCCCGGGCGGTGGTCGGTTGCCTCGACCTGGACGCCCGTCGCCTGATCACGGTCCCGACCGACCTGCTGAGTTAGGCCTCGGCGGCGTTCAGAAGCGCGTCGCGAACCAGATCGGGCCGTTCCATCGGCAAAAAATGGGTGGTTTGAGGCACGGTATGCAGACGCAGTCGAGGGTTTCGGCGCTGTAGACCGGCGCCCGCGCCGATGTGGCAAACCGATTGGGTAGAGCACTGATAGATGTCGATTGGCGCGGGCGTCCGGTCCAGGGCGCGCCAGGTATCATTGCTCTGGGCTGCGAAGTTGGAGGCCTCCCAGGCGGGCGCGCAACTCAGTTCGACCGATCCGTCGTCCCGCTCCCTAAAGCCGCCGGCGATATAGTCCGCCAGCATGATCTCCGGCCAGGTGCGAAAGGCCCCCCGGCCTCGATAGGCTCGAAAGGCGGCGCCAAAACTCTCGAACACCGAGCGTCGCCGCAGCGCACCCTGCGTCAGGGGCATGCGCCCGTAGATACGCGTCGCCAACCACGGCAGCCGGTGCATCAACGCCGACGTCCAACGCGGCAGAACCACGGGATCAAAAAGCACAAGCGCGCGAACGCGATCCGGCCGCTCTTGAGCCGCCAGAAGACTGGTAGTGGCCCCCATGGAATGGCCCGCCAGGATCACCGGCCCATCGCCCAGCGTCTCAAGCAGGGCCAAGAGATCGTCGCGCAGGTCGCTCCAGGAGCGACGGCCCTGCGGGTCGGCGGGCATCCGACTGGCGCCATGTCCGCGCTGGTCCATCGCGATGATTCGAAGGCTCAGCGACAGCGGGCCCAGGATCGACCGATAGGTCATGGCGTTGAAGCCGTTGGCGTGGGCGAACACGACGTCCACAGGTCGCGCGGCGTCGCCGAAATCGAGCGCGGCCATTTCGCCGTCTCGAAGCCTGATCATACGTCTCCGCGGCTCTTGGAACAGCGCTGCGTCCATGGCCTTTTCCAGTACCTATAAAGCAGGCAACCTACGGCCGGGCGCGTCACGAATCCAGGGGCCAGACCGGCGGGGCGAGACGTTTCTTTTTGCGGTCACGCAATGGCAGGGTTGCATTAGGCAAGGAGGGTCGCGCGTGGCGCAACAGGATCAACCGCCGGTCGCCACCATCGGCTATGAGCGGACGCGTTTGCCCGATGTGATCTCAAGGTTGCAGACGGCGGGCGTCACGCTTGTGATCGACGTGCGGGCGATCGCCGCGTCGCGGCGACCAGGGTTTTCCAAGACGCTGCTGAGCGGCAGTCTCGCGGACGCGGATCTCGACTATGTGCATCTGCGAGACCTTGGCACGCCCAAGTCCGGCCGGATCGCGGCGCGGGCCGGACGCACGGCGGAGATGACGCAGATCTTCGCCGCACACCTACAAACGGGGGCCGCCCAGGGCGCGCTCGCCCGAGCGATAGAGCTCTCGCTCGGCCGGCGGGTGTGCCTTCTGTGTTACGAGGCCGACCCTTCCTGTTGCCACCGCGCCATCGTCGCGGCGGAGATCACGGCGCGCACGGGGGCCGAGGTGGTCGATCTTTGAGAGGGATTACATGTCTTCCGTCCCTTGATTTCGCCGTCCTCAGGCTCAGCTCGATTTCGCAAGGGCGCCGGCGGCTCATAAAAAACTGTAGGGGTCCACATCCAGCGTCAGACGCACGCTGGCTGGGATGCGAACGCGCGCCCGCCAGGCCAAAAGGTAGGCCTGGATATCGATCCGCCGGTCGGCGCGGACCAGGAAGCGTTTGCGGCGGCGGCCTCGGATCAGGGCCAAAGGCGCGTCGGCTGGGCCATAGACATCGACCCCGTCGGCGTTAGGGGCGGCCGCGGCCAAAGCCCGGGCGACCTCCTCGAGCTTGGCCACGTCGGGGCTCGAGAGGATAATCGCGGCCAGACGGCCATAGGGGGGCAAGCCTTGAGCTTCCCGCTCGGCGGCCTCGGCGGCCAGAAAAGCGTCCCGGTCCTGAGCTTGCAGGGTCTGCAACACGGGGTGTTCGGGCATATAGGTCTGGATCAGGGCGCGCCCCGGCCGCTCGGCCCGCCCGGCGCGCCCAGCCACCTGAGCCAAAAGCTGATAGGTGCGCTCCGCCGCCCGCAGATCGCCGCCACGAAGGCCAAGGTCCGCATCGACCACGCCCACGAGCGTCAGGCCTGGAAAATTATGGCCCTTGGCCGCGGCCTGGGTAGCGACCAGGATGTCGATCTCGCCGCGCTCCATCCGTCCGACAAGAGCGCGCGCGGCCTCGGCGTCCGCCACGAGATCGGAAGAGAAGACCGCGATGCGAGCGTTGGGAAAGAGGGCGCGCGCCTCCTCTTCCAGGCGCTCGACACCGGGGCCGATGGCGGTCAGGCTGTCCTTGGCGCCGCAATGGGGGCAGGCTTCGGGACGTTTCATCGAAAAGCCGGTGAGGTGGCAGACCAGACGGCCGGAGTAGCGGTGCTCCACCAGCCAGGAGTCGGTATCGGGCGCCGTCATGCGCTCGCCACAGGCCTTGCAGAGCACGAGCGGCGCATATCCCCGCCGGTTCAGAAACAGGAGCGACTGCTCTCCCCGCCCATAGACGTCCGCCATCGCCTCGATCAGGGGCGGCGAGAGCCAGCGACCGCGCTCCGGCGGCGTCTCCTTAAGGTCGATCAGCGCGATATCGGGCAGGCGCGCGGCGCCGTGGCGGCGCGTCAGTCGCAGCCAGGCGTAGCGGCCAGCTTGAGCATTCCAGATGCTCTCCAGCGATGGGGTGGCCGAGGCGAGCACCACCGCCGCCCCCTCGATCCGCGCCCGCGCCACGGCGAGATCGCGGGCCTGATAGATGAAGCCGTCCTCCTGCTTGAAGGCGCCGTCGTGCTCCTCATCCACCACAATCAGGCGCAATTTGGAAAAGGGCAGAAAGAGAGCTGAGCGCGCGCCCACCACGATCCGGCAGCGCCCGCCGATCACCGCCTCCCAAACCCGGCGGCGCTTGGGCGGCGATACCCCAGAGTGCCACTCGGCCGGGATCGCGCCAAAACGATCAGTGAAGCGGGCGATCACGGCCTGGGTCAAGGCGATCTCCGGCAGCAGCACCAGCGCCTGGGCGTCCGGGTCGGCGCGCAACGCCGCCGCCACGGCCTCAAGATAGACCTCGGTCTTGCCCGATCCGGTCACCCCATCCAGCAACGCCGGCTGAAACCCGCCTTTGCCAACCAACGCGCAGAGGGCGGACGCCGCGGCCGCTTGGCTGGGATTGAGATTTGCGCCCGGCAGGTCGGGGTCAGGCGGGTCGAAGGCGGCCGCGATGGCCGTTTCGACCACCTCCAGCACGCCCTCCTCGATCAGCGCCTTAACAACGCCGGCCGAGACGCCCGCCGACTGCGCCAATCCGGAGGCTGTCTTAGCCCCTTGCGCTGCCGCGGCCAGGACGCGAGCGCGGGCGGCCGTCGCCCGGGCCGGAAGGCGCCCCGTCGCGCGGACCCTGCGCTCCGGCGGCGGCGGCTTGGCGCGCAGCCCCCGCAACGCCATCGCCAAGGCCTCGCCTGGCGGTTCGCAGGCATAACGGGCTGCCCAATCGATGAAAGCCAACGCGCCGGGCGGCAGGGGAGTCTCGTCCAGCCGGCGCTCGACGGATTTCAGAGGCCGGTTGACGCCCTGCCCGTCTCGCAAGGCCACCACCACGCCCCGCACCCGCCGCGGCCCAAGCGGGGCGACGACGTGGTCGCCGACGCTGAGGCCTAGGCTGACATCGGCCGCGTAGTCGAACGCTTCCGGCAGGGGAAGCGGAAGAAGGACGGTGGCGACAAGGGACATGACTCGCAGTGTACGACATAGTGGGTCGCGAAATAGGTCCCTACAGCCGCCCCGTCGCCGTCGCCCAAAGTAGGCGGATGCGCCGCTCCACTTCGCCCGGCGACACGCCCCGGGCATAGGGCGGGGCGAGCGTGGCGTAGGCCACCGTGGGGAATGCCGAGACGGGAAGCGCCAGGACATCCTGGCGGGCGGCGGCGAGGGCGGACCGCACTTCCGTCCGGACATAGACCCGAAGCCCACCCTCGTCCAACTCGCCCCAATCGGGCGGCGTCCAGCGGCGGTTGCGGGCGGCCCAGTGGGCCCGGGCGCGATACAGGCCCGCCATGCCCCAGGCGCGGCCAGCCTGGATCACGGCCGTGAGCGGCGCGTCGGAACTCAGCGCCCGCGCCGCTAGGCCCATGACCGCCCCGGCCGTCCCGTCGAGATAGCGGGCCAGGGCGCCGGCGTCGGCGAAGGGGCTTTCGTCGAGGTCCAGGTGGCGGGCCTCGATTAGGGCCTCGAACAGCGATTGCGGCAAACGGCCCGCCGCGATCGGCGCCGCCAAGGCTTGCAGCGTGGGCTGTGAGGGAACAGGGCGGCCGCTAAAGAGGTCCTCGATGCGGTCGCGCCACCACGCGAGGCGAATTTCGCCGATCAGCGGCTGGCTCACGGTCTCGCCCACCCGCGCCAGTTCATCGTTCAGGGCGTAGATGGCGACGACCTCGGCCCGGTTTTGGGGATCGGCGATGAAACGGCTGGCGAGCCAACGGTCTGGGTCGAGGCGGCGGATGCGAGCGTCCAGGCTCTCGTCCGCGCCAACCCCGCCGCCTGATGAGCCGTCCTCGACCGGGCCGGCGGCGGCCATGGGGGCTAGACCGCCAAGAGGGCGGCGGCGACCCGGCGGCCGTCGGCGGCCAGGACGTTATAGAGCCGGCAGGCTTCGGGCGTATTCATCATCTCAAGCCCAAGCCCGGCCTCTTTCAGAGCGTCGCGGACGGGTCTGGGCGCCACGGCGGTCTGGGCGCCGGTCCCCAGCAAGACGAACTCCACCGCGACCAGGCCGGCGGCGATGATATCGTTGAAATCCGCGGGCTGGAGCCCACTGAGCGTCGCCACTGGCCAGGGGCGCATGACATCCTCAAGCAGTAGAACAGCCCCCTCGACCCGCTCGCCGGAGATGCGGAACCCCCCAGCGCCGTAGGTCTCGATCACCGGGGCTTCAGGGCTGGGCATCAGGGCCGCGGCGCGGCGGCGGGTTTCGCGCCCCCGCGCCCGTTGGTCTTGGCGCCGCTGGTCTGGGCCCCGCTGGTCTGGGCCCCGCCGGCCTTCGCCTCATCCTCGCCCCGCTTGACGCCCCACAGAAGGATGATCGGCGAGGCGACGTAGATGGAGGAATAGGTGCCGATGACGATGCCGAAAATCAGCGCGATGGAGAAGTTGCGCAAAGCCTCGCCGCCGAAAATCGCCAGGCCCCCCAGCGCCAGGACCGCCGTAAGCCCGGTGATCACAGTGCGTGACAGGGTCTCGTTGATCGACAGCTCGATCACATCGCGCAGCGGTGTGCGGCGAAACTTGCGCAGGTTCTCGCGTAGGCGGTCGAACACCACCACGGTGTCGTTCATCGAATAGCCGATGATGGTCAGGATCGCGGCGATGATGGTGAGGGTGAACTCAAGCCGAAACAGGGCGAACAGGCCGAACGTCAGGATCACGTCGTGGAAGAGGGCGGCCACGGCCCCCAGGCCAAACTGCAGCTCGAACCGAAACCAGATGTAGATCAGCATCAGCCCGATGGCGATGGCCAGCGCCAGCACGCCGTTGCGGAACAACTCTCCCGACACCTTAGGCCCGACCACCTGGCTCTGGGTGAACTTCAGGTTGGGGATGGCCGACGCTAGCACAGCCTTGACGTGGCTTGCGGTGTCGGATGCATCGGCGCCCTTGGGCGTCTGAAAGCGCACCAGGGCGTCGCCGGAGGTTCCGATCGCCTGCACCTGCACGTCGCCGACATGGAGGTTGTTCAGGGTCGCGCGCACCACGCCGAGATCGACCGCCGCCGGCGCCGCCGACAGCTCCATCGACGAGCCGCCCTTGAAGTCGATGCCCAGTTTCAGGCCCTCGGTGAAGCAGAGCGTCAGCGACCCGATCACCGCCAGGATCGACAGGATGCCGGCGACACGCGCGAAGCCGACGAAGCGGAAGCTCGTCTTGGCCGGCAGCAGCCGGATCAGCGGCCAGGGTCTGAAGGAGGCGGAGGACATCGGCGTGATCCTAACAGCGGGCCGGGGCGGATCTATCGACCAAAACGCGTTCAGCCCGGGGAAAGCGAGCGGGGAAGTTGAGGCATGACCTCATCGGTTCAAACTCAAACGATCGGTAAGGACTTGGGCCGCGCCACCCGGAACCACCAGCCGATGAGGACCTGGGTGATGAGGACCGCGGTGAAGACCGAGGTGCAAACGCCGATCGCGAGCGTCAGGGCGAACCCTTTCACCTCGCCCGAGCCGAATTGGAACATGATGGCGGCGGCGATCAGGGTCGTAACATTGGCGTCCAGGATGGTCACCATGGCCCTGCGATAGCCGTTATCGGCGGCCAGAATCGGCGGCCGACCGGCGCGCGCCTCGTCGCGCATGCGTTCATAGATCAGCACGTTCGCATCGACCGCAACCGCCAGGGTCAGAATCAGGCCGGCGATGCCCGGGAGCGTCAAGGTGCCTTGCGTCAGCGACATCAGGGCTGTGATCAGGAGGCCGTTGACCACCAGCGCGCAGGCCGCGAACACCCCGAACAAGCCGTAGGCGGCGATAATGAAGACGAAGATGGCGACTGCGCCGATGCTCAAGGCCAAGGCTCCGGCGCGCACCGCGTCCGCCCCGAGCTCCGCCCCGACTTGACGCTGCTCTTCCACGATCAGCTTCGTGGGCAGGGCCCCAGAGCGCAGCACGAGCGCGAAGTCGTTGGCGGATTGGGGCGTGAAACTGCCTGTGATCTGGCCGGAGCCGGCCAGGATTGGGCCGTTTATCACCGGCGCCGAGACGTATTTATTGTCGAGCACGATCGCGAAGCGACGCCCGACATTGGCCTGGGTGACCTGGGCGAACGCCAACGAGCCGGGCCCGTTGAGATTGAATTGGACCACGGGTTGGCCCGTTTGAGAATCGAATTGCTCCGCCGCCTTGGTCAACATGGAGCCGGTAAGAACCACATGGCGGCGCAGCACCAGAGGCGGCATGTCGGGCTTGACGCCTTGCACTAGCTCGTCTTCGGGCGGGACGCTGCCGTCGGCTTCGGGATGGGCGTCTTCGTCAACCATCTGAAAGGTCAAGGCGGCCGTTTGACCGATCACGGCCTTCAGGCGTTCGGGATCGCTTTCGCCCGGCGCCTCGACAACGATGCGGTTCAGACCCTGCTGGAGGATGGTGGGCTCGCGGGTGCCTAGCTGGTCGATCCGGTTGCGGATGATCTCGATCGACTGGGCGACCGCGCCGGCGGCGGTGGTGCGCACGGCTTGCGCCGAATAGCTCAGGGCCAAGGTCTGGTTGGCGCCGGTCGCGATCGTCAGATCGACGCCGCCGCCGGTCAGCGGCTGGCTGAGTTTGCCGAGCGCCGCGGTCGCCTGCGCGACCTGAGCGGCCGAATTGATCCGCACCTGCACCTGATCGCCGCTCACCCCAAGATCGGTGAAGCCGATGTTGGCGGTTTGCAGCGTGCGCCGTGTGTCGTCGACGAGATTCGAAAGCTGTTTCTGATGCAAGGCGTCGGTATCCACCTCCAAAAGGAGATAGGAGCCGCCTTGCAGATCGAGGCCGAGATTCAAGCGCTGGGCCAGGGCCGCCGGCAGCTTCGCCGTCACCGACGCTGGCAG
>Ga0116228_10006903_pt1 | contig 10150 bp, 8 predicted proteins | sample S1TSphfallax_2_FD_89694 | JGI IMG/M metagenome (GOLD analysis project Ga0116228, IMG submission 89694) | Host-associated microbial communities from peat moss isolated from Minnesota, USA - S1T2_Fc - Sphagnum fallax MG | ecosystem: Host-associated > Plants > Peat moss > Unclassified | place: USA...
AAGGTAGACAACTGACTTGGTAAGCCTGCCCACAAGAAACTGATGAAATCTCTGGAGAGCATGACCTGATCAGAGACGAACCTCTGAGGGCATCTTGCATTGAAAGCCATAACCGGAGTTCACTCTTCTTGTTCAAACCAATGTTGGGTGGTTCTTCACTTTGAACTCCGGTTCTGAACTCCTGTTCCAGTTGTGAAAATTGGACCTAATTCTCCGTAACCTGGACCAGAATCCATGGTTAACTGTCGATTAATATCTGGTTAGCCTTCAATTCTAGTATTTTTCTTTTTTCAGAATTTATTATTCAAAAATCTTGGTTCTGGTTCCACACACATAAATGGGTTAGCCTTTGATTCTAGGGTTTTTTTTTTTCAAAAATCTTGGTTCTGGTTCCACACACATAAGTGGAACCAGGAATCCGGCTCTGGACCCAGTTGGTCAAAAGTATAAAATTTTGGTTTCAGTTGGAAAGCCAACTTTTGATTTTAAACCCTAAACCCTAAATCAGACCCAACTCTGGTTTCATTCTTACTAATTGGAACTGGTGGTTCTAAACCTCCAAACCAGGTAACTGCCCAACACTGGTTCAAACGTGTGTGATTCAACCTGTGAACCCTAGATAATGGGCTTCTAGAATTTCTGGGCAGGCTTGGATCCAGTATTGTTTGTTTGTAGCCAAAGTGGCTATCATCCATCGAAAGACATAGACAAAGTGGCAATCATCCTTAAGAAGATTTAGCCAAATATGGCTATAAACTAGAAATAAATTAAAACTATTTAACCATCTTTTTACATTTTTGGCTACACAATTAAAAGCCCAATATACAAATCTGGCGATTGTGATTTGTTTTCCATCACTTATGGCGACTGAAAACCTATTATGTCACTGCTTTTTCGATTTAAATTTTTTTTCACTTTTTGGCGAAATAGCATAAAAGACGCTGCCTGGATCCGGCCTTTTGTATGAACTGGGGGCTTCTCATGTGGCCAAACCCGCACCTTTCGCAAAGAAATGATGTGGGATGTCTGAACTAGAAATCTAGGGGTGCATGGTGCATGCATAAACACTTCTGAGATCTCTAGTACATACCTAGTTTCTTGTATGTATGCAATGCACACTAATCCATCATAATTGGTAACATGGCACACTTTTGTTCTTCACATGCAGGAGGTTGCAGAGGGATTTCAAATTCTCCAATGGATGCTGGAAAGCTTAGAAGCTATGCCTGTGACTTTCCAAGTTGCTCCATGAGGCACATGAAGCTGAATAACACTTCTTCTGACTGTATTATAGCTAGTAGCTGTGAATCTCATACTGGGTTAACTGGAAGCCGATCATGTCCCATTACATTAGATGCACAAGACTTGCCTTTCAGTCATCGACCACATTCTTTAAGGGCTAATTCTGGACAAATTAGGACTTGCAATTTCAATAGTTGCAGTCATCTTATAAGTGTCACAAGCTGTCTGAAGAGAGAGACAATTAGCCAAAAGGCCAACAGCTACTTACACCATCAGGATTTGAATGTTCTCAAGCATGCACCTCTTTTAACAAGAAGATCGCCATCAAAGTATGTGCTTCTACGACAGAGAAGAACTCTGACTGGAGAACTAGTTACGCGCATCCGCTCTCGTCGGCCGGAGACTGACACTGAAGCAGTGCTTGGTACTGTCAAGGAAGGAGGAAATCCACTGTGGGGCTTCTTTGAAAATGCCAGGTATCTCTCTCCCCTTTACATGAATGATTTTAGGGTTCTTTTGTGTGATGACAGGATGCATATACATCTGGAAGCTTTTGCAATATCAAGAATAGTGGGGAACCAACAAACCCTAAACCCTATTCTCATGAAGTTCTGGAGATGTATTTGGGAAAAGGGATGTGCAGAGACATTGCCTTATCTTCATGCATGCTAGTTAGGGGTTTTCTTCTAGTTGCAAGCCCCAATTGACTCACAGCTTCACACAATTTTACTAACCTTGTTCACAACTAGTACTCTGTCGGGACTGAGGTCTATGAAACAAAGAAATAAGTTCTAGTATTGTTGCGCATCAGCTAATCGCAAATGAAATGTTCGAGAGATGGAAGTCTGTTAGGTCACTGTTAGGGCGAATGATGGATGGGTGATCCAAGTCTGCTATATATCTTACTTCAATTCTTGGATGTTCTAAGCAAACTCTACAGCTGCATCGTCAGGAGAATTAGAAGCAGTATGCTATCATTCATGTCCTTTGTCTCTGGTCATCTTCTGTGCTCCTCTGTATCATGCTATCTTTAATGGAGGTCTATCATGCACATGGACATTTAATGAAGGGTGACCCGAATCTTGCATCTGCAAATGTTCTGTTGAACTTCTACTGTTTCATGGCAAGGAGAAGAAGAGGTTCTCATCATCTCTTTTATTGTGATTTGCTGTCTTTTATGAGGCTAAATGATTGTTGTGAAGCTTTGCCAGACTACTATACCCGCTTGCTACTGCTTAAGTGTCTGGATACACTCCCACCGACATTCATGTATCCATTCTGTCTGGATGGGTGGTATACCCAAGTGTTTGTTGGCCTGTATATATCTCAAGTTTGTTCGGAGGTCTCTCTTGTGCCAAAACATTTGTCCAGAAGGCAAATTTCCTTTAGTAGTTCACATGTGTACCAGGGTCTTTTTTTCCCCAAGAAGTAAAGGTTCTCAGAATTGGTATTGGGTGTAGCAATTCAAAGTGTCAGTTCTTGAAGTCAGCTGACAGAAAGCTGTTGGCCTGATTGAGTGGGGCGCTCATGGTTGGAATGTAAAGGGAGATGATGTTTTGAGGGAGATTACTGTGCTTCCTTTCCAGCTGTAATAGCACAAGCTATCGATCCAGTTGCTCAGCTTCTGGAGACAGCTTACATAGGGCACATAGGTACTCCTGATACAAATCTGTGTCAAACCAATCAGTGTATGCAGTGGCCTTGTCCTGGTGGTATGAGTTTTGTCTCCAAGTAGCAAGTATGATGATATTGTTGAAGTTTTCTTGACATTTTTTCCACATGTTGCCATTGTTTCTCTTTCAGTAATGCGTTCACCAGAGATGGACTTGGTCTGGAGATTGCATCGATAGCATTGCCAGCTGCATTGGCACTGGCAGCCGACCCACTTGCCTCTTTGGTGGATACTGCATTCATTGGGCAAATAGGTATCCTAGTCTTGCAGTTCTGAGAGATCATAGACTGGGGCGAAGACAGAAGGTTCTTTGACCTTCGAACAGAAACCATGTAGTCAGTAGTGCTGTTCTGTGTCAAATGCTCCTTAGCTGCTTCTCATCAATAGACTGAATTGCCTGCATAATTACCATTGTTAACCTGGGAATATAACATTGGAATGTGACATAAACCAGTTCTTGGATTCTTTTTCTTTCAAGCTTTACAACTGCATGCTACAGTTGCCAATCTATTTTTCTTCCTCACTGTAGGTGATGATTGTTTTCAATATCTGGAAGGTTCTCAAAGTCTCATTTGTATTGTGGATCTTCAGGACTAATTCTTTGCAAAACTTTGTGTTTCAAGGTCCTGTGGAGCTCGCAGCAGTTGGTGTCTCTATTTCGGTCTTCAATCTGGTGTCCAAAATGTTCAACATCCCTCTTTTGAATATTACAACATCTTTTGTTGCAGAAGATGCATTTCAAGAGGACAAAGTGATTGGTGGGTCTTTTTCCTAGTTTGAGCAACTAGCTTGTCAAAGAAGTTTGGACAGTGACATGTGATGGCTGCCTGTCTTTGTAGATTTTCAGTACTATTTGCTAAAACGAAATATGTCAGTCTAGATCATTCTTTTCTGAGTTCACTGGGGTCCTGAAGCACAGGGGGTAATTGACTGGTTTGTGTGTTAACAACTTTTCTTGTTTGTGCTGGAGCTTTGCTTCAATAGGCTTCACATTGCACCAAGTTAAATTCACTTAATGTGTATATGACAGCCTTATAATACATGATTTTTTCTCCATCAGATTCAGACAATGTTCAGGAGGAAGTTGATGCAGGTTTGGAAACCAGAGAACCAAGAAAGCCGCTACTTCCATCAGTTTCCTCAGCACTGGTCCTTGGGACTTTCCTTGGTGTTGGAGAAGCATTTGTATTGGCTTTCTTGGCAGGCCCTGTGCTAACTGTAATGGGTGTTAGTGTGGTGAGTGTGCCGGCCAGCCTTAGAGATTCTTGTGTGTTATGCATGCAGCATGTGTATTTTGAATGTACTTGAAACTGAGAACCTTTGTGTTTTGCAATCAGAATGTAGGTCTGTAATTGCTTGATAACACAATCTTGCATGGAAATCACTCAGTGCTTTCTATGCAATATTCAATGAAAGAGCATGCACATAGGTTTGGAGGAATACCTGAACATGCTTACCATTCTTTGAGTAGATCATTCTGCTCAAGGTTACCTTTGTATCTGGCTCTCCATTTTTTTAACAAAATCACTTGACCAGAGTTGTAACACAGAAATTGTTCATAACAATGATGGAGATAGCTTCTCTAAAGATGTAGATACTTTCTCTTTGCACATTTTCCTGTTTGTTGAGCCTTGAGTTTTCTCAAAGATACTACTTCTCATTGTCTCTATTTCTGGACCGATTTGCAAGGTTTTGTTGTTGTCTTTACTTGCATTTTACCTATATTGGCTCTAAAAGCTGTCAGCTGGGTGATACTGATCTCCACTCATGTTTTAAAGGTGTATGTGGTTGATGGAGAGTGCTTGGATTGAGTGTTAGTAGCTTGGATTTTCAAGGGGTTTTTGCTACTGTTTGTCTAATTTATCTTGGTGTCTTCCTCAGTCAGCAACATAAGTGAGTACTTTACTTGGGTCTTCTCTAGGTTTTCTGCTCAAAAGATCATGCTTTCATAGTTCTCCATCTTGTTTGCAAATCTGGGTCGGTACTTGTATGTTGTCCAGGAATTCTCACAGGCAGGGGAAATATTTTGGCTATGAGATTCAAAACTGACCTCCATCTACAGAACCCTCCAGTTAAGAAAGTTCTTTGTTTAGTCTTTTTGGAGTCTGGTTGCAAAAGCTTCTTGTGTTTGATTGTCCTCAGAAGACCTCTTAAAGTTTTCATGTTGTTTCTGTTTGGGTTTTTTTTTGGGTTTTCCTTCTCACTATGTCCCCCTTCCTTCTTGTTTTCCTTGGTAATTTCCTTCCCTTAAAATATGTTTTTTCTGAAGTAGCCACCATCATGGGTGAGTTTTCCCATCATTGCCAGTCTTAGCAGAAAATCAGTACATTGGTTAATGTTTGACATAGACTTGCACCAACTGTTGGGAGCTGATGAAGTTAGTGGGGATGTTAGGGTAGCTGGTCACTACCATACATGTTGAAGCTCACTGAATATGTGTGTGACTGTAGCTACAGTGTTAAATCTCTTCTCTTTTCCTGTTTGCTGACATGTTGGATCTGAAATTCGTAACACCTAATCATCAGGGCATCCCTCAGTTTTATTCAGGTTGTCTTAAATCAGAAGTATGCAGAAGTTTGCAATTCTGTTTGTCTCTCTGGTCTGTCTAGATGTTCTGTTTTCCGCTTCTGTGCAGTCTGGAATCAATCATATGAGAAGCCCACAGGTGGTGACTTTGTGCGGGATATAATTGTGAGGGTGGGAGCAGATGTCACCGATGCATACTCCTGCTTTTCAGTATCTAGCATTGAGGGCCATAGGAGCACCTGCTGTGGTGATTGCACTTGCTGTCCAGGGTGTTTTTCGAGGTTTCAAGGACACTAAGACTCCACTGTATGCCAGTTGTAAGCTCCATTCTCTACAGTCGGTATGGTTATTAGAAGGTGCCCAACTCTGAAATGTAATATGTGTAATATCTCTAACTAAATCCAATTGCAGAAGCAATTGCATGACATTGATGTGATGACTTCTATGAGCTTTGAATGAAGTCTTGCTAGAACTTTGGGTGGTCTTTGCTTCTGAGAATATCATTACAGTCAAGGTTCTTTCTCCTATGTCAACACCGAAGCCCAACAAGAAGTTCATGTGCTCTTCAAATGCACTGCTCCATAGTGCTCACTTATGGGTAATTTGCAAAATTGGAACATTAGAGGAAATTTAGCGCATTGGGTTCACAGCTTGGACCAAAGGTGCATTGATAATGTCTAATGCATTCTTTTGATTTTTCAGCTGATAGTAACAGACAAAGTTCAAATCAGGGTGGTTCACTACTGAATGCAATTCCTCTGCAACTGTCGATCTTTGTGGCAGGGATGTGTACTGCAAGTCCCAAGTTAATATCATATTGATTTTGAGCACTACAAGCTTTTGGACCTTGAATATATGCACTCTTATGGAGCTTACTTGCTGCTATTGCTGTGATTGTAGTGGCAGGAAATGCAATCAACATTGTTCTGGACCCAATTCTCATGTTCTCACTCCAGTTTGGAGTGGGCGGGGCAGCTGTTGCAACGGTTGCTTCCCAGTAAGCTGTTTGGTTTTCTGAGTTTCTTACCACTATCTCTCACAGAGCAATGACATTGAATGTTCTTCTTGCCTGTTGGACAACTACACTGATATGTGATTGCCTGGGCAGGTATGCAATTGCAGGTCTACTTTTGTGGAATTTAAATAAAAGGGTTGTACTGTTGCCCCCCCAACTGAATGATTTGCGGTTTGATCGTTTCCTAAAATCTGGTATGGAAACTCTGGTTAAGCAAACTGCATGTGATGGTGTGCATTCTTTTCTGACTAGTAGTGACCTGTGGTGTGCTTAAAAGAGATGTTCAGGGTATAGGATGCCCCAACCACTGCCCTCTATGTAGGCCTCTCTATGCCTTAGTCTTAGGTATACTTGCTTATGGGGACAAGCTAAAATGAAATGAAGCTTACCCTCCCAGCCTTTTCACAGCTTGAATGATGATACTATTGACTTTCGAATTAGCTATGTTGCTTGACTGCTACCCAACATCATTACTGAGTTTCCTTGTCACTTCTGGAAATGGAACTGAAATTTAGGATGCAAATATTTCTGTAATGGTTTGCCTGAAAGCTTTTGGGCTAATAAACTCAGTGGGTAGTCATGGCTGTTTGTCACTGCCATTTGTGATGTCAGCCAGGTGATGGTCTGACACTCTGTGACTCTCATAAGGTGACTACTCTCGTTGTTGTGTTACCTTCAAAGAGTTCTTATGGAGATTTCTTTGCAATCACATAGATATATGTATATTCTGAATTGTAAGACATTAGAGAGTTCTGTTGTAAGTTTTTGAAACTCTACAATACCAAGGTGGGGTAGAGATTACAGAATGTTTTGAGCATGCTCATCTTAGGTTCCTAGGCTTGGGTGCCAGGTCCCTAGGCTGAGACAAAGACTGGGGATTGCATTGAACTCAGATGAATCTGGGCTCTTGTAATCACCTAATTGTGAACACTCATGTCAAAATTTAGCACCACCATCTGGCCAGAAATCATGCACAACAACTCTAGTTTCTCCATGAGAAGAGTGGTATGTTTAAGCTGATCTTTGGAGGGACAGCTTTGTGTTCTTTAGAAGACATGAAGGATTTTAACTGCAAGGATATTGTGAATGACACTAAACCACAGGTGGACTCTTAATTGGGCGGACTATTGCTCTTCTCATGGTCTTGACATTGGCAACATCCATGGCAGCAAGACAAGGAACCACGTCCATGGCTGCCCACCAGATTTGCATGCAGATCTGGTTGGCAACATCTCTTCTCTCAGATTCACTGGCTCTCGCTGGCCAGGTATGTTCAGAGAAAGTACATATCATGTTGGCCCATTCAAGAGGTTTTGCAGTCCATGTTACACTCAACCCCATATAGGATAATTGTAGCACAGCCACTGCTTGTAATGTACTAACCTGCCCTTTTCTTTGGCACTGTGGTTGTTTGTGATAATCAATGCATCAGTTCATGTCTTGAGATGTTGATATAATTCTGTTTTTATCAGGCGATTGTTGCGTCTGCCTTTGCACAACATGATCACGAGCGTGCAAAAGAGGTTTCCTTTCGGGTGCTACAGGTTATTGATCTATCATTAGCTCATGGACTTTCAGTGTTGTTGATGAAGCTATCGTTACCACATTTTTAATGTACACTTTCCTGCTTAGAAAGTTGGTGTAAAGAGTTATGTAAGATGTGTGAATCATGCCCCCATTAAGGTGGACACAGTGGATCTCATATGAAGTTCGAAGTTAATCAGCCCCCAGGCTGAAAATAATCTTGGGGATGGGTGGTCTCCCAGGATATCAGTGTTGCAAAGACAATTACTACCTTCCTCTGAAAGTAGCCAGTACCTACATAGTAGGGAAGAGTTTCTCAGTCAAACTAGCTTTGGCTAGTGTCAAGGGGTTTTTTTTTTGTTTCACCTTTGGACATTTGTGAGGAGCGCGAGGTTGTTTATGGGTTTGAGCTGCTTGTTTTTATTTGATTTTGAGTCCTGTTGGAGCAGATTGGAGCTGGCTTTGGCACAGTGATGGCTCTGATTCTATGGTTCGGAATGCCTGTTTTCTCCAGACTCTTCACCTCAGACTCTGGTGTGCTTGAATCCATAGCACTTCTTATACCGGTATGTCTTGTTCCTAGCCTCTTCAATGTCCACAGTTCCAAGGCTCTTTGCCACTGATATCCCTTTACTTCGACATCTAAGTAGTGACATATCCCTAAATTGGTAAGCCATACATTCAGTTTTTAGTGATATGTATTTCCTGATTGAGCTCTCAAACTAATCTTATTGATTTCTGATAGTAGACTGCTCTTTTTTGTTTAGGATAACCTTGGTATTGCAGGTGGATATAGATCCTAACCATCAAGCAAATAGTCCAAATTATTCGTTATGCTATCATACATAATAGGCATGCTAGATATGATGGTGAAAGTTGGCTAAACTAGTTGTCCAAAGCTGTGGGACCCAGGGTTTCAAAGTCCTTAGGGAAAAAGTTGGGTAGTTTTGTTGGCACTGTTAAATTTGTTGGCAAGGGTCCACTTTAAAAAATGGAGGCAGTAGCTTTGAAGGTGAAGAAGCATTTTGTAACACTTGGTTGCAGACTTTGGGTCAATCTTCTAGGTCCTATGCTTGCTTTCCAATTGAACTGGCTTTTATTGGATCTTGCAGTTTGTGGCTCTCACACAGCCTATAAATGCACTTGCATTTGTATTTGATGGACTCCATTATGGAGCCTCAGACTTTGGCTATGTAGCATACTCAATGGTGAGATGTCTTCACATCAAAATGTTTCCTTAAGTTCCTTGTTCTCCTTCCGTACAGTTCTGTCATCGCTGTCTGTACTGATATCACCAATAACACAAACAGAATCACAATCAAAGGATCTAATGCTACTGTTGAGGTATTTTGTGTCCCAGATGCTGCTGGTGATTCCTTCAGGGCTTCTTCTACTGTTTTTGCCAAAGATATGGGGTATTCAGGGAGTGTGGGTGGGTCTGACTCTTGTCATGGGCCTCCGAATGGTGGCTGGGTTTGCAAGGTACACATTCTGGATGTGGATTTGGGCCTGATTTGCTAGGTGACACCTTCAATGATTTGTGGATGTTATCTTCATCTTCACTGTTAGAGTCCTATGGTTCCTTTTTGACACTTGGGATTGGCTCATAATGTTGGCAGGTTGGGAACTGCCACTGGGCCTTGGCGATTCTTGACACAAGAGAAGAAGAATGGGAATGAGAAGCTTTGAGGAAATTTCTCAACACCCATTGGTAAGACTTGAAGTTGCATAAATGTGCTGAATTAAATCTCTGCGGCATTTTGATGGATCATCCTGTACGCAAAAGAGTGTCAGTGGTCTGGGAGAGTAAAGTCTTTCCTGTGTTTGATTTGTGCTATTTCATCTACTTATATGGGATATACAGATGGCTTATCACCAGACATGCCATAGAGATGATTACCTTTCCAGTGCACTCTTGATACAAACAACCAATAAACTGTTCTAAGTAAGGTAGAAAACCATACACCTGAAATGTGTAAGTCCATCAGCTGGATTGGTATTAAATCAACAACTATTCCTATAAGCAGACAGGCCTAATAAAGGACAGTTTCTAGTAGGGTATCAGTCAAGATTCTTTGCCCGCCACCAGTAGTTGTACATCTTAACCAATCAGCTTTGTGGTGAATTAGATGCAGATTGAAGGCAACATCTCTTTTATAAAGTAGTCATTG
>Ga0116228_10006904_pt1 | contig 10150 bp, 12 predicted proteins | sample S1TSphfallax_2_FD_89694 | JGI IMG/M metagenome (GOLD analysis project Ga0116228, IMG submission 89694) | Host-associated microbial communities from peat moss isolated from Minnesota, USA - S1T2_Fc - Sphagnum fallax MG | ecosystem: Host-associated > Plants > Peat moss > Unclassified | place...
AAAAGGTAGGCCTAATTTGGAGGAAGCAATTGTTAGTTCCAGATCACTAGTTGTTTCCTCTCTCCTCAGATCCTCTCCTCCTATGTGGGCGCTTAATTAGCGGTGCCTCCAATCGCCAAAAGCCAAAAGTGTCATTGTTAACGGAGCGGCTGGCGGTAGCTATGCTGTGACCCACTTGAATGTAACCCAAAGGATGAATGCCGATTGTGGATTCTCTCCTATTACTTGAGCTTGAGAGGATTAATCCTCCTCATCACCTTTTCTAGTAAACCCAGAATATCCCCCCACAGCTGCAAAGGGTTTGCGGAAACGCTCAAGAAAACCCAAGAATCTCAGTGCTGCAAATGCTTTGCGGAAATTCTCAGGATAACCCAAGAATCAATCCCACTGCTACGAAGGCTTTGTGGAAATTAATTCTCAAGATAACCCAAGAAATGGCCAAATTATACCAGTATTGGGCGGTTCTGACCTTTTTGTGAGAACCGGCTGGTTCTGGTTCTTACATCCTGTTATGAGAACCTGATCGGTTCTCTGATAGACTTTGAGGGGGCGGGGGGGCTGGTGAGAACCCACCAGGTTATCAAGATTTTTAAATTTCTTTTCCAAATTCACCCGGTTCTCAAATAGGGCGGTTCTTGCATATATAATAATAGTCGGTTTCAAATCCGGTTTTCACAACCCAATTATTAAAATTTTCAAAAACTAAAATTTAATTAAATAATTCATTCATTCTCTTCATTAATTAAAATAAAAAATTTAACTTAAAAAATTACTGAAATTATATGGAAACTTGTAAAATAAATTTATTCAAAATTTACAACTCCACAACTTCATCCTTTTCAAAAGCTCTTTCAAACTCCTCTAGCTCTTCTTCTAAATTAAGATTAGTCTCAACAAAATCTACCAACCTAGATGAGGATTTACAACCTATCCTAGGATCATTGGGCCAAATTTTGTTGTTAAACATCAATTTGTCCAAACTTTTTGATTGTAAACAACATCTTTTAAGACTAGTAAGGATTCCAACTAATGAAAATATTTTTTCTAACTCAATTTGATATCCAACTATTCCTAAAAGTTTTTTAGCACAAAAACCAAATGTAGAAAACATGCTCTCATGTTTTTCCCACCACTACAATGGACACTTAATGTCTTTAACATCCACTTGATAATGCTTGAAAATCAGAAGCTCTCTATTGACCAATTCCGTTGTTGGCTCACTTGTGTTGGTTGTCATTTCAAAGATATCCAAATTCCTATCCTCTTCAACCCTTTGATCAACAACATCCCTTTCAAATTCAATCAATGGATACAAATAATAATAACATTTTAAGAGCATAAGAAACAAAGATTTTTTTGTCATATTCTTCAACAATTGCCTTACCTTGTTCATGACGAATAAGTGAAAACACAAGACGAAAAGTTTTAAACCTAGGGTCCAACATTAGAAAACATATTATGGGCCTTTCTTTCTTCGTATTTTTTTAAAAAGAAAGAAAAGAATTCAAAACTGAATAACTTCCCTTTTTATGTTGGAGACCACACATGATAACACATAAGCGATGTTTTCATCTTCTTCCATTAAGTTGTCAAAGTTTGTAGAATCAATTTCATCTTTGAATTTTATATTCATGGATATGACAAAATTTAGTGCATCACTTAACAACCAATGACCTTTAAATTAATTCAAAATATAAGCAAATGCAACAAGGCCAAAAGAATCAACAATTATGTGACAAATATGCCATGTCAAAGGAGGTGGTACTCTTACATTCATTCTCACATAATTTTGCCTACTATAACATAATATAATTATTTATTTGAACTACAAAGCTTCTTGGAAAAGGATAATTTTGCTAACAAATTTGCAAAAGCAAAAGAAAATGTTAGAATATGCATAGTAAGAGTTTAGAAATGTGAAAGAAATTTTAAACTATTACATTAAAAACAATGTAATTAAAAAAATGTGAACACCAAAAAAAATTTAAATAAAAATGTTCAATTCCTTTAAGGGAAAACTTCAATTCACACATGCCTTTTGCCATTCCTACCTACCCTTTTCAAAATAAATTCGCCATATTATGCATTTCTATAAATCTCTTTTAAGCAATTTGGATTGACACATCATAAATCTTTACAAACTTTTTCTTTTGTTGTAGAATATTGGCAAGATTTTAAAAATGCATGACCAAAACAAATGCCTTAAAAACTTTCTTCCAAACTCAACATATCACAACTTACAATTAATTTTAGGGCTACAATCATAGTGTTCAAATTAGATCCCTCATCCTCAATGCATAATTGTCCAACAATTTTGTCAAAAATTTGACCGTGGTTTATCCACTAGTATTTGTTGGCTGAAAAAGGGCAAGGGTAATGTGTTTTGGCTACCAATCAACTCCTAAAAAATTAATCACCAATGCAAATATATCATGTCCATCTTTTGACATCCGCAGATTAAAGCTTGTAGTTGCAAAATGACATTTTGCTAAAGTTAGTAAAACATGTAATTGTTTAGTTTTTTCCACTAATCCAAGCAATAATTCATAAGAAGAAAAAAAATTTGGAAAGAAAAACAAAATTTGGACACAAATGCATACTAAACCTCTTCAATCAACTTATTTCCACAAATTGTAAAGGAAGATGGTTTTTAACAATTAAAAGACCCAAGTCTTCCAATTTTTTTTTTGTTGCACTTCATCTTTCTTGTAAGGTTATTTTGTAGCAAAAAAACTAGATATGGAGTTAGAAGAAATATTTGGTTTCTTTTTGGAAGGTTGTTTTTCATTTTCCCTCAAAGAACAATTAATTTTTTGTTTCAAACATTTTTAAAATATTACATGGATTTGAATCAACATGTTTCTTTAATGCAATTATACCACTAGTTGTGTTATATATGATCAATCATTTTCTAGCTTGAGTTTTTGGATTCAAATTCAATATTGGATTATTGTTACAAATAATACAACACATAATTTGAGGAGCTATTATATCAACTTCTTTGTTATCATTAACACAATAAAATGCCCAACACAACACATTTATGATATTTTATTTCCAAAATGATCTTTGTGCATGTAATTAAAAAAAATTATCCTTCATTTTCTTTTCATTCATTTATGGATTCCTACTTCCTTTTATTTGAATACTTCCATTGTTTTCAAGCTCCAACAAGGGTTTTTTTCCCATCCTTATTTCATTCATAGATATATCACATGTATATTTGTTTTTAGAATATTGTTCCATGTGTCGCAACCCCACTTTGAGGCAAGTGTGAGGATGAGACTCACACTCCCAAAAAGTGGGGATTGGGAGTCCTCCAGGACTCCTGCAATTTCAGAGCTCGACAATAAAAGGCAAAACACCTCGCCTTGAGGTGTTCTTTATACCGTTGGAAAGTTCTTGAAGTGTAGATGTCGAAAATGGCCTCGCATGAGCCATTTGGACATCTGCAGTACAAGTTGTAGGCAAAAGAAGGGTCGGGAGTCAAACTGGCAATTTGACTTCTGACCACTAAAAGTCGGGAATCGACCCAATTTCGACGTCTGCAGGAGGAGTGCAACATGGCGTTGGAGAGCTCTCGAAGAAAGCTACAAGATTGATTCAGACTTCATCCCAATCCAAGGTCTAAGCAAGAAGTTATGGATGCCCAAAGTCCCGGGAGTCCAACCCGAGACAATTTCGGGACTCCTCCTTGGGAGTCCCGGGAAAAAATGCCATTCAGATGTAGCCTCCGCGGAGAGCTGCGGAGAATACTATATGGGGGAAGGTGGTGGCTTCCCCCGAGTTTGGGCCGTAGTGAATCAAGTGAGTCCAAGGTCACCCGTGGCTTGTCCCAACACCAAAAGGGTGCAGAATGAGTTATAACCAACTCGTGGTTGGTTTCGGATGCAGGACCGAGTAAATAAGTAGTTTGTCCCTCTTCCTAATGTATCCTGGAGCCTCAGCACGCCCCCTCTACCCCTCTTAGTGCTGAGTGCTTGGAGCGAACCCTCAAGTCCCCAAACTTCCGCATTCCTGAAGCTAGGCCACCTTGGGCCTAGCTTGGGACTTGGGGTTGCGTCACCATGTCTAATTTGAGATTAAAAATTACTACCCTGATGAATAGCGAAATAAATAAATAAAAATTATATGATATATCAAAAACCAAAAATTAAACAGTCGAAACTTTAACCTTGGGTTACGACCAAAGCAAAGGCTTGCAAACGTGCGAGCTTAGAGTGAAGCCCATGAGTCACATTTCATGTTCCTAGGAGTGTAAAGGAGTGTGATGGAATGAATTTTCAAAGAACGATTTCAAGGGTCAAAACTCATTGGATTGAAAAATTCCTTACACCATTGAAAAGCTCTAGGAACGTAGATGTCTAAAATGGGTTTGCATGACCCATTTGGGTATTTCAAACATAAGGTATGGCCAAAAGAAAGGTTGGGAGTCAAATTGCCAATTTGATTCTTGACCACCAAAATTCAAGAATCGCCCTGATTTACTTGCATGTAGGTGGTGTGTTTCATATCATTGGAAAGATCTTGACGAGGGTTACAACTTTGTTTGAGACCTCATTTCAATTGGAGGTTTGCATAAGAAGTTATGGCCTTCCAAAGTTATGGGAGTCCCAATTTTGGGACTCCCAACTTGGGAGTCCCGAAACAAAATGACATTTGGGTGCAGAATACTATAAGGAGGAAGGTGGTGGCTTCCTTCAACTTCAGGCCGTGGTGAGTCTTATTTGTTCGTTTATGCCCGCGGTTCGTTTGTGCACCAAAAGTGCTCCAATTACGCATTAACCAACTTGTTGTTTGGTTTGTGCAAATCCATGTGAATAATTGACTCGCTTGTTGTTTTTGCTATTCCCCATCTCGGAGCTCCAACACACCTATCTACCTTTGAAGTGCTGTGAGTTAAAAAGCGTACCCCAATTCATTATCCTTTCACCTTGAACTCGTAGTTAAGTCTATCAAGGAGCTTGAAGGTGCGTCATTACTCAAGTGATTCCCTTAAATCATACTTAAAAATTAAGAAAAAAAGGGTTGGAGTTATTGGCAATGTAATCACAAATTTTTTGGGGTTTTCAAATCCTAACAAACAACATCATGAGCAAAAACAAAAGTTTCTTGAAAATCTATGGGATTAAAGCAAGTGAATGTGAAACTTGACCATATAGGTTTATCAAAAATAATTACTTAGACCAAAAAAATTGGGATAAAAAGGCAAAAATGGGAAAAAACTTGTGTGAAAATATGTTGTTGCCTTGCAAGCTCAAAGCACCTATCGTGATTTTAACCTTGGGTTTGCGATTAAAGCAAGGGCTTACAAAGGTGTGGGTTGAGAGTGAAGCCTGGGAGTGACATCTCATGTTCATGGGAGTGTAGGAGAGTGTGAGGGAATGAGCCCACACATTCCTAAGTGGGCTCCCACTTTGGAAGTTAGAGTCTTGATGGACCTTTGAATCTTCAGAGAATAATTTCAGGGGTCAAAACTCATTGGATTAAAAAATTCTTATACCATTGAAAATATTTTGAAATGTAAAGGTTTAAAATGGGCTCACATGACCCATTTGAGTACCTAAAACACAAGTTATGGCCAAAAGAAGGGCTGGGAATCAAATTACCAATTTGACTCCCGGCCACCAAAAGCCAGGAATCGCCTTGAAATACATTTGTGAAAGTGGCGTGCCACATATCATTGAAAAGTTCTTGACAAGGAGTGCAACTTTGCTTTAAAACTCACCGCAATTGGAGTTCTGGACAAGAAATTATGGCCTTCCAAATTGCTGAGAATCCCAATTTTGAGAATTTCGGGACTTTCAACGGGAGTCCCAAGACAAAATGACATTTGGATGTAGCCCCCATGGCTAATTCAAATAATACTATAAGAAAGAAGGTGGTGGCTTTTCCCAAGTCTCAGTCGTGGTGAATCTTGTGAGTCCGTGTATGCCCGTGGGTCGTCTGTGCACTAAAAGTGCTCCAACTATGCACTAACCAACTTGTTGTTTGGTTTGTGCATGTTTGTGTGAATAATTGACCCAGTTGTCATTTGTCCTAGTCCCCATCTTGGAATTCCAGTACACCCCTCTACCCCCGAAGTGCTACGAGTTGAGGAACGTACCCCAACTCCTTCTTCTTCCATTATTTTCATTTTTGGACTCACATTTGAATCTTTCAAGGAGTGTGGGGGCAATCAGTACCTATCAAAACAAGATTTTCAAACAAAATCATTATGTTTGAAAAATGTCTTAAATTCAAAAAAACCATCATTTTTTGTTATGGTAAGTAAAAGACAATGACATTACAACAACGAGTTCCCAAGGGCCAAGTTTGGGCTATTGCAAAGGCAATTACTTCTTGCTTGAACTTTGTTGTGAGTGCATGTGTGATGAATCAATGAAGAAGACATTGGCTTTTATCATATGCTTTGACTACAATTATTAATATTTCACTCAACATGGAAGTTGAGGTTTTAGGATTTAGTGATGGATCTAAAATTCTCGATAAATTTGATTCAAAGCTCTTCAACTTGCAAAAAAAAAGACAATAGGAAGTCATTAAAGTGAATAGACCTTTTGGTTCTTATATATATATAAAGGGACTGGTGTTCATGACCAATTTTCATTCATGTGAGAATTTGAGGTTAGTTCTTAATCTGGTTATCATATGTAATTATGTTAATTGGTTTTCATTGTGATAACTAGGCTGAAAATTGGGTTAAGAATTAAATCACAATTTGAGAACCACCCAACATTGCAAAATACCCCTTGAAAGCACCATTTTTTCATCTTTTGTTTTTCTTTGTTTTAGAAAATAATTTACCAAAGCACAAAAATTCAACACTGAAAAAGATAGTGAACCCAAAAAACACACCCCAAAATTGCATTGTTGTTCAAATTATGTGGAAATTTTCAAGGTAACCCAAGAGACCCACCCCAAAATTCCATTATTGCACAAGTTATGCAAAAACTTCTAAGATCACCTAAAAATTAGCTATTGCTACAAATGGTATGCAAAAACTTTCTAAACAACCCAAGAATCCCACTACTTTGCAATGTATTGTGAAATTTACCTTGGAAGGCTTGGATTGAAGAATTGCAATGATGTGCACACTACATTGGGGTGCACAAAAACTTTTTGAAAGACAATCCAAGAATTGCACTACTCCAAGGTCTACGAAAAAACTTTTAAGACAATCCATGAAGAAACACATTGTTGCTAACAACAATATGTGCAAAACAATTCATAACAATTCAAGAGTTGCGTTTATAATCTTCAAAGGTGATGGAGTGTTATTTGTTATTGTGAAATCACAATAACACGACCCATCCCAAGCATAACTAGTGTTTATGTTTACATATTTAAAAATGCTAAACTAAAATTTGTGATTTGTTTTTATGAAAATATTTGAGATATAAAATTATAACACCATAATAAATTCAAATGAACATAATGAATATAGAGTTTCCAAAAGCACTTGTTAAAGGTTGTAGCCAATGCTTAAGACCATAGTTTAAACAATGAAATCAAGGCAAATGTTTTTGGACCAATCCCAATTTTGTTGCATCATCATTATTCAAGTCACTCAAGATTACAAATTCAAGACAAAGGAGGTAAGTGTGGGTCATATTACATGTTTACATTGGTTGACCAAACTTTTAATAAAATCCAAGATCAAGGGAATTGAAATGAATATTGTGCATTATATTGTAAAGAATTGTGTGGTAGCTATTGAGGTTTGAAAAATTAACAAATAGCTCGTAAAAACATGAATCTTGTGATATGAGATTTTCAACTTTGTTTTTGTAATAGTGGGGGCATTCATTGACAAGAAGAAAACTCCAATGCTTCTAATTTTATGAATGTAAACTTACATGAATTTAGTTAAATGTAAAGTTAAGAAATTCATTAATGTTTTTGCCAACTAAAAGTAACCCCACCAACAACAATATGATGGCATGTATGTAAACTCTAGATTGGATGAAGTTTAAGCTTTAAATATTGTGAAAAGGAGCTTAAAATTTTACATATAAATAGGTTGTGGCACTTTCCAAAAAGATTGGTAAAGAAATATGATAGGTTTTGATTGGCTTATAAGGTGCTCATGTGATGTGGGCATTTTCTTGATCTCCACTCTACACATACCTATCCAATATTTCGTGTTTATGGGTGAGGATGAGCACAATAACTTGCACACTATTTTGGATGTGGTAGACATTCATAAAGGCTCACATACTAGTTGTGGGTGAATCTATTTAAAAAAGCCTTAAAGTTTCCACATAAAATTTACATATCACATGTTGCAGATTTTGTTAGCATTGGGCTTGCATTGCTTAGGGTTTTAGGGACACACCCCCATCAACTAAAACTAAACAAATATTGTTTCTTGACATAAAACATGCCATATTCAATCATGATCACCATAGATTATTCAACATAATATATAACACCATTTTTTTCTTTTGGTTTCACTTAAGTTTGTATATTTTGAACTTGGTATGGTTTTTTAAATCCAATATTATGCATGTGATTAAATTAAATGATGCACAAAAGGTGTGACCAAAAAAAAGGAAAATTTTAAAATCATAAAATTGCCAAATTCTTTAAAAATTAAATTCCCAACCTAGGGGAGATTAATGAATGTTGCAATCACTAAAGGGTGCAATCACACACACACATAGAAGCCAAAACAAGTGTAACTAGTGTTTGGTTTTGCATGTTTTTCAGTCAAAAATTGTACTAATGTTGCAAGTTTTCAATAGGTTTACATGTTAATGTTACTAATATATTATGGGAACATGTGAAACAATTTGAATTGCATCTAATGAATATAGAATATTCAAAAGCACTCATAAAACATTATAATGAATGTTCTATTTTACTTTTTTTGAAAAACTTAAAATGAATATTCTTTTTTACTTTTTTTTTTGAAAAACTTGAAATGCTTTCAAATGACATAATCATGCATAATGATTATACACACCTTTGCATAATAGTATAATATGTCATGATTTTTAAAATGAGTAGTTTTTGACATTAAGAAAATCATGGATTTCTAATCCATCATCTTCTATGACAAATTAATAATCTTGGCAAGCAATCTCATTGTTTTCCAAGTAATCCCAAGTAGGTTATTATGCCTCCTTTTATCATGTTTGCCCCTTGAGTAACTTTATAGATACAAAAAATAAGGCACACTTTTGGTACTTGTTTTTTGCTTTTAAAATTGACAAATATTTAATTTAGGATTGTCAAACACCAATTATTTTTTTGTGCATCCAACTCAATCTGTTTTTCAGAAAAGGCATCACATTAATGTTTTCCTAGGTTTCTAATTGCCAAATTTGGACTCTTTTCATAAACAATTGCCTAGATTTTACATCAGACTTCAATCAATAACAAAAATTAGAAAGATCTTTAAATGTTACTATTTTCATTTAAAAAAAAAACCAAATTGTGCTAAATCATGTTATGAATAATTGCAACTTGTGCTACAAGACAAAATGAAAAAAAAAAAACTTGTTGATTGCCCTTTTTCTATTAATTTAATGTTTTGACAAAATTGCCAATTATTAATGGCAAGTATGTTATATTAGCTATAAATGCTACCATTTACATTTTTAAGGAGTAAACCCATTTGACTTCTACTCTACACTTACTATGAATGGCAAAATATGATTAAATTTCAAAATTGTAATTCGTGATGGCATGGAATCACCACCATATATATGTGATTATCATACATCAAAATGCTTATTTTTTAACAAAATATGTACTGATTGGTGGTTACCTACATCATAACATTCTTGCATCAATTGACATATCATGATTTATTGTTATACATATTTAATGCTTTAGCATGTCACATTAAGACAAGGAATTTTTTTGGAATTTGCATTTGTGTTTGAATTTAGAACACTTGGATCCCCAACGGGAATCATCACCTGTCCAAACTAAATGGTGGGAAAATTCACTTTCTATTACCTTTGGGGGCATGTCCTACACATGAACAAACTACATGTCTTGAGGTAAAAGGTTCAAAGATCCTTTGTGTTTCCTATTTGAGTGCCATTTGTATTGCATTTGAAGGGGGAGGGGGGGGGGGGAGGGTAATGCATGGTCCTGAAAGGGGGTTCCCCACAAACATGAAACAAAGAGGGAGGCA
>Ga0116228_10006905_pt1 | contig 10149 bp, 12 predicted proteins | sample S1TSphfallax_2_FD_89694 | JGI IMG/M metagenome (GOLD analysis project Ga0116228, IMG submission 89694) | Host-associated microbial communities from peat moss isolated from Minnesota, USA - S1T2_Fc - Sphagnum fallax MG | ecosystem: Host-associated > Plants > Peat moss > Unclassified | place...
TAAGGTTTCAACAGCAGATGTCAGGTTAATTTGTTGGGTGTTTTTAAGCTGTTCTTGCGTTGCTGCTAGTTGATTCTCTACAGTCTCTAGCTCATTTTCTAGTAACTGAAAATCTTTAAAAAGGTTCTCTCTACTTGCTGTTGCTAGCGTCAACTTCTCATGATTAGCAGTTAATACATCGGCAAAACTTTTTACTTCTTTCTGCAATGTAGAGAGTTCATTCTGCTTTTTATTCAACTTTCTACCAGCTATATTAGTACAGTTTTCTATAGCGAGGTTAGATGCTGCTAAACTGCCAATACCTGCTGATATAAGAAATTGTGAAAACTGACTATATGGTGTAGCCAGTAAAATTAAACCGCCAAAACTGGTTGAGAGTGAGCCAATAATAAACGAGTTTCTGAGTAGTGTAAAATCCATAGAATTACCTCACAAATAATGTTAATGGGAGTTGTTACACTCCCACAGTAGTTAGTCAATTACTTCGCTCTCAGCCTCAATACTGCCAATCTTTTGATCGAGTGAATACTTCGCAAGTTCGATCCCTCTTATCCGTGTTTCCTGTAGGTCTAATTTAGCTAACCAGTAGCGCCTACGTTGCTCTGTTTCCTGCTGTAGACCTTCTAAAGTGATTGTTTCATGGATATATTTTTCTGATGTTTGACCGAGTTTAGCTACTGCTGTCTGGTGCAATATTTGGGCATTTTGAATACCAACCTGTTTAGTAGATGTGGTGATTTTTTGGATACCGTAGTCAATACCTGACTGACTCATTTTCTCACTCAAACTACCAACTTTTAGCGCATCAGTGTTGAGTGAAAGGTTAGCAGAAATGACTCGTAAAGTTTCCCGCTTTTGGCTGATAGATTGAATCATCTTATCTGCTTCTACCCTGTCAGTTGGTTGCAGTGGTGATGAGTCAGTGAATAAGTTAGATGCTAGATATTGTTCAGGGTTGAACATGGGTAAGTTAAAACTGGTGTACTCGCTGCTAGTAGTGGATTGTTGCTGATTAGTGCTAGTATTACCAGTAAAATCGACTTTCTGCTCTGGTTCAATTCCTGCTGCATCTTTCAGCTTTTCGGTCGTTTGAGATAATTTAGATCGTGCCATAATGTTTAGAGTAATTAATCCTGTTGTGGGTTTATTTACAAGGCAACTGGGAAGTAGTCTACACTTCCCTTTTTTATTCGACTGTTTCTAGTGACTGACAGATGACCGAGTGTAAAGCACGTTTAGCTGTCTTTAGTTTTGCTCTAATTTCACTCGCTGGTAATGCAGCCAGCAAGGTTAATAATTGAGTTTCAATTGTGGTTAATTCCTGTAGTTGCTGTGAGTTCATGGCGTTAGTAAGTATTAGCAAAGTTTCCACACAATACAAAATTTACAGAGTAGCAAAGAGCATTATTCAAGCAGTCAAGTAGTTTAATCATCGTGGTAGCTCCCAAAGTTGAATAGTCCCGTCAATGTAGCGTTAATAGCGTCAAAAATGATTAGAGGATTAAGTTTTAGTCGTGGTTTATATCTAGCTTTCAACTCTCTAATCTCGCGTTCTAGCTGCTCTACACGTTGATAGTTAGTTGCTTTCCCAGTTCGTTGGAAAGTCGGGTAACGTCAGCATCAAAGTCGAGGTCATCTGGTGCTATTTCGGGGCGGTCAATTGTGGTTGACTGTAAACCACGGAGAGCGTCAAAGTACCCTGCTCTGGTGTTAAGTCGCTGGTTTCTGAGTTGGTCTACCAGTTGAGCATCTCGCGCTGCTGCATTCTGTAAAATCTGCTGAGTTTTGAACTGCGAGACTAGATCCGCTAACTTTATTTCTTCCTCACTTGACGCTATCAATTCATCTAACAAGGTGATGTTAGAACCTTGGGGAGTGGACTGATTTTGACTCATCCCCCCATTACCGGAATTAGCAACAGTTAGCCCATTTCTCTCTGTTCCTTGCTGTGTCGAGGTTTCAGGTGTTTTAGAGTCATCGTCATTGGTGCTATCAGCCACATTGAACTCTATTACTTGCTCTGTGTGACTTCCAGCGATTTGGTTAACGTTATTTGGTGCTGGTAATGAGGCTGTGAGTGTTGCCACAACATAGTCAATATCGGACTGTGGGACAGATTTAACAGCGTCAAAGTCAGTTGGACGTATATTTTCCAAAACAAGGCGGAAGGCTTGCTCACTAAGACTTTGAGCCTTGCAGTAATCAGAAATATTAACAGTTTCATTAGTGTTCATGATGGTTACTGTGGTTGGTGTTGATGTGGATTTACGAGGTCTAGCCATGATTTATGCTCCTATTTTGGTGAGATTTCTTAGAGCGTTACGGTACGTATACAGTGAGAAATAATTGGGATTTGTCTTGATTGCTGTCTTGACCCTCTCACTACTTGCGAGTTGGTTAATCAGTCTCCCAATACGAGCGATTACCCAACACTGGTAAGGACTCAATGGACTTTCCCGATCAAAACTACCATCTGACTTTTTAGGGTAAGCTTCCCTAAAACTGGGTAATCTCCAGAAACATAAATCAGACCATAGATAGACCGTTGATCTAGTTACGCCCAACACATCTGATAGATGGGTTTTGCTCATGGGAAAGTCAGTAAATAGGTCATGATTACAGCCTGTGGGTTTGCGTCGTTTCCTTGCCATATTACATATTCATCAATCATTAAAAAACGCTTAATCGTCTTAAAACAATCACTATTTGGACATATATCAATCAAGATATGAATCACGCTGCTAGATTGAACAGCCATAAGCTTACTGGTGCAAGGTTTTGAGCGTGTTATCTATCGGGAATTAGTGAATGATTCTTGACTGATTTGGTTATCTATTGCTAGAATAGCAACAGTGTTGCATCTTGTCAACATATCTTGCTCAATATTTCCTAAGATTGCATATAGCCCAACAAAAAGGATTTATAGGGTACACTGGACATAAAATTACAATAAGTGTTAACAAATGGTATCCAGACGACCTAGAATTGCTTTTATATGTGACCATGCGCTAAAAGAATCATTAGAGCAATGGGCTGAAGAAGAGAGTCGTACACTCAGCAACTTAATAGAGTTGATATGTAAAAACGCTGTTGAAGCCAAAAAACAAACTATGGAGAAAACCGCAAAATGACCACAGTTGAAAGCCGATTAGACCGCATAGAGGCACTGCTTGAGCGTCATATCATACAGGCTGAAGCAGACCGTCAACAAGCAATAGCAGATCGCCAAAATTTCCAAAATGCTCTAAATGAGACTAACAAAAGAGCCGAGCAGGACAGAGAAACTACTAAAGCTGTAGTACGGGAACTGGTAGAAAATGCTGAGACAGATCGCCAAACCATGATAGACACGGTTAGCGAGTTGACAGAAAAAGTTGACAATTTGATTGTTAGAGTTGACCTACTAGCTACTGAAGCAGCAGCAGACCGCCAACAAGCGGCGCTAGACCGTCAGCGAGTAGAAGGTAATAACCAAGTACTTCTAACTGAAATTAGACGTATCTGGGATTACTTGCTTAATCAAAGCGGTAACGGTCATACTCCGCAATAGGAGGCGCAATGTCACATCAAATAACTTTCTGGTAAATTTATCAGAAAGTTTGTAGTCACAATGGGAGGGCGATCAAGCTGAAACGTAGGAAGTGTAGCAATATTTATGTAGTCCAAATTTAACGAATTGCTAACAAACCCTACCATTGCAGCCCAGTTAATGACCCGGCATTGTTTAAAGGAGGAAATTATCGGCGTACTACATCTAGGTATTTTAGTGTCAATAAGGTTTATAAAATGCTCTTTTTTCGTTACTCTATTCTCAATAAGGAGTTCTTTTAATCCAATTAATCTAAAGTTAACTTAGACTCAATCTATTCTTAATCTAAAACTCCCTCTAGAACTGGGTTGTAAATGTACTACATTATGTAAGATGCCGAGAGTTTCCCGGAGTTTCCCAGAGTGGACAAATATTCCCGGCAAAATCTTAAGGTATTCAATGCTACTCAAAAGCATCAAATTACCCTAGAACAAATGACAACTTTCTGATAAATTTACCAGAAAGTTAAGAATGTAGAAAAGACTATACAATCTAGAGTAGATGTATATAGAGATTTTCTATAAACTGGAGTAAATTAATCGTAAGTTACGAGAAAAATGACTAAATACAGTGGAGTATAAAAGCCCAAAAACCTTGAATAGGCGACCGCCTATTCAAGATAGGAAATTCTTCATAGGCTATAAATCACAATCTAACCAATTTGGTTACACCTGCAAAATGGAGTGAAAACGACAGATGAAATGACAACTCATTTGTCAAATAACCCAATCGAGATCAGACAATTACTAACAATTGCATAGATGAGAGAACCAGTGCTATAGTGAAATGAGGTTCCAAAAAAAACAACCTTCTCGACAGTCTCAAAATCCGAAGTTAGAAATAACGCTTAAGTCCTGGAAAGATACGGGCGGTATTTCTTTTGACACACTTAGGAATCTATGATGACAGGCGGTCAGGCTGCAAATAAAAATTATTTATTTGTTTACAGTCTAACATCTAATCGCCAAGATGCTACCAGTCTGTCACCATTTTGAGACTCCAGTTATTAAATTTGGAGTTTTCAGATGAGTTTCAATTTTAAACACAACAATCTAATTATAGTAAAATTTACCATAATTAGCAAGCTAATAAAAAAAATAAGGATAGTCAGACTATCACATCTCGTCAAAAATAAAAGACTTACGGAAAGCTTAATGCTGCTTAATCGAGCAGGTATCTCAGACGAAGCGGGACTGCTAATCATCTCATTACTACAAAGACTCATGAGATCAGGGAGGTAGCACAATGATATCTCCCACAAATGAAATTAAAAGCTTTACGCCAACAAATAAAGCTCTAGAAACGTTCGACATCAGAAACTTTGCAGACAGATTAACCGCCAAAAAGGGTAAAAATCGATATGAATGCCCTTGTTGCAACGGAGCATTAACCATTGACCCAAAAACCGGTAAGTATAACTGTTGGGGGGAAGATTGCAAAAAAGCAGATATAAGAGAAGCTATCAGGCCACTTGATGAGGCATTGAGGGAAGCAGATATTGAACCAACCGAATTTACGCCAAAACCCAGAGAATTCACCCCAAAACCTGCAATTCCAAAAGCAGCAACAATTCCTGTTGGTGAGGTAAAGCTGGGAACATTGCCAAGTCCAGTTAGCGAACCTGCCAGAGTACAGCGAGGCGGGAATATCGAGATCGTTTATCCTTACGGCAACAGTCAACATGTCTTGAGAATTGAGAAATTAGACGGGTCTAAGGTCACAATACCCAAGTATTTGGATGCCAATGGTAATTTAATTTCTGGGAAGGGCGGCGATCTGTGGGAACCTTATCGCTTTGCTGAAATTGCAGAATATGGTAAAGGTAAATGGATTTTGCAACTTGAGGGCGAAAAATGTGTAGATGCTGCTAGATCGCATCTACAATTACTAGCCTTTACTTTTCAAGGTAGTTGTTGGGGCGAAAAGGACTTAATCAGATATTTTCAGATGTTAAAAGACGCTGGTATTACTGGCGTGATTTATTGGGCAGATCATGACAAGGCGGGATATGCCAAAGCCAAAAAATGCGCTGCTGCTGCTGCTAAGGTTGGTTTGCCATTTATAGAAATCAGTCCTATCCGGCTATGGTCAGACTGTCCAGATAGCGGCGATATAGCTGACTGGATTAAAGCTAGTTTAGCCAATATTGAAGCATTGCATCAAGAGATTGACCTATGTGCTATTGCTTTAAGGGGTAAAAATATTGTTAATGCTGTTGCTCATGTTGAAAAATACAATCAGTGGAATAAATGGCTTAAGAGTAGAGAGTTTACGCCAACTATTTTAATTGACGAACCAGAGGTAACAAATGCAACTTTTGATATTTCATTACACAACGCAATCATTGCCATAAAATCAGCAATGGGAACATCAAAAACTAGGTGGCTGCTATGTAATATTAAAAACTCATCAAACAGAGCATTTTTGTTAGGTTGCTTGAATAATCTGCTCTTGCAAACAATAGGTGTTGCTGCTAAGGAATTTGATACTCAGATTTATCATTTACATCTGGATGAAGCTGGTTTACTGGTAGCTGATGTAGATACTTATATTGCTTGTTGCGTTGACTCAATGCAGCATTTAGATGGTTATTTTAAAGGCGTTGATTTATACATTGATGAAATATGTAGTGTAATTGCGTCTATTTTGTCAGGCGGGACACTAGGAGAGCGTCAAGGTTACATCATGAAAGTATTTGAAAAAGCTGTGAGGGAGGCTGATAGAGTATTTATCTTAGATGCAAAATTGAGCGATATAATCACTGATTTTATCGCTAAAATTGACCCAACTAAAACAGTAGTTAAAGTGCTGAATAAAGCACAGCCAAAACCACATCATTTTAAATTTGTTGATGGATTTAACCCTGATAAAAATACTATTAGCTCAAGGGACAAATCACCTGTAATCAAAGCAATTCTAGAAAGCAAGAAGCCTTTTATTGCGTCTGATTCTAGGAAATTTATCAATTCTATTGATGAGGTTTTAAAGAATGAGGGTAAAACAGGCGGTACATTAACCAGGGATACGGTTTCAGAAGATTGGGCTAAGGCATTTTTGAGCAATCCTAATGAATATCTAGAATCTAATAAATTAGATTACTTTGGTATATCCCCAAGTGCCAATAGTGGCGTGAGTATTACCACAATTGCAGGTTTTACAGATAAAATCTCTGTTTTTACTGGAGTGCTTGCGACCAATCAGCAATCCCAGATTTTAATGAGAGATAGAATTGTATTAAACCACCTTATTTATTGTCCAGAATCTAGCACAATTCAACGCGATAAAATCAAGGCTAAAACACCTTACAGCTATTACCTAGAAACAATTAATAAAGTTGCTTTATCTGCCGAATTAACAAGCAATGGCAACCAAAATATAGCTGAAGCTCTAGGCGTTGCAATCCAAAAATACAAAGGTGATATCTGGTTTGATTTAAGCTGTGAATTAGGCGCTTTAGACAATTTTGAGCGTGAGAATCTACGTAAATGCTTGATTTATGCACTTGAGGAAGAGGGACATACAACAGAAATAATTAGCTTAGAAACTAGCAAAGAAGATGCCCAAAAATTAGCAGACGCTAAAGAAGCGTTGCTACAAAAGCAAGCAGAGGAACAATTTAATGCTGAACCGCTACAAGACATTCATGAGGCTAATAGAATAGCTAAAACTAGTCCAAAACCTCCAATGATGCGGCGTGTTGATAAAACTCGTTTACTGGACAGATTACCAGGTATTGATTTAGCCAATGTTTGGGATGTTAATTTTATCTTAACCACACTAAAAGACCCGGATTTTATCAACAAACATTCTAGATTTTGGATGCTAAATAATGTTGATATTAGTCTAAAAAGGTCAGAGCTAAAATGGTATTTTGGCGCTACTGGTGAACATAGCTATTTGCAAAGCATGGTTAAAGACAGCCACTTAAAAATCTGGGCGTTGCATCAGTTAAATATTCTTCAGTTTGCAGATGGGAGAGAATACAGCAAAGATAGTTTAGAAGTCATCGAATTTTATAATAAAGCCTTAAATGATAAAAAAATAAATATGGCGTTAGGAGAAAAAATCAACGCGCCAACAGTGACCGGTAAAGAACGGATAGAATTACTTAGAAAATGCTTGGCGGCTATTGGACTAAATCTAAAATATGATGGCAAGAAAACAATTAACGGCATTAGACAGCGTGTATACTCTCTGGACATTGAAGCATTTAATGATGCTGTCAGGCTAGAAGTAGTAAATGCTATTGACCGAAAATATAGCGGTTATTTAACCAGTGATTCAGTTAAAAAAATCAATTGGGAAAACCACATCACAACGCCAAAAATAGAGGGGAATGATACAGTGCTAGAACACACAGAATCAGAGATAAACGAAAAAGTAAACGATGGACTGGCTTTTATTCGAGAATACATGGGCTGCCATACCTTAGAAGGGTTGAGCGCATTCTTTAATTTTGAGGGCATGAATGAAGCGGACAGAAAACATATTAAAAAACGTGTATGGGAGCAGTTAACCACTGATGAAAAATCAATATTAAAGTCATTGAATAGTCATAATATTGCGGCTTAATTTAATAATATCAAATATGGCATTATACCAATAAATTTGATATGATTAAAATATGTATTTACTATCATTTCAAATTGGAGAAAAAACAAATGAGTTATCAGTTTCCGTCTGACGAAATCGACGAAGAGTGTTTATCTAACTTCACTTATGGCGACAAGTACACTGACAGACAATTACAAGTTCTTGTAGAAGGCAACAGTGATGGATTTAGACATGAAAGAATAACAATGGGTAGAGAATTAGAAGCAATGAAACAAAAATTTTATAAGGAAAATCGACTGGCTCCGAAAAATTCGCACCTAAAAAATCCTGACTTTGTGCGCCGAGCAAGACAGGTTTATATCCTAAGTAATGGTGGTGAATTGCCGCCCGAAAATTGGCTAGAGAATCCACCAGCTTGGTTGCCTTAATTGTTCAATTTGGATAGCTTGAATTTCTTAAAATCCTTATCTGCTAGGACTTCGGTGGGTGAATCGCCATTGGCTAAACGACGAAGTTGATCCTCTGTCAAAGTGCTAAAATCAATTTCGTCAAGCCAAACTGGCGGCGGTTCATTGGTTAGATTCTTGATTTTTCTGTGGAATTCATTGCAATATGATAAATACTTATTGCACACATCATAAGGAAGTATCCCCGCTTTTAAGAATATTTCAAAAGCATCTAGGATATCTTTCTTAACATCTAACCCGTATAATGCGCGAATGGACTCACTAACTTTAGTGAATGCGGTAATTGCTCTTATGTCTCCCCGCTCAACCTCAGCCATTAAAGCGTTCTGAGCTATTTCTAGCCTTCTGTACTGCTCTTGCCGTAGTTCATCGCGTTCACCAAGCAAAACCATGTCGTCAAGTGTCTTTTGTTTGACAACTTCTGTCGCTCTCTCTGTCGCTTGTTCTGTAGCAACAGTCAAAATGCCGTTTAATTTGGCGTTGTATTCTGGTATTTTTGACCACCGTTGCAAAGTTTTGGCATTTACCCCTAATTCTTGCGCCACCTGCTTCTGAGGTATTCCAGATAGTAACAATTCTATTGATTTTATCTGCTTTTCAGTGAGGGACATGAGAGACATTGAGACGACATTATCCTAATTCTACCAAGTATCTAAGCACACAACAATCAGGATGAATCGATTATGGACGATAGTCTCAGAACTCAGATGAAAGAAGCAATGCTAGCATGTGTAGGCTTCATTAAGAGAGCTTGTGAGGAATTAGACCCTAAGAACCCAGAAGCAATTATCGCTATTGTAAAAAGTTTGGAAGTTTTTACTCAAATTGAGTTAAATGCAATCATGGCTCAAAATGAACTGCTTAGACGAAGGCAGAAAGACTAACCAAAACCGCCCCAAATTCCCGCCATACCCCAAAAACATACTAATCCTAAGCCAGAGTAACAAAGTGGCTAGGATTGAAGAATTAGAGGGAATGGCGGGACATCTACATTTAGGGGGAGTGGAAGTGCGCCATTATTTTTCCCGCTAATCGGTGGAAAAATGGAGAGCCAAGTTACCGGCGGCGGTAAAGTGGGAACTCGGCTTTTAGGTGTCCGCACCCCGCTAATAATATATATACATCTCCAGATTAGCTGTGGACAGGATAAACCATTGCTAGGTAATAGTTTGAGGGTTCTTAAGCGGCAAATTTTCACATTTTTAATTGCAAATTACTGTCAATAAATCAGGAATTTTAGACGATTTTATCAACTGTCCGCACCCTATATTTACCTGATACTAGCTTGATAAATAGTCAGAATGCTATGGCGGTAACTTTACCACAATCTGCACTGTGAAGTGCGATCGCCTGTTCCAAATAAATAAACCGCATAAATCCGTTGTTATCGGTAGTAGGGGGAGCTAGGGAAGTTACGCGATCGCGTTTAAAGGTTATGCCAAACAAAAAATGAGACAGCATAACCTTTAAAGTTCCCGCAATTACGGGAATTGTAGGGAACAGGGAACAATCGCCGCCATAGGTTCTTAAGTACTTGTA
>Ga0116228_10006907_pt1 | contig 10146 bp, 5 predicted proteins | sample S1TSphfallax_2_FD_89694 | JGI IMG/M metagenome (GOLD analysis project Ga0116228, IMG submission 89694) | Host-associated microbial communities from peat moss isolated from Minnesota, USA - S1T2_Fc - Sphagnum fallax MG | ecosystem: Host-associated > Plants > Peat moss > Unclassified | place: USA...
CTTGTTTTACATCTTTTGCAAAAATAAATAAAATCATGTTATATATTCTTGCATGAATTTTGAACCCAACACCAATTGAGCATACCAATTAATAACATAAATTTCAGCTTTGAACAACATTAATATTATTTTTTAATAAACATAAAACAAAGGTCAAAGGAGTCGAACCATGCAACAGAACCAAGGGATTCTACTTAGCTTTGAGCATTGTCAACCATTTTATTGAGTTGGACAAAGCTTGTTAGGGGTAATTTATCATTTTTTGTTAATAAAAATAATGTAAATCAATATTGAGTCCAATAAATCACTTGGTAGTTGAGTCTAGTAATTGAAACCTAGCTTTGACAATGAAAATGAAGATATTGATTTAGTTGTTGAAGTTCAAATTTTGAACCATTGAAACCAAATTTTCCACTTTTGTAAAGCATAAGAAAACCCAAGAATCATTGGAATACATTTTTAGATTCACCAATTGAGGTGCAAAATAATTTCTAGTTTTTGAAACCCACTTAGGTAATCAAAATCATGACGTCGGGAATTTTGGCAATAAATATAAACAACTTTTTTAAAATTTAATATAATGAAACCTTTTGCAACATTCTCTATTGCTTCTTTTTGTAAAATTATAAAGACATTATGTTCCACCAAATTATAGGTTAGAGAGATCTTGTCAATTAAATTGGATATTTACTTTCCAATGGTGGACTCGCTTGAAGTAAGAAGTTATTGAGTTTCCACCAATTTTTTTATTGTGCCTTCCCTTGACATTGGTGGGTGTGCATGGCCTTGTTTTTTTTTTTTTTAAAGTCTTTTTTTGATGTTGTGAATTTTGACTCAAGGTTATTCTTCTCTTCAATGGATTTAGTTACTTTCACTTGAGAAGCTTGCATTTTTATTCTATTTTTTTTGGCTTTAACCTTCATATTTTTCTTTTCAAGCTTTACCTTCATAACCCTATTTTCTAACTCCTTTTTAGAGACCCTATTTTTCAACTTTCCCCACACCAATCATTGTGAAAGAAAAAAAACCAGGTAATGCAATAAATGATCTAAAAATCATAAAACATTGGCCCAATTCCCAAAATTACGACATCTAAAGGTAACAATTCCATTAAAATGTGACATTTCAAGTAAGTAATATTTTTAAAATATGACAAACTTGAAAAGGTATTATGATATTATAACACCAAAATGGGTTACTAGGAATAGGAATTGTAAATAATAGTATTATGGCATAAAGGTGAAAGTATCATGTAAGTATGGGAAACAATAATGCAATCTATAGGCCCTACTTCAAAAAAAAATTGATTATCACTATGAAAAATCATGTCTATCAAAATCACACTACCCTACAACTATAACTCAAAAAACAACTCATATACAACTATTTTGCAACTATCTATTTGGTATTACAACTAGTGTGCAACTATCCACCTAGAAATACAATGTATTAATAAATTAATTGGTATGTCAAAAAATTAGTTAGTTGTATTATAAATGCAAGTGAATTGAAAATGGGTCTTTTATACAATAATTTGTACACATCATACATACATATGTTGTCAACCATGTTTGACTTTTTCAAAGGTTGCATTGTAATTACATATGACAACTACTTTAGAACTAGTATAAATCTATCACTAAAACAATAATTATGTTGCAACTAAGCACAATGTATATACATACAATCATGTCATGTGTCCACATTTCCACCACCCATTATGGGATACATTTATAATTAATTTTTTATTATGATTACCATTGATACAATTAATATGGTCACTAGTGCATCACTACTAAAGTATTACTATTCAACTATGTTATGACTATAATACAACTACTTATAACTTAATAAATATACAGATTCATTAGTTATTTATATCTTCATCATATTTGCTTCATTTTGAGTGATTTAAAATGTTATGAGAGCACTACCTCAAGCTTTTAAAATCATCTTTGAAATGCCAAGGAAAAGGAATGATGAAAAAATATCAAGAAGAGAAATAAACTTTCCAATTTACAAAACACATTTTTTTCTTTTTCTTCCCTCTTTGGACCCCTCCGACTTTCAAACCACATAACTTTTTTATTTCTTATTCATTTAAAACAATTTAAAATGTTAAAGGAGCCCCACCTAAAATTATACAAATCACTTTTGAATTCTAATAATAACAAAGCAATATACAATGATTTTTTAAGTGTTTGGGAACTAGCCTTTGTAGTGTTCAATGGTTTATTTTTTGAATTCTTAACCCATCAAATACTTTCTCAATTTTATTCCATTTTTGATGATTTTTAATGTTCTAGAGGTGCCAATAAGAGGGGTTTAAGTTATGTTTCAACATTAAAACCAATGTAGCCCTTTCCTTATATCTAGCATGCCTAAAAATTTAAATGTTATAGTTGTAACTCAATTGCATCTTAGTTTGCAACTAAGGAACAATTAAAAAATTTAACCCATATGTTTTGTCTTTGAATCCCATCTAATAAATTATACAAAAAAGGTTTGTTCTCTTATATTTTCACATTAAAATACAAGTGCCATTTTGGTATTTTTCAAAAAAAATAAAATAAAAACAAAACATAATTTTTAAAAAATCATCCTTATTCTTTAGTTCACTTAATCTTATGCTTTCCTAGTTACTTATTAAAATGGATATATATATATATATATATCCAAAATATAATTAATGTGCCATGTGTCAAAATCTCGTACCATCATTAATAATCATAATGAATCATGGAGATCAATATTTCGAAAATAAAATAAATTTTACGTCCAAAAGTGTTTGTAGTGCCACGTGTCAAATTTTAATAGATGGATGACAATCAATGATATTAACATGACATCATGGGTGTAAATAATGAAGTTACATTGTAGTTGAAAATGAATTGTTTTAACACAATTACAATTAAGTTACAATGAGTTACATTGTATATATGGTGAATTGCAACTCTGCAACTCATGCAATTTGTCTATCAGCACTCATGGCATATAAATACAACATTTGAATTGCAAGCGTCTTCTACAACTCAAAAATTGAATTGCAAGGCCAATTGCAAAACATCCTTTTTTCTCATAGTGTATGGACTTAGTAACCTTAGACTCATGAATTATTTGCTAATTTTTTAGATTAAACGTAATTGAAATTCCATTATGTGGATTTGATTATATCCTAGGAAATAAATTCTAAATAATTTAAAAATTCATTATAAAATGATGATAGTTTTAAAAGGTTAGTATGTGCCATAATTTTATAACCAAATGTGGCTAGAATTTTTTATGAATGGTCATCACTTTAGTTTTTAAATGTGGACATGTGTGGATATGTGTGTGTGTGTGTGAATGACACTTTAATAGCCCTTAAAATATCCTTAAACAAATGAAACATTTTATAAATTTTAAAAAATCCAATTTTGTGATGGAACCAATGTTTTATAAATATACCAATGCTGGATTAGTTGTGTTGGTGTTGCAACCCTAGCCTTGGGCTTGTGACCAAGGCAAGGGTTTGCAAGGTTGCGGGCCAAGAGGGAAGGCGGTAGTCACACAACATACTCCTGGGAGTGTGAGAAGGTGTGAGGGAATGAACCCTCACACCCCAAGGGAGTTCCACTTTGAGAGTTGGAGTCCCGGTGGACTCCCGAATCTTTAGAGGGAAATTTCAGGGGTCAAAACTCAATGGCTTGAGGAGTTCTTTATATCAATGGAAAGATCTTGGAATGTAGATATCTAAAATGGGCTCGCATTGCCCATTTGGACATCTAAAACACAAATTATGGCCCCAAAAAAGGTCGGGAGTCAAATTGGCAATTTGACTCTCGACCATTAAAAGTCAGGAATCAACCCGATTTCCGTGTGTGCAGATAACGTGCAACATACCGTTAGAAAATTCTCAATGAAGGATACAACTTTGCTTCAGACCTCATCTCAATTAGAGGTCTGCATGCAAAATTATGGCACCATAGAATCGCAGGAGTCCCAACCTTGGCAATTTCAGGACTCTCACGGGACAAAAAGCCATTTGGATGTGGGCCCCGTGGAGAGGTGCAGAGTATACTATAAACGGTAAGGTGGTGGTTTCCCCCAAGTCCAGGCCGTGCTAAGTTTTGTGTGTCCGTGTTGCCCGTGGTTTGTCCTAGCACCAAAGGTGCTCCAACTATGCACTAACCACCTTGCGTTGGTTTTGTGCAGGTCCGTGTGAGTAGATAAAGCTCGTTAACTCTTCATAATCCCATTTCAGAGCTCCAGCATGCCCCTCTACCCCTCCAAAGTATTGCGAGCCAAGGAGCGTGCCTCGACTTCTTACTCTTTCGTTGTTTTTTGTTTGGGCTCACATTTGAGTCCCTCAAGGAGTTGGGAGTGCATCAGTTGGTATGTGCAAGGATATTGAAAAACCAAACTATGTTTTAAAACTATGGTTTACATGACACATTTTTTGCATGTTGTCATGATTGTCAATTTTGTTGTGGTAGATTCTAATATTGGCGGGCCCTTCATTTTTCCATTTGCTTTTGTTTTAGATTTTTTGTGTAAGGTATTGTTTTGTTTAAAAGGACTCAAGTTTTTTTTATCTTAATGGGAAAATTTGAAGACTTGAAGCTTCACATTTCTTTTCTTTTTTTCATTTTGCATGTTTTGATTTGATTATGTGTGAAGTACCAAGCTTACAATCCTAGCAAAGGAATACCCATCCTTTTTTTTTCATTTGCACACATTCAAGTTTTGTTTTTTTCAAGTTTTGAAGTTGAAAATGAAGAAAATGACACTTCAAATGATTTGTTTGATTTTTTTGGGGAAAATGTGCATGTAGAGGATGGGGAAATAGGTCTTATAAACAAATCCTTGCTACAACCTATAAAGTCCACCACCAAAGTCCTAATTACAAAAGATGGGGTAGTTTGGGGAATTCACTTTCCAGATTGAAACACATACTAAAACTTTTAATTCTCATACCATAATTTAGCAACAATGTGAGTTTTCTCTATTCTCCATTGACCTAAGAATGCATCTCATGTCATTCCATTGAGTAGATCTTGAGTTTTAAAAACACCACCAAATTTCACAAAGAGGTTGTGAAATATAATTCATTTCATGGAATCAACTCCATGCAAAAACATGTGATGATTGAACATGTCATTGAGATGGGGAGATCCAAATTTGAAAAATAGGCAAACAATAATTCAAGTGGTGGATGATGACATCAAAATGGGAAGAAACGAAAGGTGGTATATTGTTCTACCATTAATCAATATTTCGGATGTGAAAATCTTTATAAAAAGAATGATCCAATTCAAATTCAATTTGTTGAAGATCTAGTCTTATTTGTAACAAAGGGAATGAAGTTTTGTTTATTGTAAAAAGTCCATTTCTATATCAAATAGTCATGCAACATTAAGGAAAAAGTCACTTCCTTCTTGCAAAGCTTTTGTGTAGGAACATATGCTTACAATGTTAGCAAAAGCAATTGAAAGGTATGTGTTCCTTGCTCTTATATATAGATTATGTAACTACTACCATTACATTTGACTTGTGTATGTGTAGGACATACTTTTGCATTAGTTGTGAACTTTGTTAATAAAATGTGAAAACCTTGCCACATTATTGTTAGGTTATTTGAGGTCCAAACACTTCAAGAGCCCCATGGAGGTCATTTCAATTTGATTACAAATGGCCTACAAAAAAATATAGTGTGTAACTTGTTGATTTCTTTATGAAATCATAGTCTATTTAAATGTAAATAGGATGCCAATAACTCACTTGATAATATATTTAAAATATACTTAAAATGTGCTAAAAAAATCTAATTATTTCATAACACATTAAAAATATACTTTTGTCTTAGGCGTTTTTCAAAATATATGAGTGACTTCCCCATGTCAAAAGCAAGTATAATTGAACAAGTGAAACCCCTTTTAATAAAGATTTAATTTACTAGTAAGATCTTGACTTGTCATGTGAAGGATGAAGGCAAAAATATAAATACATTGCCACAACCTTATTTAATGTTATTTCATCTACACCATTGGAACTTGTTATGGGGATGTAATGTCAAAAGCTTGTGCATATGCTACAACAAATGAAAAGATTTGTCTTGACATGAAATAGATGTGTTTGGAAAAGGCATAATCATTGTTGCAATCACTTGGATTGTTTTGGTTCAAAAATGTTATTCCATGAGACATTGGAATATGTTACAACCATCCACCTATGTTATGATCAACAATCAATTCATTTGCAAGTTTGAATTCTTAATAGGCCTATGTGGACCATCGTTCAAACAATCATTATAATTTTGAATTAACAAAGGGGTTACTAGGTTTTGAATGATGTTTTGCATGTTGTTGTAATCATCTTTTTGAACCTTCAAGTATAGTACTTTCATAGGGCAACAACAATTTTCCCCTTATAATGTCGAGAATTTGATTTAGAATTTGAAATTGTTTATGCAATGATAATAAGTGAAACAACAATGTCTTTTTTGGTGATAATTTGAGCTTTTAAAAAATATGTAATTTGTGCCAAAGTTGTTAGGGTATTATGGTATCTCAATGTTGTTTTTTTGTGTTGGATGTGTTTCACATCAAATGTGAATTTTTGATAGATTAATTATGTGTTCATGAAAAAACACTAATGCTTAATACTAGCTAATAATTGTTTGCCGACAACATATAATTTCTTCAAGTTAATACTCATACCCACATAGGAAATTATCAAAAATATTCATATATAGATTATATGAATAGAATCATATGGGTAACAGTTTGGTGTGCATAAGATTATTATTATTATTATATAATGTAGGTACATAGGTACCATTATGGTACCTCAAATTAGCCAAATTTGGCTACAAGTGAAAGAAAAATGTTTAAAAAATTAAGAATTTTGCCATTCCTCTTTATAGCAGGTCTATTAAGAGAAATTGTGTTACATCTTAATGACTTGCTACAAGCTATTATTTAAACATGGTGATTTCATAAATAAAATATTCATCAAAACTTGGTTACTTTGGCATTTTTTATTCACAAAAATCCTTTGATGAATCATGTCAAATTTCTTTTGTTGCCAAGTAGGTCTAAATTATCTAATGTTGCATTAATGGTTATTTGTAGTCATTGGTCAAAGTCAATGGGAAGGGATATTGAGATTGAACTTTGAACCAATGTTGGTGGGTTGGTTTGACATATGGATCACTGGTGACTAGACACGAACTAAATATGAAGGTTGTGGTTTAATGAAACGGTTGTAAGGTCCAAACCTTAATAGTTATTGGAGTGCCCATTCTTCAATATATTATTGTTGACCAAATTTGGATAATCATTGGATGTATTAACTGACTTGGACTTTGCATTGCTTCACATTACCAATGACAATGAATTGTTTTTTTTAATGAGAACTAACAAAAGGAGAAGTTTCATCTTACCCCATCCATGTATATTTCAATTAGGCCTAATAGATCTTTTTCCTTGGTATCTTTTAAACAATTTAGAAGTCCATGTGTAGCCATACAAAAGAGTGCTTGCATTGAATGTGACCTTGTCATTATTTGCTACCAATCCTAATATAACCGATGCAAATTCTACTTACAACAGTTTCAACCATCAAGTTTATTTTTCTTAAAAGACTATAGTCAATGCTTCTCCAAATCTATCAAGTCAATAATTTCACAAATACCCCATGCTCAACATAAAAAAATGCCAACTATTTTATGATGTTAATATTTTTGTTTGCTTTCACATACCACACATTCATTTGATTCAAGCTAAACATTTGCCCAAGACAACAATGTGGAAGTTTAAAACAAACCTTCTATGTTGATTCCAGGGTTGAAATGATAACACCACTTTTGCCAATGTAATCCAAGTTGTACCAAACTCCTCCATTTGTCATCTCAAAAATCACCTAATCCAATAGATTCAGTTGATGTTAGAAATGCTTATAGACAAACTATCTACCATAAGAAGAAAAAGGTCATTGGGTCATATGGTGCAAAAAAGAAAGGAAGCTTTTCTTTGTAGCTCTTGTTCCTCCAATAATACCTCATGAGTAGGCTTGCTAATTTCCTTTGAGTTTATAACGTATGTTAGACCAAGCTCTTTTGTTGTAACCCCTACGTACACATGCCAACAATTTCCCACATTTAGCTTGAGTGGAAGGTATGGTATACATAAAATCAAAAGTTGCATATAATCAACTTTCAATGCAGTAGCAATTATATCACATGTTAACTATAGAGAAATTCAAACATACCCATTTCCAGTTTTTCAAGTACTATGTCAATTCCAATGATGCAAAATGCATTTGTTGTTTTGTAACCTTCCACAACTTGAAGGTGTCATTCATCAAAATCATTATGAAGAGGAAAAAAACATATAGGATGTGTGCACAAACACAAATAGAAAAGAGCCCCATGATGAAAAAACAACCAACCTTACAAAAAGTTAGGAAGTGTAACTACAAAAAGAAAGAAAATTGTGAATACCTAGTAGATTAACAACTGATGATATGAACAAGGATGCGTACAACCAATCCAATCATTCCCAATCCAAAAACTATGGTAATCGATCCAAATGTAACTTTTGCAATTTTTGATGCAAACCCAATCCCTAAACTATAAACAAATATCCATTAAAAGATAGATCCTTCATAATTGGGACTAGAAATTAAAGTTGAAGTGTAGTGAAGAACAAATAAGCATATACTTGATATAATTTTTTTGGGCTATGTTTGGTGAACTATCCAAAGATGTTAAATAAAATATCTATAAGATACCTTGACAAGGGGGGCCCATTTCCAAGGGGTGTCCTCAACACAACTTGGTGAATTTGCTCAAGACCCAAGTATATCAACCTTGCTTAGAACTTGAAACATGGCTAATGAAAAACTAAAGAAATGTTATTCAAAATTTTACAATCCCAAAGAATTCAATGAAAAAAAAACATTAGTGTGGAAAATTCTTAAGAAGACAAACTTGGGCAATATTACCAAACATTGTAAGTTCCTCTTCAAAGTCATAAAAAATGTCTTCAATTGGAACTCTCAATGCCTTCTCCGTAATCTATATAGTTTCTACATAGTTATGTCTAGGAACTTGCTACCCACAAACATTGTAAGCAAATTACAAAACCTTGAATCTTGGAAATCTGATTGCATGTGCCAAGTGGGGCAAGGTGTTCACTACAAGGAAATGTAAGATTCTCAATGTTGCCTCATTCCCCATGAGAAGCTCTTCGACACATGAATGTAATGCCCTTTCATGAACCTTTACTTTAGTCATTTGTGTTTAAAGGGTCATTAAACTCTCCTATGTCAAATGCAACTTTTGATCTTTGTCAAGAAATTAATGTTTTACTTCCAATGTTGTTACCATTAGGGTTTCATTCTCCGGTTCCCATTTCCCATGCAACTCTGCAATAATCTCTTTCAATTCCAAACTAGTAACAATACAACATGTTTCACATTCAAAGGTTTGACAAGAAGAGAGAACCAAGAAGAAAGCAACCTTCATGTGATGGGTGTAAAAGTTAACACTTGAAGAGCAAAGAAAAAATCAACTCTTAAAAACTCATTGCCGATTTTGCACCCATGGTACACAACTAAATAAGAAATTCATGGATTTTGGGAGTGCCCACAAGCACAAAAAGACTTGGAGTTGGGCTATCAACATTGTCAATAGAAGAACCGTGGGAAGATCTTATATGTTGAACAATGTCTTGTTTGGGGACAGACTTCAAGGTTGCTTTGGGCAATTCAATTCTATATGGCATTTGCTTAGAGGCATTGCACTCTTTGGAGGATTGATTAGAAGTCGACTGACTCATCATGAAAATTCCAAATTGAGTCTCCTTGGAATACTGAGTATGAAGCCCAGTTTCACTTACATATACACGGCTGTGGATTATGTAATTAATATGTTGTACAACCGATCAAAATTGAGCACCTGACTAAGAATTTCAATGATCTTTTTGAAAGAGCAATACATATTTTCATTGAAAAATCACAAAAAAAAACTGTACTTGTTTGTTCGGACAATGTAAAACTGCATTTAAGAAAGTTTGCAGCCAGGTTTCAGTTGTGATTCTCCAATACTAGAAATAGCAAAAGACCAACAACGACAGTTAGTACTAGCATCCTCAATTGTTGATA
>Ga0116228_10006909_pt1 | contig 10144 bp, 9 predicted proteins | sample S1TSphfallax_2_FD_89694 | JGI IMG/M metagenome (GOLD analysis project Ga0116228, IMG submission 89694) | Host-associated microbial communities from peat moss isolated from Minnesota, USA - S1T2_Fc - Sphagnum fallax MG | ecosystem: Host-associated > Plants > Peat moss > Unclassified | place: USA...
AGCAACCTTAGGGAAATGGACTCTAGAAGCTTTTTTGCTCATAGCTTTGGCATCTTCTCATGTACACTCAGGATGTAATATTACTTCAATTAGTGTCACCTGGATAACTATTAGCACAAATGTGTTTTTGCCACATCTATGTTTCAACACAGGACAAATTGTTCTTCCCTTGGTTATTGACAGACTTGTCATCCTTGTAATACAATTTGACATTCATACAACTGTTAGATCCTTTCCAATATGTTGTACTGTATGTTTGTGTTGGTTTCTGGAATTCCTGGAAAAAGAGCATAGATTTACTGTTGCATAGATAGAATTTGTATTCCTATAGTGCACCTGTTCTAGGGCAGCCTAAGGTATTGTCAAATGGTCTAAATGGCTACAGCCTACGCCTCATGTTCTACACTCAAGGTACAATCTCATTTTGTGGAAATGAAGACACAAATTATTAAGCTGCATCAAGTGACAAAATGAACTAGGAAATACTTGACCTGAATTTATGGGTTGTGCTGTAGCCATATTTGACCAGTGCTGTGGGCACCAAGTACAACCTTTAGGTTATTCATATGAGTCAGAACAACTCTGATATGTCTGTTCTTGAAAATTGGCTGTATAAACAACAAAAACATGAATTTCTTGCATACCACAATGACAAAGGATGAAGACAAAAACGTTAGTAATCTTGTGGTGGTTATGGGAAGCCCTCATAGATCTGAATCAATGCTATAGGTCCTAGAGCAAGAAAATGTACTTGAAGCTGGTCATGGAGCCAACCTGATTGGAATACTTCTTCTTTCACAAAAATCCCATACTTTTTCCCCTAGGAGGTAGATGAGAGTTATAAAATAGGTATAACAATGGTAGGAACAGAAAAAGGCGGAATATACATAACAGATCCATAAAGTGACCAAAAAGCTTTAGGCTTGGAGGGACTGTAAACAACAACCAAGTCCTTGAATATATTGAGTAAAGATCATTTCCGGTAGGTCACACTAGTTTGGAGTCAACTAACTGATGTTCTTTGGACATTACATATGGTTTGATGATTTCAAATTTTGCAACCCAGAAACAATTTGCAAGTCTGCCACAAGCTTTTTACAATTATTCTTCATCTCAAGTAACAATTCTTTGTAGTCTGCTGTCTTTATGCAAAGAGTTTTTATTTTGGTTCATCTTCTGATTTTGGTTCCAAGGGTCAGTTCATAAGGCGACAGACAAGTAGTGTGGCAAACAGGTAATAGAAGTGTCATTAGATGGAGTCTGCTATCAACACAAGACCTCCATTGCCTGAAGTGTTCCATGTATGCTAAGATGTAATCTATCACTCCTTGTAGCCCAAAAGTTACAATGGAAGAAATAATGTGGGGAAGGAAGAACAGTTTCACACTACTTTGCTTTGGTTGTAATATTCTTGACCACATCCCATGTTCTAATTCTACAACAATGACAGCCAAAATGTTGTAAACCTCATGTTAGGTGTTGCTTTCACATAGTTGTTTTGTCAACATTGTCCTCACCAATTAATCTAATGGACTTGCTATTCAATCCCAATCTCATATGCATGCCGCACACCCATGCCACTTGGCCGTTGTGTTGTGCAGAATACATAAGCTTGTGCAAATCAAAAGTTTGTCCAATGTCAGGGACACACTTCAAGGTATCCATCAACCATTTGTCAGCAACTTCCTGATGTTTACTTGATCCATTGGTTGGATAATAGCTTGTAGTAGCAAGCTGGTTTGGGAGTACTTGGGAAGTTGCACCGAGAATCCCAGAGCCAAGTGTCAACATGGGAACTTGTGAAGCAAGCCCAATTGTAAGTTGTGCTCCAACCTTGAGAAAAATGGACAATACTTGCAGCCCTTTCTCAAGAAGAGGTCGGATCTTGTGGAATGTCTCACTTTCAAGCTTCACATTCCACCCATTTTGTCCCTCCACATAGTGAAATCCATGAATGTGTTCACACATCAAGTGCAATTGTGCACTATGCAGCCCAGGTACGATGTCACAAGTTAGCAATTTTCCAAGTGTGGTCATGCCCTCGTTTTGAATGAAATAAACAATTCGTGGGAATCTTTGTTGTTGCAATTGCATTGTGAACTCCATCAAGCCATCCAATTTCCTATTCAACTCTTGTTGCAGCTCATTTTCAACCTTTTTCATTTTTGCAAATTCTTCTTTGAATGTTGCAATTATTCTTTCCCCAACAACTTCTTGATTTTTGATCATTCTATTTGCAAGATCTTCTAGAAGTTTACATACTTCACACTGCCCTCAATGTTTGCCAAGGTGGACTCATGAAAACATGATGGAGTGCATCTCAAAACATTAGAATGCACATGAAAATTCCTAGAAGAGGCTACATGCTCCTCATGGTCTTTGGTGGTTGACTCATCAACAAGCTTGAATATAGAAGAAACTTCTTCCAATTGGGATCTCCGCCATTCCATAAAAGCAATTCTTTCTTCCTCCCCTAACAACTCAACAATAGGATCGTAGCTTCTCTCAAGGACAACTATTTCTTGGCCATTGGTCCCTTGTCCCACCACATGCTTCCAAGTGTACCGGTGCTTCATAACATCATCATAGCCACGCATGAACAATTCTTGTTTCAATGTTTCCATTGCCACCACTTGATCTTTCCTGAGTAATCCACCACAATAATCCAATAAGGACATGAGATCGCAAGCAACAACTTTAAGATGATAAATTATTTATTCTCAAAGGTAAAAACAATTAAATTAAAAGGTTCTTAGAAAGCTTTTATTTAGTATCCAATGAAATTATCATAAATCATGACATCACAAACTATACAAGCTTAAAACATATATTTTGTTTGTTTTCTTCTTGCAAATATTTTATGCTGAGTAAGATTTTGAATCCTGTATTTTTTATTTTACAACCCATTTCTCGACAAAAAAATTTCCAATCCCATAAATATGAACGGTTAATACACTATTTTCGTAACAATTGGTTTCAAAGAACAAATAATGTTATTCAATGGCCCATGTTGATATTAACAAAAAAATATAATGGGCATGTAATGATTTGAAAAGTTTCATGTAATTAGTAGTTATGAATAAAAGTATTTTCCATGATCACATTATGAGTTGTTAGCACGTTTGAATATAGTGGACAACTACATCAATTTGTGACAAACAAAAGGTTACAATAAATTTAATATGATTAACCATCACGTGTAAGTGCAAAACACACCTATATTTCAACAAAATCAATTCTTGTACACATTGTGGCCGCAATATGCTTTGAACAAGCCAAACATCTCGACATTTATGAGTGGTTTCATGTATGACTCTCACGATGTCTTTCTCAATGATCTTCAAAGTCTTGTCGTGGTTCCAAGAAGAGCGAACTAACACATCAATGTAGTAGCCAACATCGCCATTACTTTCCACAAAGACATCAATGCCTTCAAAGTTGAGAGTGATCAAACCCTTGTTGAGTTTGAATCGGCACTCAATATATTATCTCTAATGAATGAGTTGTGCAACGCCACCTACCCAAAAATAAACACAAATCAACATTTGGCATCAATCTTTGAATTTCTCACTATTCTTCTTACTTGCAATGTCATCATGTCACTAACAACAAAATGTTCACCATCCATAGACAAAATTAGAAATATTAACACATATTGAACAAGTTTTTAATAAATTGTTGTTTTGAAAAAACACAAATTGGACAAAATAAATCGTTTAAAATAATGTGCATGCATGTTGATGCCTTACTTCGAATCGAGGGAAGAATCCTGGAGTGAGGAAGGTTCGAATGTGATCCCTGCATTCAAGCCTACGGCCAAGAAAAGCCCACTTTGGATTTTGTTGTTGAGAAGGAAGCCATGTCAATTCACGACTGCCGTCAACATTTTTTTCTCTTTTGGTAATAGAAAAATTAGCATCCAATATGGTTGGAATGTAAATGCCAGCATCCAAGTTGCCAGGATTTTGTTCATAACAAATGTCCAAATTAAGCATCAAGCACATGAGATCATTAGGTTGAAGATGGATACCCCCTTTGGAGGGAGTATTTCTAATGGGCCTTGACAAGGATTGTGCCAATATGCGCTCCATGTACGGTTTAGTGGCAAACCCATTGTCAATCTCACGTGGGGTGCCTCTAAAGTTGATCAGAAACCCCATTACATCATAACAACAACAAATTCCAAACCTTCAAAATATATTATATCTCCTGTGTCATGTAGATTTGCAGCTACTGCTTTCTGCCTCTTCAACACAACATTAGGTTCAACAAGTTCATGTTCATTGCTTCCTTGGGTTAAAGTTGGCACTTCTTGAATGCAAAGGTCACAAAAGGTGTTCCATTGTATCAAACAATATTTAGTTTGATTAGCAAGTGCACAGCGCATGATTGCACACACAACAAAAACTAGTCGCATCCTTTTTAGCATGTGTCAAGATGACAGTCAATTGAGGTGGGAAAGCAATTGATGTTGGAGTGTTTGATGCTATGAATTGGAGCCAATAAATCAGTTCTTCCTTGAGCACTTTGGGCTCCTTGCGGGATCGATTTTTTTCACCCACATGCATCACCCTCGTAGGGCCGAATAAGAACAAAAACGAGCAAGGATTGACAATATCACCAAAGTTGGGCATCATATAATCGTGGAAGGCGTGGTATTCCTCCTGCCCTGCAAGATCCCATATGGACACAACAATATCACTATCCTTCACCAGAGATATTTCAATGCCTCTGGTGCGTTCGTCTTGGTTTCGATGAAACAAAATGCCGTTGTTTCGATCTTGCGCCCAAGAGGTGCTGAGTGAAAAAAGGGGCATACAAGCTACATGCCCTGAATGGTTTAGAGCATTATTTCGCATCAATGATTGTCGAAATGCCGTTTTCCCTGCAAAAAGATCCCAAGTTATGCTTAATTCTTCAACATATTTGCCACTTGCATGCCATCTAGACGATTTCCTGAATATAACTGGGCAAGTAAAAAGAAAAAGAAATGGATATCTTAATAGAATAGCCTCTCCATGGCAACTCGCTTAATATCCACCCTTGCTGGTCAAAATTTGTTCCAAAAAAAAAATGTGAGACATGACCTAGGGTAGATGTGAGCGACACCTGCCTGCTCCTGGAGAGCCACAAAAGAAAACTCTGGCACCTTTGGAATTGACAAATTGTGGATTCCAATTCCCAAAGGCTTCCCTGGCACCTGTGGAATTGACCAATTGAGGATTCCGATACACAATTTTTTCTTGGAATTTTGCATTCTGTTGCGACTTCTGCTGAATGGTGGTGAACCTAGACTCACTTTTTGACAATGGAGTGTCCTGCAAGTTCAGATATAGCCAAGGTTTGGTTTCCAACCAGTTTAGAATTGCGTCATAGACTTCTTGTCGCTCCTTGACAGCAGAGCACCCGGACAAGTCAAGCAATCGGAGCGTATTATTTTTTTCAAGTGCTTGAAGCAAAATGACGATGCATTGTTGAGGGGATAAAGCACCAATTGTATGTGTCGATTTGGTGCGAATTCAGATTTTCTCTAGAGCTTTCCTTAAGAACTTGGTCATGAATTTGTAAACCCTGGTGGTCTGATATCACTACATCTGTTTTGCTGTTGCCAATGCAGGCATTTGATGAGGCAATTGCAGAGCTTGACACATTAGGCGAAGAATCCTATAAGGACAGCACACTAATTATGCAGCTGCTTCGGGACAACCTTACATTGTGGACCTCAGATATGCAGGTGAGGAGTTGAAAGGTGTCCCTCAGATATGAAGATATGTCTCTTGAGTGCTAGCCAACATCACGTCTGAGTCTTCCCATTGCTTCCGGAAAGGCAAAAGAAACTCAGGACACAGATTGTGTATAATGGTTTGCCCAAGTCTTTGGGAATATTGTTATATGCTTATCTACACCCGCTGTTGGGAGCTGATGAACTCAGTGGGTAGTCATGGCAGCTTGTCACTGCCGTTCATGATGAAGGTGATGGTCTGTCACTTTGTGAGTGACTCTCATGAGGTTATGACTGCACTCATTGTTGTGTTACCTATAATTGTTGTTGTGGAGATTTCTCTGCAACTTCATCAAGCTTGTTTGGACAATTTTTGCCTCTTAGTGAATCTGGGTGACACATCATTGTTTTCCATGTTTAGTCCCTGTATTCAGTGTGGACCAGGCTGCTGGTCAACTTCTTTAAACTTCTGATTGAGCTTGTTTGGTTTCATATCATATGCTTTGCTATTGCTTTATACCAAGGTGACTGCCATCATTTATGTCAATGAGAATGTGGTACATTGTGGTTGATTTTGAGCTCCCAGGACTTGGGATGCAATTGCTCTGCTTTGAACTTCACAAAGAGGCTTGTGTGACCTGGTGATGAATGGATGTGTTGAAACATTGCAGTGAAGTTGGATGAGCATTCTTCTCTAATAAGTTTTTGCCAGTGACATTTGTTGATTGTTTTCTGGTATGTCCTGGAATTTGAGTGCGAAATATGGAATTCTGGAGTCTGTTAGTGGACTTTCATTGATTTCAGACTGCTTATTCATCCCCAAGAATTGAATTTAAAAACCAATCCATTACTGAAAACTTGTGGCAAGTTGAGCTTTCAAGGAGGTGCAGAATTCCCTTTTGTGATGTCTTTCCAAATAAGTTGATGAAGATTTTGAAGGATGCAATTGAATGGTAGAGTTAAATTGCAAGATGACATGTCACAGTCTTGTCATAATTGGCTGTTGTTTTGACTTTGAACATTGCAAATCACGCACTGAGAGCTGCAAAAGCTCTGCAAAATTATTTCTTCCCTTGACATCCTGCTGGAGTTTATTCACCTGCTCCTCCAGGAAGTATCAAAGAACCCAATATTATGTTTCATGTTCCTTCCGAGTTGATTAGACTAATCTTAAATCCCCTGCTTCTGGCCTTTGAGCTAACAGAGCCTGCACCATTCATCATAACATCCACTTTCCATTCAAAGTGCAAGTTACTTTCATGTCTGTCGCCAAATTGTACAAATTATTCCACGGTTTAAGTTGATGTCTTGCAATCCTTGTGAATGCCCAGGGATTGAAGAGATAGGGTCTCTTGAGAGTCCATAGGAACCTTGTTGACTAGAAGTATGAACTGGCTTTGGGTGCAGGTTGAAAGTTTCTGATTTTGTATGGTGATGAGAAGCACTAGTAATTGCAAGGCCCCATGCACCCTCACCCTCTCCTTGCACCACATCACCAATCACAACAAGAGTTAATGATCACATTGGGTAATTTAAAATTTTCATTTCCAACCTCGCCCTGGTTTTGGGGTCTCTTTCATACAAGACTGGTCCTGGTGTTCAGTCCAGGATTGATTTTTAGTTGATAGGAGGCAGGTATATAGTGTATACCCGGTATTACCTTAGGTCCCTAGTCTGTATCAAGCTGGTACCTCTATTGGTACTAAGTTGGTATTGCCTCATGTCATACCAGCTTGGTAGGGTCCTTGATATCAGGTGCAAGCCTATATACCAAATCAACATTGGTATTATTAGCCCTTTCAAGGATTTCTTTGTGAAAAGTCAATAGAGCACACCATTGAAAGTGTGGTTCCAAAATCATTTCTCACACACCAAACACAAACAATCATGAAATGTCATTTTCTGTTTATGTATAATCCTAGATTTTAAGTTGGAGCAAAACATGATCCTTGTATGTGAATTAACAAAATACTAATATGCTAGTGATGCTTCACCAATTGGCATAATGATAGCACCATTACATACTTATGACATGGCAATGAGGCAATTCATATGCAATTGAGAGTTCCAACTGAGTGATATGGTTTTATAGCGTCTTGAAACTCTCATGACTTGGACTTAGTGGTGAGGAGTTGGGGAGCACACTTGAGACCTAAAATGTTCAAGACATCTTGACAGATTTTGGGATGTTCCTCTTAGCAATCATGCCCAATCATGGGGAGGTGTGACAAATCACACCTAGTAGTCCCAACATAGATTGTAAAACATATATTCAGAACTTTAGAATCAAAATAAATGATATTCCACGTTATACTTTATGTGGGTTGGCTTGTCATTTATGGATGAAATTCATCCATGAACATTTGTTTCTATCAATAGTGATAAATCTATATACCACACCATTTTTCAATTTCCCATAATTCATATTTTCACTCTTATAATTGGATGCATTCTTGTCTTACTATTATTTGTCATAACCTTCATGCCCCTTGTGAAATGTTTTGGGTCATATTGGTTTCATGCTCATGTTAGCTTCTAGAAGCAATTGCAACATTAGGTGAAGGGAATGCATGGGAACTCATGAGAAGAGATAAAAAATCAAGTGTGAAATGAGTTTGTTCAAAGAACTTTGATTGCATGTCAAGATGTTGCAAGGTTTGAAACAAGTTGCATGGTTCCAACATTGTACCAACCCAAATGTGTGAAGGAGTACACCAAAATCATGTTGGAAATCATTAGGATAGATAAATTTCATTGGGTGTGCTTCTTAATGAGAGGATTCCCAATTTGAGCAAGGAATCGTCGTGGAAGAAAATTGGCTCAAATCTTGATCCAACACCATCACAAAATGAAAACTTTTTAGACAAAGAAAAGGGTCAAAACAATTTATTCAAAATGAAAGGATTCTTCAAGTGGGCACAATATGAACACAAGGAAGATTGGTGCCCAAAGCTTTGAATGGTGATACAAGGCTGAAGAAAGCGTAGGCACTTTGAAGAACAATGAGAACTTTCCCACACTAAGAGAATTTTCCAAAATGAGTAATCCCTAGGGAAACCATGAAGGAAGGTTCAATGGGTCATGTTTCAACTCTAATGAAATGGGCCATCTTTCAAAATAGTGTTTGAAGTTGAAGCATGGAAATTTTAAACTTGGAACCCAAAGAACTCAAGACTTATGATGTGAAAGTTGTGTTAAATGGGGCTCCTTGTGAGGAAGTTCTTATCACTTTAGATATTGCATTCAATGCATATCAAGTGACATTCAACCATAGAACTTACAAGTCACCCTTAGGCTTTTGAAATGGGATTGGTGGCGAACTTCTAAATTTTGACAACATCAAAAATTGCAAAAACTTAAACCATGTTCACAACCTTTCGCAACAATATAAAAAAAATGTGCTCAAGCATCAAAATGAAATAACATGCTTCATATGAACTTCTTAATGAAGGGAGAGATTTATGATTGTATAATTCCAATGACAAGTAATCATAATTGGTATATGGGGGATTTCTGGGAATCTTTTGTATGGTTATCCACGGACCATTCCAAAGACAATTCCAAAAATAACTACCTCATTTACAATCCTAACTACTTCATTTCTTTCTTAATAACTACTTCTTTTTTCTATGAACTTTTCTAATAACTATCTCCCACATTTCTTAATAATTACCTCCATTTTATAATTATCTCACTCTTTTTCCATATCCACCAACATGGATATGAAAAAACAAATTATCATGTGTCTTTTCATGTCCATGAAATGTATATTAATTTGAATTAAATTTGACATTGACATAAATAATGAAAATTTATTAAAAATCATATGAAAGCATAAGAAAAAAAATTGGTGATGAATTTTTGCAAAAATTGATTTCAAAACTTGAAATACAATATTTTGTTACAAATTATCTATTTTGTAGGGAAATTTCACGGACTTGTTTCTTGTTTTTAGAACATTTCACCACCATTTGACATTGGTTATAGTTATGAGGCATTTTTAAACCAATTTTGTTTGATTTGGATAACTTTTTTACACGTGTTCCCAATTAGTGCTAAATCACTTTTGGGATGATGGTTGTTGATGCTAGATTTTGAAAATTGAACCAAAAAAGGGAAAATAACATCGGCATGTTAGTGATTGCATTATTATTCCAATAATGAACAAATGGACATGCTTCCAAAACACTATTTATTTGGGGGCCATTTTCATATTGTGGCAAAAATTGAAACATGTCATTAATCATTGCAGACCTTCTACCACTACAAAGTTAACTACTTTAACTATTTTTTTTCATATTCAGGTTGTGACAACCTCTAAGTTAACTATTTTTTTTCATCTTCAGGTTGTGACAACCTCTAAGTTAACTATTTTTTTTCATCTTCAGGTTGTGACAACCTCTAAGTTAACTATTTTTTTTC
>Ga0116228_10006911_pt1 | contig 10142 bp, 7 predicted proteins | sample S1TSphfallax_2_FD_89694 | JGI IMG/M metagenome (GOLD analysis project Ga0116228, IMG submission 89694) | Host-associated microbial communities from peat moss isolated from Minnesota, USA - S1T2_Fc - Sphagnum fallax MG | ecosystem: Host-associated > Plants > Peat moss > Unclassified | place: USA...
ACATACCTACAGAGTACTTACCCTTCCTCTCTTTTTCAAACTATAAACCTATTGTTCCTTTGTACAAACCTACAACCCCTCCTGGATTTGAGACAGGCAAAGAATTGCCTGGATTGTGATTAGACACGAGATTCTTTGACACCGAGTGACCAATAACCCGACCGAACTAAAAATGTAAGAAAGAGGAATGACACCATGATCTGCAGACCGGCCTGTAAAGCATGATCGCATGAAGATTGGATCCACCCACCACCCCCGCCTCGCCTCCCCTCCCACCGATTTCTCCTCCCTTTGTAAACAAAAACCTGGGCTTCTTTGCCCTTTAGTGCTGCCAATTATTTACTTGGACGCAACTTATGATATTTTCCTAATGCAACAATCCAGACACAAACATGTGGCAATGTTCGGACTCAAGAGGAGGAGACTGACAGTTGAGGGGAGGGTGGCCGGGTGAGGGAGGTGGGGGGGTGGTGGGGTGGGGCCGTTTATCAACGGCTCTAATACAAAATTACATACAGCAATGGAAAAGAATGATGATGGGTCGGGGGCCCAGATAGAAAGAAAAGCGTAGGCTAGGCGGGCAGAAACGACAGATTGTTGCCGACCTCATGCTGAAAGGCTTTTTGAGCAGGACCCAAGAATACAGGGCGGGGGGGGGTCAGTTGGCACCCGCAAGTTGAGGGCCAAAATATCTACTAATTTTCTGCAACTCTGAATGTAAGTTCAAACTTCAAACATCTGGTCTCTTCAGAGACATCTGATAATAAGAATAATAATAACTTCAAACATAGTTGGAGGGAAACCATATATGTTGCAAGTAATTAGCTATATTGAAGCTGCGATCAGTGTTTTTCTTTTTTTAATTTTTTAATAAAGCAAAAAAATTGATGAATTTTTTCTTTATAATATTTTTTTTCCTCCACAAATATAATCACCAAATAGAAAATAAAAATCACCTCAAAAAATCACTCACAGCATGTTCACATTTTTTCCCTATTTTCCTCTTTAAAAATTTCACAAAATAGCAAAAACAAATGTACCAAACAATCACCATTGCACAGAAGAGGAAGATGGGGAGAGGGAGGGAGGGAGGGAGTGGGGTAACCCTCAAGCAGGGTCAGCAAGACAAGTGGCTCTTAGTTATTACATATATGGGGGCCTGATGTTCTTTTAATATTTACATGCTTCCAAGGACAACAGACATTTGCACATGCACATGAAAACAAGGTGTGTGGTGATCTTGTGGAGAGCAAAGATACGTATTTGCCCGCACTTGTGCCGATAGTAGATATGTTTGTGAAGTGTGTGGTGAACAAAAGTGTTGTTTGACGGAGAGTCCGGGGGAAGTTGTTGTAGGCTGGGCAGTGGGGAGGGAAATCATGGACTCCACAAAGAGCCACAAAAGAGGGTATTGACTCAGTGGACCATTTGCTTTTTTGCAGGAAGAACACACACATTTTGCTCTGCTTCTTTCCTTTGGCCGACCAGTTCTAACAGACACACCAAAAGAAAACAATTGTGCACTTTGCCAAACTCCCTTGTCTGGGATTCGTTGTTTGATTTGGTATGGGGATTTTTATTTTTTTTAATTGGCCCACAAGTTTCATTAGAGAGACCGACAATAAGTTAACCTCTAAACATCAGGGCAGACGATTTGGTTCTGCTTTTTATTGTATATTTCTCTCTGACGTTTCCCGGGTTAACTCTGATGCAAGTTATTTGTTCACATTGTCGGCGGATTCAGAAGCAGCTTAGCATGCCTTAGCATTTTTAAGTACACTGATTGATGGCAATGTGCATGCAGGCAGTAGCTGTGCACACAATCTGATTTGTTTTGCCCACTAACAATTTGGATGGATGTTTAAATTGCTGACCTCACATGTCATAAGGGAGAATGATATCCATCACCTCTTAAGAGTTTGATGTGTTGATTTTCAAAGGATAGCAGCATGACATGCAATATTACAATAATGTCTACACATAATGATTTGGATGAAGTATAGTATTATGAAACTGAGTTTGGAGTTTGGACCTGTAAATATGCACAAAATACAATGATCTTCAAAAGGATTAATACAAATATGATTGCTTTCGATTGGTCAGCCATAATGATTGACCGATGTGAGGATAGTTGAATGATTTTTTATTATATGCTATCCAATTTTTCATGTTTATGATTGGAGATGAGGAAATTAATTAACACTTCATGTTGGATGTGATAAACATTAAAAAAGGCCCAAATAAAAGGTGTGAGTGGACCCAATAAAGGGGGCATAGGCATGCTTTCATAGAGGTAAACAACTATTTTTTTCATTTAAATTTTTCATTACTATCAATATTAACCTTGGGAAGGCGAATTTGCAAATTTCATATGTTAAAGGTTAGATTGCTAGAAATGTCAAAGAGCACCATCACTTTCTGCCCTTAGTATCAAGGGCAAGAGGAATTCAACAATACATTGTCACCTTTTCAAAGTGTTTCAATGTTGAAGCTTTGCAAAAAAAAAACCTCCACACAAAACAGCCCGCCTAACCAAAGAAACACGAACGAACAGATTAACGCCAATAATGGTGTCCACTCAAACACAATTGAACACTCTATTATAAAATAATGTTTCATTTGCTATGCTATTATCCTGTTACCAAATGTATCGCACCATATGAAAATGAAAGAGTCCAATGCATGCGTTCCTTACAGCTTAATGTTTCATTTGTTTCAATGTTTTTCCTGCTAACAAGTCTATTACACAATTCAAAAATGAAAAGAGTCCAATGCATTTTGTTCCTTGTAAAACCATTGAAGTTCTCTATATGTTGTTCTTCCATATATACCATACTTATGACTCGTGTTTGACACTAATTAATTTCTAAGATGGCTAGCTGAAATTAAAGTAAAAAACAAAAAGCAATTTGCAAAAATTCTAGAAAATCCAATTTTTGTACAACTATTTTCATGAGTTCACAATGCACACATGAATTTTTTTCATAACCCATTAACAAATTCAAATCAAAAGGCATGTTTCCAAAAGTATAGACTTTTTAAATAAACTGGTGCTAGACTCATAGGTAAAAGAATTTTTTTGTGGTTTAACTTAATGCCCAATGGCACTATTGGCACAATATTTCAAACCTTCAATTCAATTGCTATATTCACATTAAATTTCACGTGCAGTTCTTTTTAGTACAATTGATTTGGGATTAGATGATCAAAAAATCAGATTTATTGGTCATGTTTTTAAATGTAAACATAAAATCTAGAATAAAACATTTGGCATGGGTTCGAATTGGTCTAAACTAACCTTTGCATATGTTTGAATTCAAAATTTCAAGTACATAAACAAAAAGTGTTTCTCAATAACACATTTTATGAAAGGAAGACACAACTAGCTTGTACTGAGGTACATGGCCAATAGTTGATCCTAGTAGCTTAGGTATGATAACATTATATATATATATATACACAAATTGATCTTGGTTTCTAATGAATCAGTTATACTAAATATCAACTTTCAAAAATGTTCAATGTAGTGTCTATACCTAAACAATTTATGATTACTTGAGTATATATATTTGACATGGTGAAATGATTTACTTCATCGCTCACACATGCATTGAAAGCAATTTGAAAGATTATTGGTAAGTTTGAAAGGATGGTAATATTTTCATCATTTGTTTCATAACACAAGAACAAGAAACCTCATTTGCACAACATTTGTAACTGGCAATACATTACATAAGAATGGGGTTTTGAAATAGTTTTTGTTAACCTTGGGAACCACATATTTGGTTTTGTATAATAATAAAATACATAATGTGAACTTGCCTTTGGGTCTTCCTTTCATCTTCTAATTTCTTTTTCAATCTCAAACTTTATTATTTGCAAAAGAAAAAAATTATTAAATCAGGGTGAAATGCAGTACCACAATATCTAATGCATTACACTCAAGTTATCACAAATTCGTCGTAATCTGATTTTCACCATCTCTTTTCTCCCTTTTTTAATTAATTATATATATATATATATATATATATTCCTTTCCCCCTTAATGACCAAACTCAAGATATTGATAGTTTGTTTTCTTCGCATTATGAATATCTCTAATATGTGTATATATGAAATATTTAATTTATTTCAATGTATTTCACCTTGTGTTTAGTTTTGGATAAGCTTTTGTGATAAGCAAATTACAGAAGATATGCCTACAATGAGTTACGCATACAATATACACTTATATAGGTTGAAAGCTCCCATAATGAACTAATAAGTTGATTGAACTATGAGAATCTATATATGCACACACACATACAAAGGTATGATTTAGCATTTGTTCTTGTGATCTGTGCAATGAAACTAGTATAGAAGTTATGTATTTTGAGTGTTCAAAATACGTAACCTTCTAGCTATAGTAAAATAGGTGACATATTGGGAGATTCTTCCAAACGCTTGAGAGCCAGTGCTTTTCCATACATGTACATGCACGTTTAGCCGATGTTGATTCTGAAAGGAGTCCCTTTCTGGAGGAAGGGAGAGTTCATATTCCACAATGTCATGCCACTCATTGGCACCTCTCGCGACAAGATTGGGAGTCAAATATCTCAATTGTTTGGCTAGACATTAGACTAGCTAAACCCATTCTGCAAAGGACTCAGCATGGTACATTTTAAATTCATCCGTTCAAGGTTTTGGCCTCATAGCATCTCCACCCACACCCCCTGTTTGGGCCTCTATGAGTGTTAATCACTTCCAACATACTGTGTTAATTGTTTTCCCATCCCCACCAAGGGTTTTTTGTTCCTTTTCTTCAAATTTGTGAGGTAGGTGGACTGGCCATAATCCACAACAGGACTTCACCAAATTTGGCTACAGGTCAAAGTGAAAGCAGAAATTTTTCTAAACCCTCACTATATTTTTTTGATGTGCTAGAACCTATTGTTTGCACCTGTCAAAAATAAATAAATAAATCATACAATATGGAAACTTTGGCCTTTTTTCCTAACAAAACCCTTTGTATGAGTGGCAGTCCTCTTTATTTGCCCCCAAGTGGCAAAAATAAATCATCACTAAAAGAAAGCCAATCCCCACCCATAAACATGAAAAAGTGGACAGCATAAAGAGATATACTAATCCCTCAGTTATGGTTGGACAATGAAAAACAATCATTTCATTTTACTTGAACTTTTAGAGGGCACTGTTTTTAGGGCATGTTCAAGTGTTCATTGGACTGCTATACTTCATCCAAAATATAGGGTCAGGCCATCATAGTGTTGTGGTTGGAGATGCTCTCTTGCTATCAGTGAGCCAGTCAACTTGCAAACTACCAAAATACCTGAATAATTTTGGCATAAATTAATTTTTTTTGGTTTTGTGACATTTTTGAAAAAAAAAATTTTACTTGTGCTGAAATTTTTATAAATTTGAACTGTCAGGTCTGAATCACACACCTTAAAGTTCACGGACTTAAGATTGAGACATAAACTTAAAATTTTAGTGTTTATTATTTTTTATAATCATTACCTGCCAAAATTTTCAGAATTAAAAAATCAAATGTCAAAGTTAAGATTTAAAATTTAATTAATTATTTGACGGTTTGTTGCCGAATCCCATCAGGGAGTACAGGAATGTGCAACCTGCAATCGTAACATGTCAAATTTTCAACAAGTTATAAATGTCAAGCACAAGTTACATATTAAGAAAATCTTTGTTTTCTGCCCATCAGGATTCAGGTGTATCTAACATTCCCTTGGGTGTTTCTTGGGTGATACATTCTGCTCTTGGGTGTGGCCATTTTAAACCCTAAAACTATTGAATGTTTAAATGGGTTGATTAGTTCAAAATCCTTGTTTAGTGTTAAGGGCAAATCACATGGTCCAATAAGTTTCAAATGATTGCATAAACTGGAGATCCAATTTATGTACATTTGACCAGGTGGGTATAAATGGCCATTGGAAAGTAGCATCCATAATCTTCAGTTCACAAATTAGGAAGGCTGAAAGTTTGTGAATGTTAGTTTTGGAAAGATCATTCCCAACTGTTAACTTACTAGGTAAATATACTTAGTGGCGAACTTACTAAGTAAACTTACTTTGTGACCTCTTGTAAATAGATTTTCAATAGAAACTGCAAATGATGCAATTCCTCAATCGTAAGTAGGATTTCTGAATTATTTGTATGACAATAATACCTATATCTTCCATGTGGAACAATTTGGAAGGCAAATCCATGACTTGTTTTTGCCACCCACCACTTCAGAAGGTGCTATAAATTGCTGGTTTCTTTGAAATTCAGCATTGAATTGTGCAGTTCTTAGATTTTACCAGTATTTGTGATTTCCCTTTATTCGAATTTTTGGATAGTAAGTGTCACTGGGGAGGTATTCCACCATTCACCCTTATCTTCTTAGGATCAAGTGCTTGCCACTGGCACATAGAACATCTTGAGGTCTAGCAAATAGTCTACAAAATTCATAACAATGTGGCAGAATAGCTACCAAGTTTCAATTTCATCATATAATGGCCACGTGTTAGACCTAACATAGGGCCAACGGCCATTTGGCAGATCTATCTCCCAATGGCCATTACGTAACACATAAAGGGCCTCAATCACTGATTCAGCCCATTTACACTCCACCCGTGATAGTCACCTAACTACCAATTCAGCCATTCGCCCTTGTGCTTTCCCCTCAAGCTCTATGGTGCTATCATCACCATCTTGAGGCCCTTTAAACTATGGATCAAGCTGTACATGGTGCATTTGGCGAAGTAAACTGTCACCGGGGCAGTCTGGCTCACCTGGTTGACTAGCTTACTGGGCAGAATGCGCTCATAATGGCCCTTTCTCTAGTACCTTTAAATGTTCTATAGAATGTATGTAGACATATGCACAATTTAAATACACCCACATTTTGTAATTACATTTTTTTTCCTATAGATCCGCTTTGCTCAGTTGATTTGTTACACTGGCTTTCACATTTTAAAATCATGGCAGTTGCGTGTATAGAACAGACTGGATAAGCATACAACTTTTGGCTTCAATAGTGTTGTAACTTGTAACATTACTAAAATACAACAAAAACAGGCTTGCCATATGTCTGTGGCTCAACATACTAAAAATAGGATTCCATTTTGCCAGAAAGTTAGAGGGTGCTGGTTTCCATTTCAAAATAATATGTTCCTTAGAAGTACTGCACAGCTGTGACATGTGGTCCTGGAATGGAATGCCCAATAGTTATTCTCTTTGGTAGTGTGTCACAAAAATCCAATAAAAGATCCATGGCTGGAACCATCAAAGGGGAGATAAAAAGGGAAGGCCAAAGAAAGGCCAAAAATCACACAGCCTGCAAGATCCAAAAAAAAGGAAAGAGAGCTAATCTCTCTTGTGGTAGGAAGTTATGTCACCCAGAACTCCTCTAATGTCACCCGCATACAAATAATGAGATCTAATAGTAATGGGAGATCTAGAATAAGCATCATTCGTCAATGCAATCTTCCTCTTTATAGCAGAAGCTAAAGAACGTTGAAGAGAAATATTAGCACATTGCTTGAAAAATTGAATGCAAAAAGACAAGCACAATTACCTCCATATCGTCTATGGTGAAAAAAACACGCACATTCTCTAATGAAACGATCCATATCACACCCAGGTGCATCATGCACCTCCATGGCCATTGGAATAAAATGGTGCCCCTCATGAAGCCTTCTATACTTGCAACTCTTAACAATGGCAATAAGTTTTGCAACTACACCTACTAATTGACTAATGACACTCAAAGCCACCATCTCCCACATCAAGTTAGTAACCACCACATTGACGATGAGGACCTAGTCCTTTCGGGTCATGTAGAAATTAACTTGTAATGAAACTCTTGACTTAAGAACATACCATCATTCTCTCCATACAATATGCCTACTCTCTCGAACGAAAACATACATGACATCTCGGATCACGTCATATATGGCTATCCGCTGACCTCCAAATGGGCAACGAGCTAAATGGGTGTTAGATGCGTCCAACCCATGTCCACACTATCACATGAGAAGATTAAATGTCAAAGGTTAAATCAAACCGAAACAAAAACACAACGTTGAAGTGAAAATAGAATGTGTGATGCAAAATGAATGGATAAATGGCCTAACAACTAGCCATGGCCTTACCCCCTTGTTCAAATAAAAATGAATGTGAGCTTTAGATGTTGAGAAAATGGAATCATCCTTCAAGATAAACCTAAGGGATGTGTCGTGGTGGATGTCCATCAAAAATGCATGTAGACTTGCATGCTAGTAACCACTAAACTTTTTTTTAAAAGGTGTTTCTCCCTAGTTACAGGAGGAAGGCCATCTTACACTACACGTAAACATGACTAAAACATGTGTGGGCCCCCTTCAACATGATAAACATACTCCTCCAAAATGGGTTTATCAAAAATATGAAACTTATAACACAAATATAGAACAACCAGAACCCAACGCCTTACAAAAGCAAATGTGGCACAATCCCTTATAGAAAAAAGGCTTATACCACCAAAGGATATTGGTAGTTGAGCCTAACACCTCACTAACGGGCCCTAAAAAGACTCCCAAAATCCTAAACCCATAATGTCCTCACATACTTACATCATTTTCCTATCAAAACTTGCTAAAAGATATAGGAAAGAAAAAAAAGGAAGTAATGTCCATGTGAAATAAGAAGGTTAATGAGTTACACATGAAAACAAAATGCCCCAAACAACTTATCCTAGGAAAGGAAAATCATCGATATGTGCCATGTCATGAAATAAAGCCTCATCCAAAGAATGGGTGGCAAAGTCTTGAAAACCCATTAGCACACCCAAAATGCATAAGCCATTTGTGACCAAAATGCAGCCCTAAGGAACCTTTATGCTTGGAAAGATCCCAAATGAACTCCAAAGCTTGCATTTTGACACCCTAACCCTAAGCCCAACTAAGGTTGATTGGGTTGAGAGGTGGTCAAAGGTGCGGGTAATTCAATCAAAGGCCCCACAATGTGGATATCTTGCACAAAGGATGGAAAGACGCAACAGGGGGCCCACATGATGGTCTCTAAAAGAGCTCAAAAATGGGCCAAAACAAATAAAGGACCTCCTAGGGGATCACCCTACTTCGTGCCTGAAAATGATTCAATAATGGTGACCTCTTCCACATGCTACCCATGTTAGTAGTAAAGAAAAGAATGAGCACCATAAAACAACCTAATAAAGGGGACAATGCTCGTGAAAAGCCCCCCGGCATCACACAACTTTTTTAAAATAACAACTTGAGAAACGATTTTTAAAACGTTTTTGACATCGACATGCATCATGGCCCAATTAAGGTGTAGGTCAAAGAGGGCTCGAATGCCAAAAGGGATGGCCTCACATCCTCTAAAGGTCGATGCTCCAAACTGATGGGGGAATAGGTGCTCCTAAAACGGCCCTCAAATTCACTTCAAACAAAGGACATTCAAAACATATAGACAAAGACCTTCAAAGTTTCTTAAACTTCAATTAGACATTAAAATTTCAATTTAAAATCAGATTGAAAAATATGATGCTTCAACCAGATTTAGACATACAAAGTCAAAACTTTCAAAAAAATTCAAATAGATTTAAACATAAACTTAAAAAAAGACAGACCAACTCAAGAGGACTCAATGATGCACTCCCAACTCCTTGAAAGACTCAAATGTGAGTCCAAGTAGAAAACAACATAAGAAGGAGGAGTCGAAGCACGTTCCCTAGCTCAAAGCACTTTAGAGGGGTAGAAGGGCGTGTTGGAGCTTCGAGATGGGACTAGGAAGAGTTGACAAGCTTCACTCACTCACACGGACTTGCACAAAACCAACACAACGTGGTTAATGCATAGTTGGAGCACCTTTGGTGTTAAGACAAGCCACGAGCAACACGAACGCACAAGGTTCACCACGGCCCGGACTTGGGAGAAGCCACCACCTTCCCCCTTATAGTATACTCTACACCTTTCCACGGGGCCCACATCCAAATGGCTTTTTGTCCCAGGACTCCCAAATGGGAGTCCCAAAATCGCCAAGGTTGGGACTCCCACGACTTTGGGGTGCCATAACTTTGCGTGCAAACTTCTAATTAAGATGAAGTCTAAAGCAAAGTTGTAGCCCTCATCAAGAGCTTTTTC
>Ga0116228_10006912_pt1 | contig 10142 bp, 8 predicted proteins | sample S1TSphfallax_2_FD_89694 | JGI IMG/M metagenome (GOLD analysis project Ga0116228, IMG submission 89694) | Host-associated microbial communities from peat moss isolated from Minnesota, USA - S1T2_Fc - Sphagnum fallax MG | ecosystem: Host-associated > Plants > Peat moss > Unclassified | place: USA...
TTGGATGAGTATCTTTGTGTTCAATGGCGTCTTGAGGAGATTCATCTACTTGAATTCTACTACAAATGTGAAGATGCTGTAAGTTGGTGGTTGCAGAAAATCTCTTCCCTGTAGTGTTGATGTTAGATATTTTGAACAACCCAACCTGAGCCTGAATCTTTGAATTCTTTAACTTCAAATTCTGGTCACTGATTCTTTTCATTGGTTTCTGAAAAACAGAACCTGATTCTTGATGCCACATTTTAGTAAAAGAGTTGTGGATAGTACATCTGCCATCCTCACATATCATGTGAGTTAGGGTCTATGGATAGTTTTAACTTTGTGAATGGTTTCAACTGTCTTATGGAATTTGTCTAAAATGGTGATAGTATCATGCACTCCTCTAGTTGTCTAGAGGTCGTCCCTTAATGCTTAAGAGCTACTTCTTTGATGTTGACAAACATTGAGGAACTTGTCAGTGTGCTATCAATAACAGTTAATGCTCCTCATTGTCACTCTTGGATGCCAGTATCTGAAGGATGAGGAAAGTGCGATCATTGCCTTCAAATTTCATAAATCCAAGGACTTTCTTCAAGGACAGTGCTCTGAAAACGCCTGCTTTGATGTGAATGGTAAGCTTTGGAGGTTTTCCTTTTGGGGGTGGATGATGGGTCTCACCTTCCAATATAGAACTGAACAATGATCTGTGGCATCCATGAAAGGTCTGAATGTTCTTTTCCTTACACAGATTCATACGTGCTGGAGATTTCCAGGTGGGAGTGGGTTTCACAAGAGCAGCATATTCTGGCATTGTCAGCAAGATATGGGGACATTTTGCAGCAGCTAACTAGGTTTGTGACCAAAATTGGATCTGGTAATCACCCTGGAGAGACATGTGGCAGTTGCATGCATGTAACCTCTTATCCTCATTTATTATGTTGCCATTGAGTATATAATATCCAATGTTCAGGTTGTGATTGGAAAAATCTTGTAATGTGGTGACTAACTTTCAGCATCATGCCATATGGTCCTGCAGTGAAAAGAGAGTTATGGGATACAAGGAGAAGCTTTTACAATCTATCCCACAAGAAATGACAGACAGTGTGAGGTCATTAACGAGGCACTGAGCTCCAATAACTTCTGCCATAACCTTTTTGTCCTTTATATAACAATAGAATGCTGCTGTGTTTGCAGCAGATAATGGGGTTTAATACCATTTGAAAAGTTTTTGAAATTTGAGTACTTATGTGTATAGTGATGTGGTTTTGAACTTGTTTTATGTTTTCCAGAGACAAGTGGTGGTCATCAGTTGTTCTCTTAGTAACTAATGAGCCTGAGGAGAGATATGGCTGATTAAAAGTGATATTTCCTATTTGTTTTCTGTATGCTACAGCAGGTTTACTCAATCAATTCAAGCTTTTGAGGTGCTTACGTTTCCTCAGAATGATCCAGATGCTGTCACAATCACACAGAAGGACATCCAGAGGCTCAAACCAAAGGAGTTTCTGAATGACACAATCATTGACTTCTATATCAAGTGAGAAAACCAAAGTTGGTTCAGCTGTCTTTGCTTGCAATGTGTGTAACAACCCACATTGATGGGTGGCAGGCCTTGAGGGAGTTCATTTGGCTGATGCCTGCCACTGTGGACCATTGAAAACATTAGAGTAGCATGCACATTCAACAACTGTATGCTTGTTAATACCTACTGTGTCAGGTCTCTTCAAGCTGGCCATCAGAAGCTTGTTACAGCTTGAATGAAGATACTATTGACTTTTTTGATTAGTTGTGTCTCTTGAGTGCTATCCAATGTCACAAACAAGTCTCTCTGTGGCTTCTGGATATGCAACAGAAACTCAGGACACAGATTATGGTATAAATTGTTTGCCCTAATTTAGAGCAAATTATGATATACTACTCTATGCCCACTGTTGGGCGCTGATGAAGTCAATGGGGAGTAATGGCAGCTAGTCACCGCTGTTCATGACGAAGGTCATTGTCTACCATATTGTGAGTGGTTCTTTCAACGTGATGATTGCACTCATTCTTGTTGGTTTTGTTTTGGTTTGTCCAGAACTGACACAATAGTTATCTTCGAAGTGTCTTCGTGGAATTTTTTCTGCAATCTCATGGACATTTTTTGTGTTTATTACATTAAAGGCAGTTCTTTCATGATGTGTGGAATAACTCTTGGTGTTGTTGAAGTGAATCTATACTTTTTAGTTCCAGTGTTTACACCCAGTATCAATGCTGCTGTTAGTGGAAATTGTGAGTTTCTCATGGAGACATGCACATCAATGACCAACAGAAATTGTTTGTTAGCTCCAGCTTACTTGGCATGCATTGCCCTGTTGTATAGGTTGTATTCAAAAGTCTAAAGCAATGGTCTTTGTACTGCAGGTTCTTGCAAAGTAAACTTACTGCAAAGAATAAAGAGAGGTTCTATTTCTTTAACAGTTTCTTCTTCAGTAAGCTTGCTGATGATGACATGATGCATGGCAAGGCTGCATTTGCACGTGTAAAAAAGTGGACGCGGAAAGTCAAGCTTTTTGACAAAGACTATGTGTTTATCCCAGTCAATCAGAGGTGCAACTTCCATCTTTTGTTCGGTTGTTTTGATGGTTGATCTGACCAACTCTGTACATGCAGGTGCTTGAGACATTTGATAGTGCTGAACATTTTTTCAGTTCTCTGTTGGAGCATATACATTTGCATTTATTTGCATCCTGTTTTTTTTGCAGTTTACATTGGAGCCTCATTATCATATGTCATCCAGGCAATATTGGAGGCTTATCAAGTGAGGATCAGTAATAATGCTGTAATTGGCAGCAATATGCCTCCTGATACTTTGCCCAAATTCTCCTGCTGATCTGTGTCATGGTTACCTTGAAAACAAGTAATGTTCTGTCACTTAGCTTCAACCTTTTGACTCATTGAGCTAATCAATGCAGAGACAAGTGGTTTCTGCATGGGGACGCCTTGCATATTGCATCTCGACTCTATGAAAGGCAGCCACTTGGATGCAGGAGAAATCATCAGAAAGTGAGTACAGTTATGAGTTTCGTTCAGTCTGCCTTTCTGGTGTTCAATGACATTGGATTGTCTCCTGGTGATGAGGTCATGCACAAAAATTGCTTAAAATGGGAAATTCCCTGTCATTTGTTGATAGATCAGGAAGTGAGATTTGGGAGAGTTTCCCATCTTTGTTATGAAACCGTAGTTGTGTAGTTGCCAAATCGCCTGTAGTGACATCTACAATTTTAATGCAAATGCAGTTATCTGTTGGAGGAGTGGTTTGAGAGAAGTCATCAAACGAACTTGAGTATGGAACAAGCAGAGGAGCTTTTTTCTCAACTGCAGTGTATCTATGCACAGGTAAACTCTTTTTGTACCACAGGTTAGACTTTCTGTCTGCTAGTCTTGACTGTGGATGCAAGTTGAGCCTGTGAAATGTCATGCATCTTCATTTGCTTGTTGTTGCAAAGTTTGCAACTTCTATAATCATGCATGCTTTTGCTGCCCACATACCAGGTTCCCCAGCAAGACAATCTCTGGGATTGTGGTCTTTTCCTGTTGCATTATGTGGACTTGTTTCTGAAGGCGGCCCCTATGGAGTTCAGCTTGTCACGAAGTCAAGGTTTCCCATATTTTGTGAGTTGGTGACCTGACCCCTTTTGCTAAAATTCTTTGTCTCATACATATATGATATCTTGTGGCTGAAAGAAGGATCTCAGCCTAATACCTCTTGTATTTTCATCAGCTTACAGAGAGTTGGTTCAAACCATCAGAAGCATCAGGAAAGCGAGCAGATATTAAAAGGCTTCTTCTTGAACTCAGTGGAGATAGCCCATCAGTTGAGAAGGCAGGAAGTGAGACAAGTAACTATTCTCAAAGTTCTCCCTTGACCATGGGAATGGAGATTGTTGCTCTATCCAACTGTCAGCCCTGTCCTTCTGATCCTCTTTCACAAAAGAGTCCAGCAGAAGTGAGTTCTGATATCAAAGAGGGAATTGAAGTTTGTGGTGCAACTTTGACCCCAGAGGTCTGCCATTTTCCTGAAGAATGTGAGTATTTGGACAACTTTGAGGTTATACAAAATCATTCCAGTGTCGCAGAAGACCTGTCTAGTGAGATTGCTACTCATCAACCAACCATAGGTAGCAATGTCATACTGCTCATGGAAGAAGATGACTGCACACAACAAGGTGTGAGCTGGGATGTTCTTGATTTCCCTGTATTATCCCCAGTTCGTCCACTGCAGGTCCCTGGGTTGTTTAATGATCCTGTGAGCATGAAGGAAGATGCAAGTGACCTTTCTGCCTACCTATCAGTGATGCCTACAAGCAACTTCAGTGGTTGCAAGGCAAGTGATGAGAGCATGCACTGTTGTTCAGTGGAAGAAAAAAAGACCTATCAAAGGCAGCAAAAGACTTTGATTGGTCTTACCAGATCGGGGGAAGACCTCTTCCAGAACTTATCAAGTGAAACTACCCTGTCAGACATGAGCTCCAATTTTGAACTTGAGAACAGGCCAGCCAACAGCAGAGGAAGGAAATGTATTGTGGAAGAGCCTCTTGAGATGTTTGGAGGGCAAAGAGTAGAATTGGGGGTTTCAGCTAGCATTCAAGATATTGAAGAGCTGTCGTCAGATGATTCTCTTGATGAGTGGGAGAGAAGCAGAGCAAGGAGACCACCAAAGGTTGCACCCCAGATTGGCAAAAGAATGACTAGGAGTAAAACTCAAAAACCCAGTCCCGATGTGAAGGAGGAAGCCAGGCAAGCTGCCCTGTCATTGTGCAAAGAGAAGGCAAAGAAGCGGCTTAAGTAATTTGAACCCCATTACTCCTGGATATACAGATGTTGGACACACATTGGCATATTCAGCAACACTTTCATACTTTTTGGCCAACTCTCTAAGCTTCAAGATTTTGCAGGTTGTTCTGAGGTGATACACCTGTCGGGTTGCACAATATCATTCAGAGCAGACCAAGAGATGAGGTCTAAGTTACCATGTCATAGTAAGATAATGATAAGGTATCCAACCCTAAAGATCAGGGTGTGAGGAGCTCAATCTGAACGAGAAAGCCAGGTGAGTTGATGTGAACTTGGCCATCAAAGCAAATGAGAGTAAAAGGTATATGCACTATTTGGTGGCCATAACTGTGCCATTTAGATGTGCAACTTCTTAGAGTTGACATGAGTTTGTGGAAAAGAAGACTTCTAAATTAGTCTTTTGACAAATTTGAATTGATGAGATATTGGAAGTTTGCTTAAGGTAAAAGGATACATGGATTTGTTGACCTTGTTCAACAACTTGAGTCACCAAGATCTCTGAAGAGTGTATGTACTATGTTGCCCTCAAATTATTTCAGTTTGGTTCCGAAGGAGGTCAGCGAGCCAGGGAATCCAGTGAACTCATTTTTCATGTTTTCAGGTTGCTTGAACCCATTTCCACATTGGCACCTGGTGTTATAAATGGCTGGAAATGGGATGTGGACATGTTCCATGGCACACAAAATGATATATATCATCACAAGTAGTGACTAGTAACAAAATCTTTTTGGAACTTTTGTGACTATCAAGTCATGTGGTAACCTGCTAAGTTATAAGTGGATAGTGGTACTGCTGTCTACTGTGCTGCTCTCTACTGTGACAAATGTAGCCTGGGATGTTCTTGAGCAAATTATATTGTGAGTGTAACATCTTAGCTTCGAACAGATTTTTGCTTGGATCATGGTTTTTGGGGGGGTTAATGATAGGATAATGTACAAAGTTCTGGCAAGTCTGCCAGGTTTTTTTACCAGAACTACGCGTAAAATTGTTTACTGGAATCAGACCACAAGAACTAGACATTTTGCAATATGATATCATGGCCAGACACATGATTGGTATGAGTGTGGTGTAGCTAGTGTTGCTATGGACACTGTTCTCACTTTTCATGCAGCTATTTTTGCATCTCCACTTACCCCAATTGTGCTGCCATGATTATCTTGGACTGAGGCCAAGTCAAGAAAGGCTGTTCCACCATATTCACAATATGAATTCTTGTTTGCTTTCAAAATATTTTCCATGTCTATTCCTTGTGTCATACCACAGAAGATCTGAAAATATTGGTCCTATACATGTGGTGACGTATTGATATGTTTGTTTCACACCAGTTTCTCTACTATATTCTTTGACCGAAGTTCTGCTGTCGTAGGTCAGACTGTTTGGAATGCCAAGGTCCCGTTCCTATCATGAGGGGTCTGATGTTCTGGTACTGTTGTTTGGGATGGGAACAATTAGAGGGGTCTGTCTTAACAAAATTGGGTAGCATTTTAGATCAACTCAAAGGAATAATTGATAGTGAATGGCATTTAAGTGTAGGGTAAGGCCCTATGATAGGTCATTACCAGAGTGAGGGCCTGCACAAGTTGATAGTTCAGTGCATACCTCAGACCCCATTCTGGTAACGGTGTCAGGCCTTACCCATTGTAAAGAAAGAGGCCAATGGACAAGATAAAAAGGGCAAAGGGCAGACGTAGAAACAGTAACTGAGATGAACTCACCTTGCAAATAGTGAGAACTTTACAAAGCATAAAAACCCTCTTTGAAATGAAATTTACCCTCCCCATTGTGGTGGTAAATTATACCAGATAGATGTGCCTCTGTTTTACACTGCCAGAGTAAAGGGCCCCCGTGAGGCTATAGCCCAGTTCAGACCCATTCTGGGTGGATAAGCATATAACAGTGAGCATTGTGATGTGATACAGATTCCATTGAGCATACAGAATTCTCTAGCACAGCCAGTGGCCATTCAACAAAAGTCACCATTAAAGCATCTGGCATAGGCAAGAGGATCAACGAATACTTGGAGAATATGAGGATTAGAAGATTGCAAAGGATAAGCTTGTATTGTAAGATTGCACAATAGACTTTAAGTAGGTGAACATTGTACGAATAAAAAATATCCCTCTAAAATTGGAGCAGCCACTTAAGAATCAATATCTCTCCCAAATTAGAGGAGCTGGTTAGCCAAATCATGCAGCTGCACAAAGAGGAACATGATGACAAAAAGAGACTAACAATCTGTTTATGCATCAGGGCAAAGGATGAGAAGATGGCACTGTTGGGGAAGGATGTGTAAAGACTGGGAACTTGAGGCAAATTTGGTGTAGTATCCAAGGCTTTGTGTAGTCCTTATCTTTGAGTGAACTGGCTCAGGTAGAACTGCACATCAACAAATACCAATCACCAAACACTTTCCAATTTTCCTCATTCCTTAACCAAATTGAGCAATTTTTGTGACAATGAACACACAAACTGGAGGGCTACAAAAATTCTGGCTGCAAGAAGGGAAATTTTGCTCACCCCTGCTTCCCCACCTCTGTCTGCAACTGTCAACCTCAATTTTCCTTTTTACTTCAGTGCTCTGCCTTACACCGTGTAGAGCCCTAAGAGTGAAAATATAACCCCCGCAAACTGCCCCAGGGAGCAGGTCCCTTATTTCCACACCACCTTGATCCTTGGGCTTTTACCCTATACACTAACCATCCATCCTTCATCGTGCACTCATGGGTGCTGGTTCACTCTGGCCTATTTCCTTTAGGCATATTATACCTTATTAGGAGATGAGTCAAGTCACCAAGGGAAAAGCTTAAAACAATGTTATGAATCTATGATGTGGGTCTTGTTTTAATTCTGTGCTTTAACATCACCACCAATCTCTTTTATCAGGATTTCAGAAGTTGAGGTTCTTACATAAGTTTCAAAAGTAAACATTTGCATAATGGCACAACCCAAATGAGTTTGATTTTGGTATAGCATTTAGGAAGCACATATTAATGGATAATGACAGGGAAGTTGCGAATCTCTTTAAGCAAAGAGCAAAGGTCTACTACCTTCTTGTAGGCTCTTCCCCAAGATCAGTTGTGAACACTGTGTGAAAGTGCAGGCAGATCGATTCCAGTTCCAACTCTCATCATCTATCAACAATCTGCATATGATAAGGAAGAAATTTGCTGAATTGGGATTAGTTATCATTGTTTATCATGCACAACCTGAAGTATTGAACTGATCCACAAATCCAGTGATCATAATTGTTCAGTGGTCTAAGGTGATAGAGATAAAAGTTATAGCTATAGCTCTCCTTTAATGAAGGCTGCACTCATACTTGTGACAGTCTCTTGGGATCCCACAACATTTCCCTTCCAAATAGCAGAGAAACCTAAAGACTTAAGTAGTTTAATAATAGCATCTGCTGAAGTTCATGATGCAAGCACAAAATGGTCATGACAGCCTAGAATATTTGCCATAATACATCACTTCTCCAGAACACTAGAAGAGTCTGTAAGCCAAGACCAAATATTGAAGAATGGTCTTTGTCTGTGAACAAAGCACACACCCCAGCTGGGGCTTTGGAGTACTTACAGACACCAGTTTTTCAAGGAACTGCTGGAAAATGGTCAATCAATGCAGTGAAGGCCATGGAGATCGAGGCCTCACAGGTGTCTTTGAAGGGCTCACCCTAAACAGCCAAAGCAAGATTTGAAGTCTTGAATGAAACAAAGACTAATGCAACTTGAACTGTCAAACATCTCAAACTTAACATGGAGCAGAAATAGAAAGGTGCCAAGAAACTGAGATCTTCATTGCAGACCAGGATTTACTCACCTAATTGGAAGTGAACCCAAGACAGCTCCACTGCAGTTCAGTGCAGCAACTGCACTTTCAGCCTGCAAAGGAGATATTCAAATCAGTATTTTGCAGAGGCAAAAGCTCCTTTTGCACCACATCTGACCATTGATTTTAATTTCCACATTTACAGTCACATGAATGCAAATGCACTGTAATTGTTTGAGAGCATTCAAGCATCAATAGTCAAGGACAGATTCTCCAAAAAGAGATGTGGCCAGCGAGTCCAAAAAATTTAGTGACATAGCACTTCCTTTTTCACAGCACTCTGAGGGAGTACTCCATTGGGGGAGGAGATTCCTTTGTTCAACTAGCAATATTAGGTTGAAATATACCCTGAGTCCTATTAGCATTGGAGCCTCAACAATGATGTGGGCCTCCCATTTCAATTCCCAGAATTACTTCATTTGAATCCTGACCTCTCCACAAGTGCATCTACCCCAAGATTTACATACTACCAAAATATGCAAATCATCAACGCATCAGCAGTACCAGCACCATCTCCAGAAGTGAACACCTCAAAAGGTGTCCAAAGTTGTTGAAGAGATGCAATCACACCTCCATTGACTGTTCAGACAACTCGCATTACATATTACAGCATCAAAGTAGATACAAAAGATGAAGCCTGCAAGCTTACAGGGCCCATTATGCCGCAATCTTCCTGGATAAATCACCCTAAATCATCTTGGAAATTAGGCAACCTATAGATGAGAGAGTTCACTCACCATGATAAACTCTACAAATGCTATTCGTGTCGAATGATGGTGGTCCCCCAGTAATCTTAGCTGTGCAACCTGCACATCCCATCTCCAAGCAGTTTCCAGAAAATTGTCAGGATCTACTAACTTCAGCAATTAAGGCCTCATTCATGGTCAGCACTATAAAACCCAAAAGGGAGAGAGAGAGCCCTCATGTGAAACATGTGGCAATGGGTATCTATAACACATGGTCAATTAAAAGTGAAACAATGTGCACACTTACCTCACCACACAAAGATTCAAAGAAGAGCTTTATATCAGCCTGCAACATCTGCACTCAAGGTAACAATTATTCAGAGAAAAGTTTAAAGTGACAGATACTTCCCTCCAGAGAAGGTGGCAGGACTCAGTCTAAACCCCGAAAGAGGCCTCATTGCACAGAGAACAAGATTAAAGCATTAATAACATAAACCAAACTTGATTCATATTCCAATTCACCTTCTTGTCAATATTAGTGCAATATATTGTGCGAGCACACATCTCCCGATCATCTTCAGTCTGCCACAATCGGCTTGTAAGCATGAGTAATGGAAGAGCAAGCAAGTCAGTGAGCCTGCACCACATAGAATCTAAACTGGCTAATCCGAATAATGGCTGGGTTTGTTGTGCCAATTCAACACTACTTCTCACAAGAGATGCAAAACAGAGATTCTGCCAATACCTATATGGGATTACTCCTAACACGTGCTGTTTGATCCAGAGTTGTGCTAGTGGAAAGTCCAATGAAGCAAA
>Ga0116228_10006913_pt1 | contig 10139 bp, 4 predicted proteins | sample S1TSphfallax_2_FD_89694 | JGI IMG/M metagenome (GOLD analysis project Ga0116228, IMG submission 89694) | Host-associated microbial communities from peat moss isolated from Minnesota, USA - S1T2_Fc - Sphagnum fallax MG | ecosystem: Host-associated > Plants > Peat moss > Unclassified | place: USA...
ACAGCCATGCATGACTTTGACCTTAGGTCCACATATGGCACAGACCAAACACATTTCTCAAATCCTCACAAAGGAGTGTTTGCCAAAAAGACAATAAAAGAATGCTCACCCATTGTAGTAAGGGATCTTAATCCTCAATGTATGAGCACTAGGTGGTGCACCCCCTTGGGCAGAATACCTCTCCTCTTCAGCTGCAAAGTGGCCTGCCATAATGTCAAAGTTGTAAAGGCTTTCCGAAAATGCCACCGAGTCACTTGAAGCTCGCTTATCCAAGCCCTTTTTATTAACTGTGGCCATGTCTCCATGATTAGGAAACTCCAGAATCTCCTCTAGCCACGAAGGCTACACCAGTGGAAGATACCCAACAGAAAGAGTATGTTTGTGGTGATGGCTACTACCATCACGGATCGGGAAGTTGGATCTTTGATCATGCCAACATGCACACAATGGTGCATAAGCACATATAGTAATCCAGATAGCAAACACTACTATTATCACAATCTTTGCCCGTGTTGGACTAAATCACCATCAACCCACAAATTACATCTCCAAGAAATTGTCAGTAAGATATATAAAATGGTCTTGGCCTAGCATTTTTTCACAGTGTGCTGAGGGTGATAAAAATTATAGCAAAGATTGTGCACTTGCCAGAGGTGCGTGCACATTTGCCATAATTGCAGGTGCACCTTCCAGAGGTGCACATTTGATTACAATTATGCTGAGCCAAAACTATTTTCCTGAGCCAAACCAGCATGGTTTGGCTTTTCTTCATCCAATTTTAGTGTGCATGATCACATGCTGATCACTGCTGGAGATGCTCTTAGAATTATAATTGTTTGCAGAGCTGTTGGTTTGCATGTGTTGTTTACCTTGCCAATCAGGACTTTGTTGGTGAAGGGTCCATAAGTATCAGAGGTATCTAGCAAGGTAACACCCAATTGCTCCACGGCATAACGGATGAGCTCCACAATCTCTTCTTTCGGCCTTGCGGGTCTGTAGAAAGAAGACATCCCCATATAACCCAATCCCAAGCGGGAAACCTCCAGACCCTGAGAACCCAACTTCGTTCGTAGCACTGGCTGCAACAACGCCATCACTCCCAACCCTAAAAAAAAACTGTCTATCTTGTAGGAATTTGTGCAACGTCTATCTCTCTCTATCACCGTCGACGGATCCACGCGGAGACATGGGGGAGAGCGAGCAGCAGGCAGAGAGACCCTAATTGGCATCCTTCTATTTTTAAATAGACGGATGCGGGATGGATGAAATGTTCGTCCGGCTTAAATAGACAGATGACATGACGGATTCAGAGGATGAAATGTCCCTCCGGTTGGATGACGGGACGGATTCAGGGGAAGCTTCTGTCTTCCTATTCCTATAATTTGCTGCCATTATTTTTGGCCTGGACTACTAGACCTTCCTAAGAATACCCTACCTATTTTATGAGTCTGTTCTCCAACCTGACATGTACTTAGGGAATCTTTTGCAAACTCATCAACATCCTAAATCATAGAGCAACAAGCTCCACATAAATAAGTATGGCATATACCCCTTGATTTCAATACGGATATTTAACACTTATGTGCAGCTCAGTGAAATAGGTGTATGCAAGTTTCAACAAGGTACCCGTACGTCACGGTAGTTGCTTCAATTAATGTGACTGTAACAAACGATATGCGAGTTAATGCAACATAGTTAGCAAGTTCGCACATGTGATGATGTCTGCCAATTGGAATTTATGCATGTTGAATGGAGGCTGACAGAAACAAGTGACTCATCCAAGCTACGATATTTACCCGGAACCAAAGTCAGCGAGGTGGAAGTCCGTTCTGGTGAAATAAATGATCGATTGATGATTAAATCGCAGATCTAAGAAGGCTGCCACCAATTCCGTATTCCACAACGGCCTGCGGATGTAAAAGGTCATGGATTATAAATCCATGGTTTTTACTACAATGACCAAAACATATTCCTTAAAAAAATGTTAAATTATGATGTTATGTAAAATTGTGGATTATAGTTATTACACATGATTGTAATTGTGAAGGCATTTCAAATCATTTACGAAATGAAAAATTAGGAAAAAATTATTTGTAATGTATGTTAGAAGCAATTTTGAATTTTTTTACTCATTACATCAAAAAAAAAATCTAAATTAAAAAATTTCCTTTTTTTTTTCTTCATTAAGTGTAACCTTGTGTAGGGTCTTACAACCCACATAACATCTCATGTTGAGTAATCAACAAGGCCTTACAATTTTCATAAACATTTTGTTTTCAAACTTTTTAGTGTATTCTAATTATTTTTCATCCTTCTTCTTTACAAAACATTTCAGAATAGAATAAAACAAACATTCTAGAGCTTTTTATGTGTTGAATTTCAAAAGACAAAAATTACACACGCTTTTAAAGCAAACCTTTCATTTGAAAATGAAAACCAAATTTAAAACAACCTTAAAAACATGATCTAGATCCACTTCAAAAAAATCCAAAAGGCCTTCTAATTGCTGTAAATAAACAAAAATTAGGTTAATATGGTTTTGACATTTTGAATTTTAAGAATCAAGAATCACAAGAACTTTGTAACCTATTGGAACAAACTTTCAATTTGAAAACTGAAACCAAATTTGATATCACCTTGAGAAAGCACAATAGATCCTAACAAAATGAAAGCCCGTTCAAATCACCTTTACAATTGAACAAGAAAGAAACTACAAAGGTTCCAAAAACATAATCCAACCACTACAAAATTTGAAATACAAGGCCAAATTGAAAAGTAAAAGCATCTACAAGCTTGCCATGGTGAAATGCTTAAGATTATCGTACCATTAATAAAGAAACATGAAGATAAAACCTTTTTTTTCTTTGAATCTACACACCCTTTAATTGAGAGCTCTCATGTTTCATTGGTTCAAGCCAAAAAATAATTAGTGTATATATAACCAAAAGGTAATTTTTAAAAAAATCTCCGCTTTAATACTCTATGTAAGTGAAAGGTTTGCTTTTAGACCCTCTTGAAAATTAAACCTTCCATCATCATACCAATAGGCTAAATCAAGGGGCCAAAATTCCTAGAAAGGTTTAAAAGCAAACCTTTTTCATGTACCAAGTTGTTCCACATATTCCCATAACATAAAACATTTTCATGCACATTACACATGAAAAACCAAACATGGGTTACATTTGTTGTGGCTCATATTAGTGCTTGATTACACTCAACATCGTTATTTGATAAAAGCTTATTTTGGATCTATGGCATGATCAATTGGATGCAAGTATCAAAATAGGAGCCAAAAACCATGTCAAATAGTGGTGAAAATTATGAACATTTTTACATATTTATTTTTGTTGACATTTTAAAATTATGTTAATCATTCCAAGTCATGTTGAAAGATTAATATAAAATATCAAGCATTGAAATTAAAAATTCAAATTAAATTTTGGATTTTGGTTTTTTAAAAGGACATTTGAACTTGAATAGGTGTTGCATCAAATGTGGTTAATTTTACAAAGGACTATTGTAATAACATAATTTTGATGGTAAAATAATTTAAATGATAGCAACCTACTACCCAAGTTCAAAAATCAATCAAACTTTCAAAGATATAAAATTCAAATATTTTAAAAATTCAAAGTATTTTGAAAATTTTTAAATTTCAAAAACCCTTACGACATGTGAATGGGGTGTAATGTGCATGACATAAAAAACAAAGTTGTATTTTATGATATAAAAAACAAAAAGCTAAGTAGTTAACATATTTTGATATGATTCAAAATTATGATAAATTTTCAAGATGAAATGTAAAATTTGGCAAAATTTACACACTTTGAAAAATTCATATTTATTAAACAATGATTGTGATCTATTGAGGCAACTATATGTATTTTGAATAAGTTGTTGTAAAAGATTTCATTTAAAATAATAATAATATGAAAAAGTGAAAAATGACTAAAAAAGATTCATAGTCCTTTTGTTAAGTAACCCCATTAGCTCCTATCTACATACTTGCACCCAATTGCTTCATTACATAATGTTACTTAAAACAAGTTGATAAAACACATATTTTGTTTGCAAGGAATATAAAAAGGTATGTTCAAATTGGGTGGTGTTATCGTGTTGTAAAAATACTTTTATAAATACAAGCATTACAAATTCATCTATGGCCATGGAGACCAAATGAAAGGTAATTGATTGAGATTTTATTATTAAGTTGGAACCAACTATAACAAAATCTATAAAATGCAGATGAGTTTGAGGGCCATACAACTCTAACAATGATGGTTAACCTAACCTTAATATATTACAATGGTTTTAGTTTCAAATTGAGATGAAGGTTCAAAACAATGTTCAAAACCATGTACATGTGTTATTGTAATTTGAGAAATCATCTACTTGACTTGAAGGCCTCTTTGTGTCCATAATGTGGGTTGTGTGTTCAAAATTTCTTTATTAGTGTTGAACCATAAATTAAAAAGTATGGGCCTTTAGGGTTAGGTGATGTAAAGATCATCACATATATGGTCATTGGTGCTTGGTTCAATATTAATTTAATTTTGAACTAGACATGATGTGTCCACTTTATGCATTAGAAATTTTAACTAAATAATGGTATTTGAATATTTCAAAATTGACATATAGATATACAATTAATTATAATATATTTTCTGAAATATTAATATATATGAGTATGTACAAAAATTAAGATTAAATATATTAGATACCCCATTTTCCCATTTCAATTTTTTAAACTTCAAATTGTTGTCCATTATTGGAATTCTTTCTTTCTTGTGAAATAATTATTAATAACAATTGATAAACATGTGAACTTGACTATGGTAGTAGACTTTTTTGTGATTAACACAAATAATAATAACTTATAATAATTTTTTAAATTTTAATATTGCCACATTATATTATAAATGACATTATAGTCACATCAATCATAGTTTGATGACTAATTTTAAGCACGTTAATCAATTCAGTCAACATAAACAACACCGCATTGGGGCCATTTTTGCCATGTGTGAAACATGTCCTATTTGACTACAATGTTAGTTTTTGTAGTCAAAACACATTGTTACTTTCAATGTTAGTCATATTGGACACCCTTAGTTAGTTCATATTAATACTCTATTTATATCATGATTATTTAATCATTTTAGTCATAATGTTAGTAGCAAAAAAAACCATACTTTTACAGTAGTGATATTTGAGGAATTCCTTACCTTTTTTGCCCTATCCAAATTATTATTTCTCAAAGCAATCTAATAGCCTTCATTTATACATGTACTATAATGCTAAAAAAAACTAGTGGAATATGAATGTAGATAAACATTTAGTATGAAAGGTCATAATGATCATTGGTTTACAATTTGTGTCTCATATCTCTTCCTTTCTAACCTATGCAAGTTGAATATAATGCAAGAAATGCAACAACTAAAAATTCTTATTTAGGATTTGTGAAATTTCTTTTCATCAATGAAAGGTGAAATGTGTGTGCATGACAATTGCAGCTTTGAGAAGTTTTTGATAATATATGTTGTTTGGTGTGTTAGGTTGGGTGCAATATATTGGGAATTTAGTTTTCCATGCGAACTTATAATTATTTTAGTGCTTTATAAAAATTGGTTAGTGTCGCAAAAAAACATTGTAGATAATGACCTTATGAATTAAAACACATGTTATAAGTTTTGATGAAAAAATTGTCATTCAAATGACAAAATATTCGGAGGTGTTGGAATTGTAGAATCATAATTCAAATTTGAGGATTTGTTTGATGGATCTAACATCTAACAATGTTGTTGAACTTTTGTGTGTTTGTACAGCTTAAATGTATGGTGAACATATGAAACAAGTATTGATTGAGCAACAAGCATGGGGCAAAACAAATATAATTGAAACCACACTTGAACATTTTATTTTCTTGAAAGAAGCTTGTGGATTTTTATTTTTAATTTTGCCAACTATATAACTATTCAATAGATATTTAATGCAGTTGTTTCTAACATTGTCAATATGACGCATAGGATTTAGCCATTTGATGGCGCTTCTTGGCATCTAGTTGCGAGGCAATGAAACAAGTTAGTGTTGTTTAAGGTTTAAGTTGTTGACTTCAAGGATACATTATGCATTTTTCATTTCATTTATGAAATAAGCTCCATTTGAGTTTTGGGAATATTTTCCATTGTTTGCAACATTGTGCAATGTGTGCAATAAAACTATTGATCGAGTTCTTGTTTGATGCTTGGAAGTTAAATGTAAAAACTGTGAGAAATGAACATAGAATCAATGGGGGGAAAAATTCTGACACAAAATGCTCTACATGAACTGGGCTTGACAAATATTAAACAGGTTCAGGTGGGTATCCAGTAGGGTATTCCAAAATTTGACCATAATGCACGGCAGGTGGTGATTGCATGAACCATACCTGGGAAAATTGATAACTGGTGGTTTTTGTTGAGATAAACAAATTATAATAAACATGTCCTGAAAGTTTCCAAGAAAACCAATTATGTGATACATTATGTGTTCATGAGATTTTCATTTTGCAACATACCCTTGCCCTCGAATATTGGAAAAAAAAGATATCCAGCCAAAACTGATCTCTCCAACAGCTCACAAAAAACACCCAACCTAGAAATGGTCTCCGTCTCAACAACCACTGAACTCAATGTGATAATAGCCTGAACTCTCTGCAGAGCCACTTGGCGGTTGACAGTTGGGTTCTATCATTTAATAAGATAGTTGACACAATATTTACTTCAAAGTGGCATTCTTCACCAAGAGAAATCATTCCTTAATATATATCAGTAGAAGTTTGGGACCAGTTTATTGTACACCATCATTAATGTGGTGATTCTGGCACTGAGAAAGGGAATATTCGGCCAGAATATTCTGATTTTTTCTTTAAAAGGAACTTTGCAGAATTTGGAGGGGAAATTTTTTGCCACATTTGGACACTGAGATTCTAGTTTGGTAGCATTTTTATACCTAGTTTTTATAACTATTTAGACAGGTTCTCAAAACCTGTCACCATCCAATGCTAAATCCCTCTTCGGATGCTAGCCAATGACACAACATCAGAAAATTGAAATAGATATCACTGAACCAGATACCAAAAGCATGAATTCTAGGGATGGGTAAATTAGATATATAAAAAACTCCCTTTATTTTTCAGAAAATCCAGCAAGAGACAACCACAGTCAACTTTCGCCAAGCACACTTTGATTTTCACATTTGTACATGGACGTGTGCTTTAATATTTCAATACGCAGAGCAGTCTAAGAAGTGATGAACTGGACTAATCATAAGATCTGCATATAAGCAGGTGCAGCCCATCAGCTCTCCTCATGCCTCAGACATCAAGAGACATCCTTATTTCCAACAGCAAAGAACAAAGACCCATAAAGTCGTGAAGTTCCGACCCATCAAAACACAAGGGTTATTTAAACACAGTCAGTCCCCCTCTGGTTTGAATACACATGAAAACAAATTACGGTCGGAGCAAATTACAGGAGCTGGTTTAGGAAGCACCAAGGGTCATGGCAGCTACATCAAGCACCACGGCATTTGCTGCGGACGACGTAGATGCAGAAGTTACAGAAGGTCCTCCAGTTGTTGCCGGTAGTATAAAGTTGCCAGCTGAATCAAAAGTGTTGATCTCGATCCCTTCCTGTGGATGTTCTCCTGTGCCTGTAGTTCCAACCCATCAAAACGCAAGGAACCTTTTCAACGTCACCATTAGTAACCTCTGGTTTCCATAGACAGAACAAGGATTTATACGAAAGTCTCGTTCACAATGAGTAGCTAGCAAAATGACTCAGATTCAAGATAATCGGGCCAGTTCTGCACTGGGAGTTTTTCATTTTGTAACATACCATCGCTGGCGGTTGTAGGCCGAATTCGTGCCGATGCAGGGGCCGATGCTGATGACCAGTTCCGCATGTTGAGACGCAAGCCACAGCCAGCGATGGTGATGCCAATGAAGAAAACGACCAGCCTTAATATTAGCGTGGCAGAATCTGAAGCAAAGCTTGATGCTAGTGCCTACCATCCGCTCGTTGGTGGTGAAGCAACAACTGCACTCATGGCTAGATGGCTGATTCTTGCAATCTATTTTAGAAATTGAAGGATGGCTCTCTTTCACAAACTGTCAGCTCAGCAGGCCGTCAAGCAACCTTCCACAAGAATTGATCAATCTACACCATAGTCATCCCCTCACGGACGAAAGTACTTATACTGGGGGTGAGTACTGTAGGAAAGAAACTGACATCCATGAATCAACCTTGGAAGAAATTCCCAGGAACGTCGCCTGGGAAATGAAAGTGTGCCACGCCTGGGAAAAATGATATTCCGAGGAACGTTGCCTGGGAAATGAAAGTCGGAAGCACCTGGGAAATGAAAGTGGGCCATGCCTAGGAAATGAAAGTGGGACACGCCTAGGAAATGAAAGTGGGACACGCCTAGGAAATGAAAGTGGGACACGCCTAGGAAATGAAAGTGGGACACGCCTTGGAACTGCAAGTGGCCACGCCTGGATGAAAGTGGCCCTAGGAAATGAAAGTCCCACCAGGAACGTCGCCTGGGAAATGCAAGTGGGCCACGCCTGGGAAATGAACGTGGTGATCCTCACCGCAGTGGTTCCTATTCCTCACCAGACTGGTTCCTACTCAACCGCAACAGAATTTTTAACATTGAGTTATAGGAATGCTATAAATTTGCAACATTATTTTGAAAATTCTAAGGATGTGTGACAAATTGCAAATTTCACAATGCAATCACAAACAACCAACCTCGTAACTTCTTGTGTGTTTTACAAAAGTTATTATAAATAATTTACTGTCAAGACTGAATCCTTTTTAAACTTTATATATGTATTTTTTTCAATTTTGTGATGTTGTGGTAATCATCCATAAATATATTTATCCAAATTTGTTGATATTCAAAATATGCAAGAAGACTCTCTCAAGCACCTTTTCACATTGTAGGTAATAGTGGTGATTTCTAATGAAAATTTCTTTTTTTAGATGTGTTTCTTTTAAAAACATGAAATTTGTGATAAAATCATGAAACAGTCTCAAAACGATAACTATTTGCTTTTGCATCTTCACACCAAGTTGTTTCACCTTGGTGCACATATCCATGTCCTTGGCAACATTGACCTTTGCCCACGATTGCAATCTATTCTTCGAAAGTTGCACATACAACTTGATTTTTGAGGCAAGAACATCATACAATAGCCAATACCCACGAAATTGGTCAATTACACATGTAGTAACAATAAGAGAAAGTATATCACAATTACCTTAGCAATGGCCTAAACATGTGTTGAAGGAATTTAGTTAGTCAATGCATTTATCTAACAACTATAATCAATTAAAAATTACAACTTCCTAGGCTAAGCACTACTCAAACATGAGAACATTGGATGCAAAGCATGTCTTTATCAAAATTGTCAACTTGCACTCAAACAAAGTAGGATCAGATCTGTGCGTTCACCCACACCCCATGATGAAATTACCAGACCCCTCACAGAATTTCAGAACTTATACCGCGTTGAGGAACAATGTTTCCGAGGAAAGTGGTCAGTGCTGTTCATTAGTCATCATTGTCCCGGGTTGATGCTGCAGCAGTTCATTTGGTCATATTTTGTCATATGCTGCAGCAGTTCATTTTGTCATATGCTGCAGCAGTTCATTTGTTGATTGCAGTTCATTTGCTGATATGCTGCAGCAGTTCATTTATTCATATGCTGCAGCAGTTCACCGCTACAGACTTGCAGACCACAGATGGCGTCAATTGGCCCGGTCTGTTTATCGTAGGGTATGTGCTAGGTACTAAGGGGGTAGGGATGTTGTTGTAGATTAGAAGTTTGTTTGTTTGTTTGCTTGTTTTTTTTTTTTTTTGTTAGTCAAACTAATTCTACTGGGAGCTCTTCTAGATTCCTGTATTTTTTAATATCATACCTATGACTGATGTTTGGCACAAAATAATTCACAAAAGGTCGAGCAGGAAAAAAAGAAAAACAAAAAGTGGTAAGTCAAGCCTCCAGACCCAGGGTATAGTCAGAATAATGTGGCCACCTGAGGCAACAGCTGAGGGCAGAGTTTAATTTTGGTAACATGCCCGTTCGAGGGCAT
>Ga0116228_10006916_pt1 | contig 10137 bp, 8 predicted proteins | sample S1TSphfallax_2_FD_89694 | JGI IMG/M metagenome (GOLD analysis project Ga0116228, IMG submission 89694) | Host-associated microbial communities from peat moss isolated from Minnesota, USA - S1T2_Fc - Sphagnum fallax MG | ecosystem: Host-associated > Plants > Peat moss > Unclassified | place: USA...
ATCTGACCATATGTGAAATTCATAAAAGATATGGGTACTTGGAAATGTAATTTGAATCTGGTCATGTTTGGGACAGATGAGTTTACCAAAAAATGCATCGTTACAAGCTAATGGATAACAATTGTTAACAATTTTTGCAATTTCAGTATCCATCACTTTTCCACTGACTCAAAGAGCATATATATTACAAGCATATGGCTGAACACTAAACCCTTGTTGCATTCAGGGGTTCAACTGGAAATTTTGACAATTTTCACAAACTCATGCAGCAAGGAAGTCATACACAACCAGGAGTTGGCAGTCATCATCATGCTGCACAAGGTGGTATTCAAATCCATGTTAATGGATTTCCTGCCTACTCTTAAGCTTCCAAGCAGAATGTGCATGCTCTGTCTAGAGCTAAGAATCATCAGAACTCTGGAAGGCACACTTTTGCACCAACTCATTAAATGTTCATTAATCTTCCAGCCAGTGTATGGGGGAAGATCCCATTTCATCTAGCTGCATAAAGCAAAAAGAAAGTGAGAGCAGCTCCAGCTCAGAATCATCTAAAAGAGATTCAGGTTGGAATTGCAGCTCTGTCAATTGATTTGAATTTACCCCATCTTTGCAAGAATATCAAGCTATTGGGGAAATATAAACATATTGTCAGAATCTTTCTGTTGAGGTCCTCTCCCCTCCCTTCATTTGTTAGATTGCATTGTCAGTGAAGTATCCATAAATAAAATTGTTGGAAGAATTGCTGTGATCAGTGGCCAATTTGAATGATATGCTCATCACCAATGACCTGTACATGCTCTTCCATTGATGGGTGAGACAGATGGCTTGTCTCTCCTCTCAGCAAAACATTTGCAGTGCTGGACCCACTTGCTCCATCATCCTCAGGAAGAACATTTAGTGCAAACCCATCATTTTGGTTTGATCCTACAATTGGATCATGGTAAGCACCACTCCTTACATCATCATTGTGTTCAGCAAGGGGCAGCCTGCTGCACATCTCTAGGGCTGCTGGAGTCTGTGCTGGAGAGTTCATGGGAACCACTTTACCTGACTGGAGCAGTGATGTTCGGCAAATTGGGCAGGTTGAGTGATTGACCAACCATTGATCAATGCACTCTTTGTGGAAGGCATGGCTACAGATTGGCAGTTGTTGCAACTTCTCATTATTCTGGTAATCTGCCAAACAGACTGCACATCTACAGCAAAACAAACAAGAAGCAAATATTTTTAGTCCAGAGAAAATTGTAAAGCAAATGATTGCACACCAACCTAATGCCCCCCTTACTCGTATTCCATCTTTACTACTGTAGTTAGCCCAGTTGTGAACTGATTAATCCAACACCCTTATCAAAATCTCTCAAAATTCCTCCAAGTGGTTTATAGCTACAAAGAAACTCAAAAATTTGGCAGCAAAACTCAATGGAAATTGAAGTGCAATTGCCCCCAAGTGTGAACTTGTTACCCGACTAATTTTTCCTTCCAAAACTAATTTTAGTAATTTAATTGAATTTCCAATAACAAAAACTACTCAAATTTTAATATTTCCCACACCTTAGGTCTAAAAAATTCCAAATCACCCTTCAATAAATCCTACTCACTGAGGGCTTTGCAACAATACCAAGAGTGCACCCAAATTCCCTATAAATTTAGTTTTGATTTAAATGAAGTTTCAGTGAAAAAATTGTTCAATATTCAATAACTTCTAAACCACAGGTCAAAACATTATGAAACCAACTTGGTGCACCCTTACTCATCAAGGGCTTTCCAAGGGTACCATGAACATGGCAAGAGGTGCCATGGTTTGGGAGATCTCAACGTGACAAACAAAACAAAGAAACTACCTTCCTTCATAGATAGATTTTTGTGCTCTGTTTATACACAAAGTATGGCAAGAAGAATATGGCAAGCAAAGTTTTGGCTATGGTGTCTCTGCCTTCCTTCCATAATTTCCTCTTTACAATCCTGGAGAGAAATGAGGGATCTGAGTTTCTTTCTGCATAGACCTTCTTTGCTTCTCCAAATGCCTATCAAATGATAGGAAAGCTTGAACCAGTATTGGTCTGGTGTATAGGTTTGCATTATCAAGGACCCTACCTGATTGGTATGAAATGAGGAAAAAATAGCCTTATTATATCAGTCCCTACCAGGTAATACTAGCCTTGTATCAGTTTTATACCTCTTTCAATACCATATACATACCTGCTCATACCAGCCAAAAATCAGTCTTGGATCCAATACCAATACCAGGATGGTATGAAGTTTTGAAAAGGACCCAATACCAGGACCAATCTCTTACGAAAACTATAGAAAGTACCAGTCTGGTATGTTCAAAACTCGATACCAGCCCCAACACCAGTCTGAAACTTTCCAATTCATAAAGAACCACCGAAATTTTCAGTCTATATTTTTGTCACATCTCATGCATAACCTCACACAAGATGCTTATGAAATCGTAAGATCCCACTCACCAGTCAACAGGACCTTACAAATTTGGAAGTGTCCTGTTTTTCCAAAAAAGGCAGCATTTCTTTCTATTGGTGAAGGGTCTAAATGTACACCCTTTTCCTATACATTCAGTCACAGATAACACAAGCTCAGGGGGGGATACTCACAGTGTGTCATCTCTTGAGGTTGCAAATTCTTCATTGTACACAAGAATTGGGAGGCCATCCCTTAATGATTTGTTCAGCCCTTGTTCCAAATGCTGTAATGCATGCACAACAACATGATAATTAGTCCAGTGACCTCTGATGCAGAACCAGATGAAGAATCAACACATATAAGTTTTTCCTGTGAAACAAAGATATAAAATCATATCTTCAAAAAAAAAGTACTGAGGGCTTCTTAAGTCAACCTGAAAAGAAACAAGAGATGACCTGGTCATAAGGTTATGGATATTTCAGATCCAAAAACATAACAGCAACCAATCAACAAGCATGACCAAGAGAAAACCCAACCACAAAATAGAATTTAGGACAAGTTTTGTACAATGCATATATTGATGTAATACCATTGCTGTTGGAGCAACGTGGGTACAACTGCTAATGGACCAATGTGCAGTTTTTAAAGCTTTCTCAATTTCAGACCTAAACCTAATTGCAGCAAACTCAAAAAGACAACACAAAAGAACTGGTTGAAAATGAAGCCGGAAAATCGCTTACAGCAGAGAAGAGTCCTCTGGTGAAAAGCTGTGCTCGAATTTGGGTTGTATCCCTTATGCGCTGCCGCCTGCGAAGATACATACAGCAGAAGAGCAGCAACAAGACAAGTGTGAAGAGGATGGGAGTCACAAAGATGAAGGCTTGGTATAGCTTCAGCTGTGGAGGTGGTGTGGGGCAATTTGTCGATCCACAAACACCCATATTTCCTGGTTTTGAGGACATTTTGCTGCTCACAATCCAACTCCCGGTGCTCCCCTGGCTTTTTTTGCTTTCCCCTAAACCTAATTTTCCTCTCTTGCTCAGAACTAAACCATGTCTGTAGCCATATCTTTACTCTCTGAATCCCTCAAGAGAGCATAAAATGCCCTCCTGTTTTGCCCCTGGATTTTGAACTAAATCCTGTAAAATATTCTCTTGTTTTGCCCTGGATTTTACACTAAATCCTGTAAAATGTCCTCTTGTTTTGCACTGGATTTTGCACTAAATCCTGTAGGGAAATGTAAGCTGTGTTGGTCCCTAATTTTGGAGCTCATACACCACTGCTGCTGTCCTTTTGTCTCTCATCTCAGCCCAAATAGTTTCTGGAAGAAGAAGACTTGAATCCCTCTTTCACTACTTGTGCAAGAGCTTCAGCATCTGGACAAGAGTTGCTTGCTTCACATTTTGTGAGCCCGGGCCATGAAAGCTTAAAGAGATCTCTACAAGTTCTGTGTCATGACGGAGTTGCATTGAGAAGATAGAATCAAAGGATGTATGCATCCCTCGCTGCTAAGATCAATTTCTCTCTTGATCCGGTTTTGCAGTTTGCAACAATCGACCCACCTAGTTAAAAAACTTCAACATACTCTTCTTCTGTTCAGGGGAAAGAAAAATTGAAGACAAAAAAATGTACTAAGCAATCTGTGGCCTTGTGTCGCTCGCCCTTGTTTTCTCACCCGCTCCTACCTACCTCCAGGAAATTTTCTATGTCCTCTACCAATCCCCGACCTCTCCCAGAAACTCCACCACCCAATAAAGCCAAAAACCACCACTAAGAATTATTTCGTCGTCTTCTTCTTCTTCTTCTTCTCCCCGGAGCAACCAAGTATGAGAACACTCCAGAAACACCGTCAGCGACGCAAAAGAGAACAAACCCATCCACTTGCCACACGACCTCTTTCGAGCAAATTGCTCACAAGTTTAGTTTCCAGGCAAATGGTGCAAAACTTGGAACTTTCTCTTCAATGGGGACTTGCCCAGGCGGCCAGTCTGGGACCCAGAGTAATGGCCTTGGGTTAACCAGCACCCACACCGGTTACCTTTGCCTTCTTTAGCGTAGGCCTATTTTAAAGGTGCATTCACACTTGATGTTAGGTCAGTGTTAAATAAAAATCTAGGTGGCATGCAATGTTAAATAGGTGATAACTTAATGTTAAATGAATGTTAGCTTAATATAAAATCTTCATGATAAGGAGGTTCAAGTCTTAAATGACAAGCATGATGTTAGGGGACTCGCCATTAAAGCCCCTAACACCAAGTGCGAATGCACCTTTACAGACCAAATTAAACCTAATAAATGTTAGATTTGGACTCAGAGGCCCTGATTTGGTGTAAGCATGGGATATTTAAAAGCAATTTAGCTGAATATTAGGGATTTTAGATTTTACCATGGTACCTACTAGTGTGGGTCCCAGTACCCCCAAGGCCATTCTTCTATGAGTCCAGACGTAAGGTGTAACTCTATCCCAAAACTCCCATTCATCCTCAAAACAAGTAGGGATCGCTTTTGCCAGATCATCATCCAATATATGCAGTCTTTTCTTTTGCGAAAATTTGCCAAAAGAAGGTGACACTGACTCGATTTTCGCCTTTTTGGCGAAAATTCTCTTTAAGAAAAAACAAGTCGCTCATTTTCGGTCGTTTAAAAAAATTTAGGGAACATGTGGCCACAGGTGAATGTACTAACTACACTTTTAATGGTCTGGTCCTGCACAAAACCGTCACCACCTAAGTCGAATCTGTCTGGGGAGGCTCACCACTGTCGCTCCACTACAAAATTGAAAAACAAAACAGTGCCAATAGGGTTATCCGTAAAGTCACCCTCTGTTGTACCCTCTATCGACTTTGCTTTCGCCTACTGTCACCTCTTTCAGTGGTATCCAAAAAGTAAGGAAATTTTATTAAATCTAGGTATGAAATGCTGAAACTTAGCATTTAATGCACCAGGTTTGAGAGTAATTATAGTTGTACAGGTAGTGGAGACGCTCAGGAAAAAGGAAAGACAGGATGAAACTCAATTTACCACCAACAAAATTGGTGAAAAAACTAGTTTGGGTTCAAGTTAGTTCCTTTTGTAAAATTTTCATTCTCAGTTACAAGTTTGATGCCCTATTATGCTGAAATTGGCCGTTCTCGTCCCCTAATCGCCTGACTTTACAGGTAACTCTAATATCCCCCATTTCTTCTACAAACACCACTAAGTTAGTGACATCACCGACAATCGATTTCTTTCTGAAACTTCTTCTTCTTCTGATGCGTCGGTCACTCACACTGGGTGGTGGATATTTCTTCTTCTAGGTAATGTATCTCCAAAACACAACCGACCAACAACAAAAACACAATTAGACTACAGTGAGAATTCTCAAAACGCACAAAATACACCCACACGCCACCAATTCCTTCTTTTCTTTTCTTTGACCCCACACTTCACGGTTGCCAACCAGCTCAGCTATTTATCTTCAGCCATGGCATCCTCTTATTGGTCGATTAGTTATGCTGCTTCTTCTGTGGCAGCAACGACTTCGCTCATCCTCCATCCCCAAAATCCAATCTTGGAGGTAGTAGTAGGCCTAACTAATGCATCAACAATCAAAACAACTTTTGTTCTAAAACTCCTCTATCCAACAGACATCTTACTGAAAGAAAGAATCAAAGGATCCACCAACTCCTGGAACTTTGAAGTAGCTCTAAATTTGTAGAAGGGAAGGTTCGTCCTGTAAACTGAGGGCAGAGCCCCAGGTCCACGGCTGAAGCCAGCAGTGCCGGCCAGAGTGAACCAGCAGCCACCAATGCACCAGTTGGTCACCAATGCACCAGTGGTCGTTCTGTCCACTGGAAGGATTGCGTTTTTTCATTTGGCGTCAGATGCAGTTCATCACAGTCCATTTTTTTCGCTGCTGACCAATGGTTTTTTTTTTGTTTGTTTGTTCTTCGTCGTTTTTTCCTTGGATCTGACCTCACACATACCTTACTCACCTTCCTATCCTCCTAAGTATTGTATCAACCTTGATACCTTACTAATTATCCCCTACTGACATAATTACTTTTACTCAAATCCATTTTTGTCTTATCAGGCATTCAGGGATTAAAGTTAAGATTGAGGCTGTGAGTTTTGTTTAATGAGTTGATGGGCAGGGTCAGGTTGGAAAATTGGAAGTAAGTTTTCGAACTGCCCATTCGTAATATCTCATCTTATTGTTCTTTCTTTCTATCTTTGTCTTTAAGTTTGAATTGCTTCGATCTGAGCCATCTGAGCTTAGGTCACAGGTGTGTTCATTATTGGCTAAAACCCTTTTCTTTTGTTTAGTTTTCTTTACAATATCTGCCTTGGTTTTACTATTAGTTTTTGGGCCATGGTCCCAACTTCATTATTGGCAACCCCCATGTTGCCTAACAATGCCTAATAATGAGAAGTCAACTTTGTGACCTGATGTGGCATTTTGAATTTAATTCCTGTTCTTCGTTGTTGTGTTGTCTGTTTCCTAGTAGATTAACTCAGGAAATATAAATGTTGTTGTCTCAAGTCTCAACTCAACTCCAACAATTATATACCATTTTGGCTTATGGGGAGTTGAATTGGGTGCATCCATGGCAGCCTTTAATTATTGGAGGTTTTTTATTTTATTTTTGCGTGGCTTAAAAATGGTGTCTCTTTTGGTTGGTGTGCAAAGTTTCTCACAGAATCACTCATGAAGTGCAAAGAAACACCAATCTGCAAAAATGAGGAGGAAATTGCAGATGCCATGCACAAAGAAATTTGGCCATTTATAAGGCACTCAGACATGGGAAAACTGCAAATACAAGACAGAAGATATGTTGTCCATTAATCTAATCACAAGATGTCTTGTAGCTACAGCAACCCCAAATAATTTATCATCCTGTGAAACGATGGTTTTTGAAGATATTGCTAATCCAAACACTGGGCACCTAGTTCAGGGTTTAGGTTAGCACAACACATACACCAATGAACAGACAATTGCACTGAATGGAGTTTAGATAATCCCCACAGAGATGAGATGAAGTTTGGTGTACAACAACCCCAAGTAGACATAGAACCAAACCATAAACTCTCTATTTCTGATGGAGAACACAATAACAATGGTGCAGTGCAAGTAGTTTTCCATAATGTAGGCTGGTTCCAAGGTTTGCAAGGTTAAATCTGAGGAATTCAGGTTCTTGTGACTTGAATGCAAACCAACAACTTTTTGGAGGAACTAGCAAAAGATTTGGAACTAGCCTTTTGTTAGAACCGGAACCAGAGAAAACAATTCTTGAACACAAGTTCAAGTTCTTCAGAATAATTCCATCCATACCCCCCTATTTGAGTCTTTAGCACTGTTTATCAAATCTAACAGACCTACCGTATTAAATGTTCTTGCATCCTCACCCATAGACATGAAAAGTGAGACAATGTAAGGTGAGAAACTATTTTAATCCACGGACATGAACCAATAATTATAACAGATCAATCAAGAAGTCATTTCTTCAACCTTGGGGAGCGTGTAATAAAGTTATTCGTAAAGTCGTGCCCAGTTGGGCCTCACTTTCACCCCCTCTCTGACTCCCCATCCCTTATTTAGTGTTGTCTGTAAAGTAAGCGGATAGGGGTCCAGCAGGGGTCCAAACTGAGAAAACCCAGGATGGGTTCCTTAAATTGACCACACAGGGTTTTTTTCTTTCACCCATGGGCTGCCCACGGTTACCTTCTGCTATGGCGGCTAGGGCTGGGGAGCTAGGGGTTAGGGCACTATGGGGCTATGGGCTTAAGGTGCTATGTGACTATTGCCTATGCCAATGGCTATTAGCCATCAATGATTGGCTATTGGTCATTTGGCCTTGGCCATGGCTATTGGTCATTGGCTATTGACTATGCATATCGACCATTGGCCGTGGTTATTGGCTATTGATATTTACACCCAAAAAATGTGGCTATGCTAATAACCCATTTTGGCTATTGCCCATTTTCCATGTCTATGCTTATAACCCATTGGTTATTGGCCATTATCCTTCGATTATTGGTGTTGGCTATTGATATTCACACTAAGGCTATTGTGGGTATGGCTATAAATATAACCAATTGGTTATTGCCCATTGTCCATGGCTATGTTTTAAACCCATTGGTTATTGGGTATTGGTTGTGGGCTATTGGCTATTTGGCATTTTAGGGTTTGATTTATAAGGTTTAGTTGTTTTGGACATATATAGGGCTATGGGCCCTAGGGTCATGGGCGCCTAAGGATTATGGCTATATATATTGATATGAAGGTTAATGTTATGGTAGTTAGTTCCATGGGAGATAGGGCTATAAAGGGCAAGGGTGGTTAAGCTATGGGGCTATGACTAAGCCTATGGGGGCTTAGTAATATATATCATTTAAAGCTATGGGTTTTAGGGTTTAATATTTATTCCATAGGATTTGGTTTTGTAGATTTTTAAAGACTCCTTAAAAAGGTTGAAAAGGTTGTTTTGAAATTAAGGCATTAGTTATGAATAACATTTTCAAGGTAGGGTTTATGGTGGGCAACACCATGGATGCAAGCTAATGATGAAACTAAGATTAGCAATCTAGTTTTAAGGTTATGTTCTATGTGTATGTAGAATGATGAAGAAAAATGGAGTGGACTTTGGTGTAGACTAGGGATAATGTAAGATTATAAGGTGTAGCTTAGGTTTTCATGAGGGCGATATAAAGAGGAGTTCATTCTAAACATTTCTCTTCTCATTTTCATTTGAAACCAAAGATGTTTTCTTCAAGTGACAGTGATGTTTCTTTTTCTAATAGTGATCATTTCATTCCCACCTCAAATGATGAGGAGATATTGAAGGATATGGATGAAGAAAACATGGCTATTTTCCATTGCAAGGTGGTTCTTTTACAACTCCCATGAATTTTTCACATCCCATAAGATTGAGGAAGGGGTGGGGCAATTTGTAGACCCAACAGTTGGTGTTACAATGTGAGCCACACTAAATTTTTTCAAGATTTTGACCAACTTTAACAATGCTAGGAAGCTAGTACATGAACATGAGCCTGTGAGTAGGAACGAATATATTTGGAATATTTTGATGATGGGGACATAATATTCTTAGAATATCCTTATGTCACATAGGAATGACGTGGAAAATATTTTTCCATGTGTACATGGATGAAAGTTGAAAAATGGATGAAATGTTTGGATGATAATTGCAAATAGATGATTTTTTGGATGAAAGATTTGTCAAGTTGAAATGTATGGATGAAATGAATTCCAAAAGAATTATGCCCGATGAAAACCACATGTACATGGATGACAATTACAAAAAAATGAAACATTTGGATGAATGTGAAGCATGAATGAACTTTTGGATGATAATTAGAAATAGATGAATTTTTTGGATGAAACTTTTGACTGATTGAATGTATGGATGAAAGTAATTTCAAATTAATTATGATGAATGGAAATTACTATACTCACATAATTTTCATATCCAACTTCATTTACAAAAAAAAATGTCAAAGGTGAACACACAAAAAATCTACATTACAATGCAAAAATGTTAAACAATAACTTGTGTAAATTAAGTTAAGTCACATAATAAGTCAAAAGTAGGATGGCCACATAATGATGGAATGATTTCTAGCTATAAGTCCAAAAATAATATAATCCCTATTCTAAACTCATTTTTTGTGATGACACCTAGGTTTATTAATTTCTTCAAGTTACTAATTTTCACCTTA
>Ga0116228_10006917_pt1 | contig 10136 bp, 4 predicted proteins | sample S1TSphfallax_2_FD_89694 | JGI IMG/M metagenome (GOLD analysis project Ga0116228, IMG submission 89694) | Host-associated microbial communities from peat moss isolated from Minnesota, USA - S1T2_Fc - Sphagnum fallax MG | ecosystem: Host-associated > Plants > Peat moss > Unclassified | place: USA...
TAAAAATTAAGTTCTGGGTATTTGAAAATTAGCAAAATCAAAAAGAGCCCCCAGTTTGGGTGGGTGAAAAAACTTCAAAGAACCGCCGGGTTCCAAACAGTTCGAGGTGGATATTTGGAACATTGTTTGAGAACCACAGAGATATATGATAACCATGAATATCAACCTTGAAACTCAAATATGTCCGTCCGTCTGTCCGTCAGTGGGTACCCGCGACCTTCACAGACAGACTGACCGCTCATAGACAGACTGACCAGCGAGCGTTGGTCAAAATTATACAGAGGCCGTTTGTCCGGGCCGGTTCTCCCATACAAAATCTGTCTGTCCGTCCGTCCGTCCGTCCGGCTGTCCGGGCCGGTTTTGCCAGCGAATTAAAACGCGGAACCGTCGCGTCGGACAGACGAACGCACTAAATGCCTTTATATATAAGATACATGTTAGCCTACATGTTATACCAATTATACTAGATGTGGTACACCATTAGTTACATGTTAATTACACACATAATTGTTTAATCTAAATATTTATATATGATACCAATTTTGTAATTACAAATGTGAATAATTAAATTATAAACAATGATTAGGTACATATGACAACATTTCTATTGGTGTTCAGACTCCAAATGCGAAAGGATTTTTTTGTGTTGGTGTTTTGGCAACATCATGCAAAGCTTTAAACTAAAAAAATTTATTCTTTTTGTTTGGGTTTAGAAAATATTAGAAGAATTGAGCTTGAAATTTTTGTTACATTTCCTTTATGTTCTTGTTCAAATGGCATCACCAAAAAAATCTCATCAAGAGGTTATTTTCATCATTTTTTTTATTTTTTTTCAAATCTTGTTTTTTCCTAATCATGTCCATGTAGCTTAGCTATTTGTGTTTTTGTTACCATTGTGGGGTCCAAATTCCATGGTCTTTATGTCAAAACTCCAACCCTTTAAGAACTTTAAATTTTTATTTTTATTTCAAAACAAAATCCCTCCGTGCATGTCTAATGTTGCTTCTTCTAATGCAATTATGCATATGAATGTTGTTAATTCAGTTGTGATGTTTGAATGCATAATCTTACCCATTGCAATATTAAAGCAAACAAAGAAAACATATGAATTGAATAGTGATGTGCAAGATACATGGGAAGTGATGTTTCCTTTGGCAAACTTTATCATAGGTTCCAATGACAAAGTCATTCAAGATCAATGCAAAGTGTTCACCCAAATTTAATGCATAGATAAGCTCCTATTCCAAAGTTTGATTATTTATGAAAACATGAAGGTTGTCACAAAGCTTCGGTGGCCATGCTCAAGGTTTAAAATAGGAGTAATATTTTTTGAAAAGAAACATTCATGTTGCCATTGAAAAGTTATATCTTGTTGAGAATATCTTGAAATTTCCAAGTGTAACAAGTCACACATAATGTAATGTACGTTGACAAGAAGAAAAAAATTGTCAAATTTGCTTTGATTTTTCATTTGTTCAATCATGGTAGCCCCATGATAGAATACACAACAATGTAAAAGTTGTTTATGTAATTGAATGTTTTTGACACTCCCATAAAACATTGGTCTAATGGGGCAAGTTAGAAGATGGTAGATTGTAACTAGTCCTAAATATTTGGTAATGAATATGTGATGTAGATGTGGGAAAGAATGCTTGTTCTCTTCACACTTCAACATGTTATATATTGAAGGTCATATTATAAACAATCTAACCTTTGTAATCATGCAATCCCTTATGTAACAAGGAAAATTATAAAGAGTCTTGAACTAAATGAAAGGTTCATTTATTTTGGTGTAAATGGAGCCTTTTTTTCATAGTTGCTACACTAAAATGACATTGTAATTAAAAGAAAAACATGTTCCTTACATGATGAGGTAACGTTGCACGGCCTCTAAAACAAACCTTGTTGTGCAAGCTTTGTTCAACTTGCTAATGGTGGCCAAGTTGGAGGATTTTTTAGTTATTATACTTTTAATTCCTAAGCTCCTTTAAGTGACATTTAGAATTCATTAAACTTATTGAAATTGTGGAAATAAAAAGAATTTTAACATTTTGAAAATTGTCAAAACAAGTGATAGATATCAATGTTAAAGCCTTTGGAGTGTGTCATGGTAGAATACTAAACATTGATTATGACAATGTCATAAAAGGACCTTCAATTATTCAATCAAGGTTGAATTTAAACTTTTTTTATGATGTTCACATATTATTGCCCTTCTTTTGTTTATCTTACATACTAAAGGATGTCCTGACAAAATGAAGCTTTTGGTGGCAAAATATAGTTTCTGCACCTCCACCTCCAACTGCAATATGTTGAATGTCAATTTGTAATCAGTTCAAGGACAAGAAATTTAGATCCTCAAATGGGAAAACATTTACTTGAAACCAAAAAGTCACCTTGTGAAGCCATTTATCAAAAGTTGTTTGAAAATCCATCTTTTGTAAAATTTGAACCTACTTCCCTTAACACACCAAATTGGTTTTAAAGTTTCAACCAAGAGACCTTCTACTCATTTGTGACCTATTTGGAAGCTAACATTTGTAGCTTTTTGGTAAGCATTTATGGGTTCGAATTCATATTGTAATGGACCTAAATTTATTTTAAAAACTCAAAACCAAGAAGCACGTTGCAAATTGGCAAATGCTTAGTGAAGGTGGAGGTATTGAATGTAAGGAGTTAAACTCAATTTTTAGAAAAACTCTAGTCTTGCAATTTGCCAAAAGCTAAAAACTAATTTTAAAAAACTAAAAATTGTTGAAAAAAAACTTGAGAATTAAGAGAAGAAATCTTTTTAAAAGAACACAAGAAATTTCAAATTAAAAAAGAAGATAAGTTATTAATAAATAAATAAAATGAAATAAAGTTGTAACAAAAAAGAAAACAACAAAATAAATATATATTTAAAAAAGGGAAATAGAAAAAAAGTAAAAACAGAAAAACATTTGAACAATTAGAAACTTTTTTCAAACACTTAAAAATATAAAACAAATGAAAAAAATATAAAATAAATATATTTAAACATGAAACAAAAAAGGGAAATAAAATAAAATAATATTTTAAAAAATTAAAAAATAGATGACAAAAACTAAGAAACAAAGTAGAGAGCAAAAGAAAGAAAAAAAAACCATACTTGAGAAAAAAATGAGGTTTGTCTTCTTTTTCCAAAGTTCAAACCTGCATCTAATAAAAAAAAATACAAAATCATATATATATAATAAAACATATTAGAAAATTTGAAATAAAAAAAAATAAAATAGAATAAAATAAAATAAAAATGAAGATAGAAAAAATTAAAACATGAAACAAACATAAACAAGAAAAAGTAAAAACACAAATTTTAAAAAAAAGGAATGGAAACAAATGAAACAAGGATAGAAAAATATAGTAAAATAATTTTAAGAGAAAAAAATTACAAAAAAGAAGAAACCAAATAAAAAGTAGAATTTTTTTTTTTAAAAGAATTTATAATAATGAAGAAAAACCCTACTTGAAAAAGAATGAGGTGTGTCTTCTTTTTCCAAACTTCAAACTTGCATCCAAATAAACAAAAATGCAAAAGTGAAAAAGAAACACTTTATATTTATTATACAAAATAATAATATAAACAGAAAACACATAAAAATATAAAAGATAAAAGATAAATTTTTTTTAAAAGAACTAAAACATGAACCAAAAATAACACACCTATGCATTAGGCATGGGGTTCAAACTAGTTGCCATTATTGGAGGTAATGATGCCTTGATCAAATTTGCTCAAGGAAGGAATGTCTTCATTTGTGCTTTTGTGACAATTATAAAAGCATGTCCAATTAATCTTTTATGATGTATTTTAATCTTATAATTGGTTACCGATGTAAATATTTCCAAGTGTTTTGTGGTGTTGTGAATAACAGTTTTGCCTCAATCACACAAGATCAAGGTTATCAACCTAAATAGTAATACAAAAACCCTTGCATTTTGTATGGTTAATCATCCATATTAGGTTCACGTTTCAATGCAATGTTGAAATTAATCAACCAATGTGTAAGGATGTTCTCTAAACATCCATTTGCACGAATGAAAAAATTATGTTTTACTATAGTTGACATGCTTATCACCAAAATGGAAAGGCATTTTGTGGATTTTAAATTAATGAATGCATTTAGCATTGTGTATCCACAAGTTTGAATGGAATCCAATGTTGTTTTTTCTTTTTCTTTACATTTTGATGTCATAAAGAAACACTATTGTGAATCAAAGAAGGTGAGACCCCCATTGGATCAAATTGTGGAAGCTTTTAATGTCAATCTTTTAAACTTGCAATGATCCATATTTAAACTCACTACGAAAACAAAAGCACCCAAGGCCACGGCTAATTTTTTTGATACTGATCTAATGAAAAAGTCATGGATGACAATTAACAACAATGGTTTGCTAATTTAAGGAAATTAAATGAATCTATGAACTTGGTTTAAATAACCATTGTTTTAGTGCTTGGATTTGTGAAAGTTGAACACATTTTTTTCACTTTTCCATTCATGAAAAACAAATTGTGCAATTTGTTTGAGCACATTTAGATTCAATTGTTAGCATGTTTGTGCAAGAGTTTTTTACTTGGGAAAATTTCCTTTATCATGAAGCCATTACAACTTCAAAAGATCAAAAAATGTGAATCAATTTTCCCACTTAAACCCTTATGTTCACCATTTTTTTTGTGTTTTAGTTTTCTTGTTTGTATGATGTTGATTATTAATATTTGCATGTGATGGGTGGGGACTTTGAGTTGCATTGGGCAAAGTATGATGTTACAGTAAGGTTCAACTCCCTTTCAAAATATTAATATTCACTTGGCATGTAATTTTTATTTTATGTGTTTTGGTGTAAGTAGATTAGTACTTTGTTATTAGCATGGTGACCACATTCTTTGCCCTAATTTTTTTTGTGGGTGTAAATTGGATTTAGTTTTTTTTATTTTAAAATTTATCATCTTAGATTTATTTTGAAAAGTTCATTTATGTTAAAAAACTAAATAACAAATAACTTGGAAACCACCTATTCCTATGCCAAAATCACATCTGAAACCATTTAGGCATATTTGAAGAAAAAATTGTTGTCACTCAAACACATTTTTCAATGTATAAAACAACCTTGTGTGCAATATCATCGTTGGGTACAAATTTGAATACTAATTAATACAAACCATGAAATGTTTTGATTCTACAATCAATGAAGTGATGCATCATGACAAGGTTGCATGCATTTCAATTTTTTGCTTCAGTTTGAAAATGAAATAATATATAACCTCCCATGCAAAATAAAGATCTAATGTCTTTTCCATTCTATGTGTTCACACAAGTTAAAAATGAAATAAGGTACAAGGGGAGTATGGGATGCAAAATATCCTAGTGGTAAGTTATATTAATTTGAAATTAATCCAAAACAAAGGTGTCACTAAAATTTTCTCATTGGGTTGTATTGGAATTTGGGATTGAATAATTAAACGATCTTCAACATTAATCAGGTGAAAAAATAGAAGTAGGAAGATGTTATCCTTTTCCCAATTTCTAAGATTATTAAGATGTGTTTAAGAACAAAGTTTTAAGAGCAAATATAGCATCATGTGACAAATTTTAGTTGAGCTTTGCAATTTTAGTTTTCACTTATTATCATTTGTACAAATTTATTTTTTTGAACCTATCACATGAAAAGAAAATCTCATGTTAGCCTATTACACCACATTGGCAATTCAACATGGGATGGAAAACCTTAAACTCACATGAACATACTAAAACTATACTAGAAAACCTTACTGATTGCATAATCTTACCGTATGCAATACATTCACCCACCTTGTAAGTGGGAATAGAGCTCACTCACTGACTGGTCCCATGGATTGACTTGTTCCAAAAGGAGTTTCTAGATGCATCGCTTTTTCCTAAATTATTAGCTTTTCCGGCTACATACATTGAGTACAAGGCAAGCTATACTTTTGTGACGAACTTGAGGAAGGGTAAATCTTGTAAGTGGGAATAGAGCTCACTCACTGACTGGTCACATGGTTTGACTTGTTCCATGAGGAGTTTCTAGATGCACTACTTCTTCCTAAAATATTATATTTTCTGGCTACATACATTGAGTGCTAGGCAAGCTATACTTTTGTGACGAACTTGAAGAAGGGTAAACCTCAAGTATTAGGGTCTAGCTAACTAGGCTATCAGGCCTTCACGTGCAACATTTATTTAAAATATGGACAGCTAACTGAAGTTCATATGGGGAGGGGGAAAATGGGTTCCCCGACAACCTGGTTTGTCAGCAGTTCCTACTCACTCTTGAAATTTTAAAGTATGTCGACAACTTGCTGAGAAAGGAGAAAATATGCCTCAAAAGCACTGGCCAGGCGTAGTTTAGGGGTGGACCCATGGGGACATGTGTAATAAGGCGAAACTTTGGTGCACGCTACTGTGAATGTGCCAATCAGACAATAGAGTTGTGCTGAAAGTCATGTTCCTTTGGGCCCTAGTTTGACCTTGGAATGCTTGATTTATCCCCAATTAAAGTGAAGTATAAAAATGAGCGAAATTGGGTATCATTTCACAAGATTTAGACGTTGCCAATTTAAATTTGATTCTTACAAAATTATTTAATAAAGACTAGAAGTAGCATTGAAGGTGCCAGTAAGGTGAATCCAAAACCTATGATAAGCAAGGAGAAGTGAGAAGAAATCTGGTCCCTAGTCTTTTTCATGTGTATTTTACACCCACGATATCCGTCTATTTTTCTGTCGGTTTTTTAAATTTTAATTTGGCGAAATTGAACCAACAAATTAGAAGAACTACTCAAATTTACACTAGAAAAAAAAATCCAAATATCTTTGTGTGATGAAATTTTGCCAGAATAATAAATAGTGAAGCTGGAACTGCAAGATCTTAGCTACAAGGTACATTGGGAATAATTTTTGTATAGAAAATATTATGTAAAACAATGTCAAAGTCTATCTCTTGAAAAATCTTCTTAAAATGAATCTGTAATTAAAATGTTGTTAAATGATAGCAGCTTTGCTGTTGGCAAACATTCCTATTAATGCTTCTAACTTAGCCTTTGAAAAATTGAATTGCTAAAGGTGAACAAAACCAGTTCTTCATATCTGAAAAGAGGAGCAGTCATGGAGAAATTTGCAAAATGCTTCCATGGAACAAATTCCATTTAGCAACTACTTATTCGAAAAACGTGAGGGCATGAGTGAGAATTTACTAAACACAGGCAAGGAATCACCATTTCCACTCTAGTTGAGTTTTGGTTCATCAGCTCATGGTACAAATTACAAACTAATATTGTCCAGTTGTTAATTTTGAAGACAACCTATGGTCCTTTTTCCAATTTATTTTTAAATTTGAAAGAACCCTTAGTTTTCGTTCAAGGAATTTTTTTGATTTGATAAAAACTCCAACCCAATTCCAGATGCAGTTCTTCTCATTTCAAGACCCCCTATTCTCAGTTCTTTAAATAACCATTCTTAGACAAGTCCAATTCCTAACTGAGTCGGGTTCTCATTACCTATGCATAGCCAAAAACTGAAACTTTTTGAGATATGTGCACTGCATAATTAATAAAGAGCGACCTCCTTTGTCAATTGTAAACCCGTAAAACAAAACAATTGCATACTGAAGAGATTTCCAAAATAATAACTACACGTCATCATGTGACCCCATCCCAAAATTCATTATTAAAAAAGTATTCCTGACTTTTTTTCTCAATTTAACAATATATCTAACTCCAATTGGAAAAGAAATTCAAACATTAAAAAAATTAGTTTTGAATATAAAACGAGCTTTGTGGCTTGTTCTGGTTCCATCACCAATTCTTGATTCTGATTCGACTTCTGGTCCTGGGTTTATTTTATAAAATAAAATAAAAATCAGCTATCTGAGTTCTTGATAACCAGCCTGAGAATCGAAACCAGCCAAAAAGTAGAACTGAACCACATTAGAACAAAAAACAAAGGCTGTGTCACACTGTGGCCTTGCCATTTACATTAAAAAGTATCTTAATCAAAAAGAGGAATTATGAAAATTCAGATATTTCACCATGCAAAAATATAATCATCTAAAAAAATCCTCTAAAAGAAACCAAAATGCTTCAAGATATCATAACTCTATAACTATTCTCAAGTTTCAACACAAGCCAAAATACCATCTTTCAAAATTCCTCACATTAGATAGACCTAGTACCTAGGGGCCAAAATCCTTTAAGTTACTACACTCTATAATGAATCTAAGCACAATATCCTTGCCTACCAAGGCAAGGCCAACAAACAGAGCTACCTAGCGTCCTTCCTTCTTCTCCAGAAGCTTCTGATTGTAGCTGTGAGTGGGGAAGGGGAGGTGCGGAACAGCGGGGGGAGGGGAAGGGGAAAGGGACCCCACGGGAGTCTTCGAAAAATCTCATCCGACTTAGGTAGGTACAGCGGGGAAGAGCGGGGGGGAAGGGGGAAGGGGAAGGGGACCCCACCCGGTGGGGACGAAGCAAAAGGTGAGAGAAGAAAAGAGTTTAGAGTACCGTGGTACTTTGCAACCTCGACACGTGTCTCTAGTCTCTAGATTGATTATTTAATTTAGGGAATTTCGGTAAATACAATATTCGTAATAAAAAGATTCAATATTTTCCTTCACAATTTTAAAAATAAGTTTTAACTTTTAAAAAAATAATTTCAGTGACAGTGATATCATTGGAGCTGGTTTAGGTGGGATGTGCTATAGTCATAGGTCATACAAAAAGACAATTCCAAATTACAAATTTATTAGAGGTTGATTTTAAATCAATTTTTTTTAGAAATAAAAATTTTACAAGTTGCAATATTTCAAAACACTCTTATGAGTTCTAAAATATCAAAAGAGAAATATATATTTATTTGTGTCTTTTCAAAAAAAAAATTGAATCTTTCCATCTTTCCAATTTCATACACATGTTTACATGTAATTTCGTACAAATGTAAATATGTGTTATTTCATTTGAATTTATTAAAATTAGTTGAAAAAATTAACATATTTTTTTCTTTGAGATTAAGCTAGTTTTCAATTAAAATTTCTCCCTATTTAAAGATTTATTGCTTAGCTGATTTAATGTTTATCAACCCTAATTGCTTCCAAAATTTCAATGAATTAGAAAAAAAGGTGCATATTAAATCTCCCCTTAGAAGACAATTGAATAATATTTTGTACAATTTAAATTATATATATCTAAAAATAACAAAGTCTTCAAACGTAAACCCTTATTTCTATTTTGTCATTTCATGGTCACTGGTGGTGCATAGTAGCGTGGAGCCCAAGTGTATTAGTGTTGAAGCTGCCAATGTACTATTGTAATAGTTTCAACAACGAACAAAGAGACACTGTATTAAATCAGTTGTCAGTTTTAGGTTCAGGGTATTACCCTGGTTCAGGTCTAAGTTTTTGGGTAGTTTCTAGGGCATTTGGGTTCACAATTAAAAGTTCACAGTTTTATTGAAGTTGGATTTGGGATATGAATTTGACCTCAGGTTGAAATTGAAACCCAAATTTGAACCAGGCTATAATCCCTTTTTAAATAGTTCAAGGTTCTCTAACTACATAAGTACCAGATCAAACTTCTTTTTTTTCCAGAAAAGCTCTGAAATGGAAGATTTTATGAATTTAAAAAAATTGTCCTGGGAACTACACCCTAGGTTCCTCTCAAACCAGAAAACAACGTTGCTTTCAAAATCAAGATTTGGACCCTAGGGGTGATGGCTCATTGGAATTGCCCATTCTGGGACCCTGGGACATCAAAAAAGTTCTTGGGTTCAAACCAGTGTGAGGGTGGGTATTAGAACTTGAACAAAACACCAAACCCTGTCTGGGTATCAGATTGAGTATCAAAGTTGATAACTATGAGTATCAAAAACTCAAATACCCAGTTTTGATATATATAATCATGGCTACGAGAAATGATGACTACAAGAAGCAAGATGGTATGCACGTATTCACTAACATGATTATTTGATAATGCCAGTGTAGATGGTGATGTGGATGAAAATTTTGAAAACATGGAGGAAACTTCCTTTTTGATGAAGAATTTCAGCTACATGGCCAACAGAAATTATGTGATCAGTCTCATCTAACCTTGTCTCATCCATGAAAACA
>Ga0116228_10006918_pt1 | contig 10134 bp, 6 predicted proteins | sample S1TSphfallax_2_FD_89694 | JGI IMG/M metagenome (GOLD analysis project Ga0116228, IMG submission 89694) | Host-associated microbial communities from peat moss isolated from Minnesota, USA - S1T2_Fc - Sphagnum fallax MG | ecosystem: Host-associated > Plants > Peat moss > Unclassified | place: USA...
ACTAATTTTTCCTTCCAAACCGGATATTAGTAATTTGTTTGAATTTCCAACAACAAAATCCACTTAAAAATAATATTTTCCATGTCTTGGCTTTAAAAATTATCAAATAAATTCTATTAAATCTAACTCGTCAAATGTTTTCCATAAACACTAACAACGCCCCCAAATTCCAATATAGTTTTTACTTTTGATTTTATTTAATCCTCATTGAAAAAATGGTTCAATAATCAATAGATTCCACATTGTAGTTCCAAATAGTTTCAAACCACATCAATGCACCACCATTCATTGAAAGTTTTTCAAAGATACCACGAATGTAGCATGAAACATCATGGTTTGGGAAATCTCAACGTGACAAACAAAACAAAACAAAACAAACTACCTTGGTTCATAGACAAATATGGTTATTTACATTGCCAAAGGTTATAAAAACCTTTTTAGTGTTGAGTCACCATGGTTGTAGCATTTTGTTATATGTAAAGACAACAAAATTAGGTTTCCAAATGGTAGCCAACTAATAGAACAACACATTCCTACTAAATTGTTGCAAAAGACCTTTAATATATTTCCAAATGGATTACCCTTTCTACTTGTGACATTCAATTTGTTAATGTTTTGCACTAAATTGGGCACATTTGCATTGGTTTTCAACTTCATTACTGATACACGAGTTTCTAAGCATGTCATTATGCACTAGTACATAATGAATCCAAATCCACTCACTTAAATCAGTACAGGGTTAACCAACTTATAATTCATTTTGTAATTTATTTTGCATACAATTTTGAATTTAATTGCCATATATTATTTTGGGCCTTCATTTATTACAATGTAAAGACATTTTTTAAGAAATAAAAAGATGGAAATCCAATCTTAATTGTATGCGTTAATATATCTATAAAATGATATTTTATAGTTTATTCTAATATTGTATAATATAAATTAATTTATAGTTAATCAACATATTTCATTATTTTGAAACCAAATGAACTATAATAAATTTCCAAATAAATATTTTTAAATAAAATTATTTTAAAATGTAATATAATTAGTATAATTGATTGGACTACTATTAATAATTTTTTGAAATATTTTGAACTATCAACTAGCTTATTATTCATAATTATATAATTTAAGTACTATTTAGATATTGAAAACCATTTAAGATTTTTTTATTTGAATTAAATAAAATATATTTCATAATAAAAATTCATTAATATTAAATATACATATATATAAACTTGAAATAAAATTACGTAATGGACTTTATTTTATTTAGGATTATATTAAATTATAATAAATAGTATATAATATGGAATTATACTACTTTGTATTATTAATTAGCATAATATTTATAATAGTATAATTTACCTACTTTTTTAGTATTTAAGTTTTAATATAAGATATTTATTTATTTAGTTAGTCAAGTGTATTTAATATATCAATTAATGATATGATTTACTGCTATTTTATGTTTATATAATATCAGTATAACATCCAATTTTTATATTATTTAAATAAATAAATAACTAATTCTGAAAAATAAGTCAGATTTTATTTTCTGCCTTTATTTAATAAAATGCTAGAAATGTTTACAACAAAATTTAAATATATATCTAATATTCTTAAAGATAAAATATAGAATAAATAGTACATAATACTATATATATATATATATATATATATATGTAACATGTAAAACACATAACATATAAAATCTTGTACATATTACATATGATTGTTTTAATTAAATAATATTTTATTATGGGCTTCATTTGATAAAAATGGATAGCATAATATTCATTTATGAAAATATAACTTTTTGGATCCAATATGTTTATCATATAAGATCACTTATATAATATATTAAAATATTTATTATATATGTATTAATATAATGAATATAATATTAAAGTTATTTATAATGTATAATATTTTTTCATTTCTTTTAATATTCATATTTTCAAAGTATTTTCATTTTATGATTATATAATCAAACTCATATTATGATATTAAAAAAATAATGTATATATATTTAATATATCATAGTCAAATTTCGACATGGTCATTGACCAGAGTTTTTTTCACTAAACCTATTACTTACGTATTAACTAATCATAGTAGCAATTCTAATATGTACACCATGTAACATCACCACAATTATTAATGGAAATCCACATGTCACCACTTTCATCCATTATTTAATTGGGAATAAAGTCTTACTACTTGTTACATGTTTAGGTATGATTGGTGTTGGGTTCAACACATGACGTCAATATTGTGAACCATAGTGTGCCACATGTCAAAATTTAATTGGTTTATACAACATCACATAAAATCATATTTGCCAAATCCATGGTGATGCTATGTGTTGTTATTTAATTAGTATGTGTTGTGTCACTTGACATCATCATCACTTTCCAAGTTCCTAACACATGTCATCACTTGGTGTCTTCATTCATGGCACATGTCATTCCTATAATTATGGCAATTTATGGTATTTTAATATTAAATAATGGTTTGTTTGAACAATTTGTGTCTTATTGTTTTATGATAGATTGACTAATCTTGGTCATTTGTTACATATTAAAGGAACTATTTAGATTATTTTTAATGTGAATAGTTCAATGTTTGTAGACTATCTTAGAATAAATTCTCACTTATTTTTCTAGTCATCTTTACCACCACTATACCTAAAGATTGTGGCTTTATTGACTGATAGTGGTCCTTATGACATGGATATGTATAACGTTCATGGATTACAATGCAAATGCATTCCATTAATGGTCTAGGGAAATACCAAACACGTTTCTACTTGGAACAAATTTTTTTAACATGAACCAAATAATTAAATTGAACAAAATCAAAATTAAGGCCACCCAACACCATAAAAAATATTGTAATGATATTCAAAATATGGCTTCAAAAGTTTTTCCATGTTCCATGCGTTTGTTAGTTTCATCAAGTTGGCAAACCTAATAATTATTAACTTAACCACACATTATTTACATAAAATTATGTCTCTATATATCACACCAAAGAACAACCCCATTTGCCATATCTTTAAGCCTTCAAACCATTTGATTTATAAATGGTAGTTTTATTGACCCTTTGTTAATATCATCGCCACTATGCATTGCCCAATTGTAATTGAAGACCTTTGGAAAGTTATGCCAAACATGTGTTATTAAGGGGTGAAATTGTGGCCTCCAATCGTTATTGTCCTCTAGGAGGTAAAACCGAAGGAACAAGTCAACACCTTATTACTCAATAGAAATAAATTATCCTTGCTTGGTTACTTTACTATAATTATTCAAGTAGTAAATAAAAAGTCATACAAAGAATAAATGCAAAAGGTAGGGTTTGAGTTGTCTTATATTAGACCTATCATCTTATTTGTAGGCTAATCCAATGGGGCAAGGGAAGAAATTAAAGATAGGCAACATGGGAAATGATCATAATTCGAAAGTAATTATTTTCCAAGGTTTTGCAATACATTCAACACCCTTGGTTGTTGCCTTAATGGGGTTTGCAGACTACCGTCCCACCTCAACTACACTTGTTGTCCCTTTAATGACTCTACCTACCACCTTCAACACCTCATAATGCTTCCCCACCATTTTTTACCATCCATAGCACATTGTATCCACTCATAGCCATTGCCTATCGCCTACATCAATATGTTATAATCTACATGTAGTTACTTGCCAAAATTCTCCCCCTTCTTATTGCCACCAAGTACTAGCTGCTATCTTCTTTTGGCAACCAGTAACTTACTACTCTAGAAGCTACCAAGTGGTATGCCTCTTTATTCTTTGTTTTAAAAGAATTACAAAAATACCATGTCAAGGAACAACATAATTTGTATAATACCAAACTACTCTACCTTCTACACCTCTTAATAAAACAGATACATACCAAAAACACATCGAGTTCCTCAATTATTTTCCACTAATATCACACACAAATACAAGTACATTTCCTCGTTACTCTCTCCTCCTTAGTAGCACAACACACTTTTCCAATAAAGTCTTTCATTCCAACCCCAACTACAAAAACATTAAATACCTTAAAAATCCTCTCATGCCTCCTCCCATATTTTTCCGCACAAAACCACACAAGGCCCATATTGACCCCCAAAAAATAGGGCCCTTATTATAATCCTTTCCTAGAAATATCTTAGATGATTGGGTAGATTACCCCTAACCATTCATTAACATGAACTACTTAATCCCACTAGTTTCACCCCTTGGATAAAGGATGGTAAGTTCACCATTAGTAACTATTAGTTACTAGGAGGCCTATGGTACTAATTAGTCTAGAGATTTCTATTCATTAACACATGCCACAAATCTTTCCCAAGGCACAAGATTTGCTAGTAGTTAGGTCAATAAATTCAACCTTTGTCTTTAACTTTAAAAACTACAATCATGCCACATTTAATTATAATTTGTCAAAGTCTTGTCAACTGCCATCGTTACATAATCATACTTACTAATGCACTACTATCTTGTAGCATGAAGGGTGTTGAAATAATAATTACTTATACTTTTGAAGATTTCAACCAACGATTGGGGGAGACATGAAATGCATTGTTAGAGCTTTTGTTACCCTACAAAAGACAAGTCATTATTAAAGTGTGAAGATTAAATAACCAAAGAACATTGGAATTATGAGCTGATATATTAAATTGAAAACAAAGTTTATTTTACATACAAAACATCATATCACATCATGAAAAAATGTTCGCATAGATATGCACCTTGCAAGTTAAAGTATAGAATACATGTGTCTCTCAAGATCATAACTTGCAAGGGAGGGATACATGGATGGCACCTTCAAAGCTTGTGTTTATGCCCTGTGTCCCATTCAACTAGAAAATGGTAGAGTCATTACATATACCAATGTCGACAGAAAGGAAGATCTAAAGAAAATAACCCACATATGATGTGTAGACATTAATAAGAACCTCACTTATGCCAATTCATAAAGAATCACATTGATGAACATTAACTTACCTTCATGTTGAGACTCAAGAGCTTGCATTTTCGTTGTTGTTTTGTGGGGAACTTTATCCTCTTGCAACCTAATCAAATCTAACTTGTTTTCCAAGCTACCAACAACTATGGTAATGCCTTCTTTATGTGTGTTAATGAGAGTTGGTTGAACTTGGGCATTGCACTCTAATGCACATGTGAATTCATATGGAAGTTGCATAGGTAAATCTCACATAATGGTAATGATACCTTTGGTCTAGTGATTTCATTAATCAATTCCTTTTGGCAACCATGTCATGTCACGATAATGTTGTTCATAGTTGAAAATATATGTGTAACTATTGAATAATTGAAAAACTTGTTAGGTTTTTTTGGGTTGATTGATAAAGTCATTGCATTTGTCACAAGCAAAGGAACAAATATGGGAACCATGATTGCAACACTAAAACTTTTTTTTTTTGTGCCCTTTTAGATTTGTTAGCTTCATTTTCTAGCACATGTTAAGGCCATGTTATGTTCAAAACAATCAAATATGTTACAAATGATTATAAGTTTTGCTTTAGATTGTGATATGTGATTTTGAAGTATGCTTAAACAAAGCTGCAAGCAACAATTACTTGGACAAAAAAATTAGGGAAAAGTTGCAAGGAATGGAAGGAAACATGTTTAAATTATCAACTCCCATAAAAAATATTGAAGACTTTGGTGAAAATTAGGTTGAATTGTGTCATTTTGTTTTTAAAAACTTTTGAATATATGAAAACAATCAACATTTGTTATGGACAACAAACAACCCATTTGTAAGCATGAATGCCTAATAGTCAAACTTGAACCATTGCAAGAATGTGATTGATGTGTTACTACTTGTGGTAGCTTAATGCATATTGAATTAGTTTAGTGGATTTGGGTTGTTATTTGATGTTTTGGTTATAAAATTCACTTTGATATAAAGTGTGCATAAATAAGTTTGTGAAATTGAGATCTTTCATCAACATCTAATTTGGGGAGATTTTTTGATTTATAGCTTCAAGATATGAAACTTTGCGTGTTGAGCTAGGTGATTGAAATTCTAACACCTTTTCTTGCTTTTGTAGAAACATATTGAACTATCAAGAGGTACAACATGATGGTAATCATGTTTGACTCATGACAGAAAAGTTTGAAAGTGATTCAAGGGTGCATGGGGATTTTTAATTAATTCTTCCATTGTGGAAGAAGATAGCTAGTCATGCTAATGTTCTTGCACGTTTATAAAAAGCTAAACCTTATAGTTCTTTTGGAACTTGGTCCATTATTTGATGAAGACTTAGTTTTTGGACAATTTGTTTCCAATGATGATGCCCTTTGTTCATTATTGAAAAATGAATTGTATATATTTTGTTGGTTGTGAATAAACCCTAAGGATTGTGAAAATGTTTTAAGCAACACATGAAAATCAATTTCTTCACATTGCTTATTTAGCCCATCAAATTCTCGAGCTTGTTGAGTATCATATTGATATAGAGAGAAATTTCAATATTGTTGGGGTGATCACTAACCTATGGCAATCCAAGTTAGGAGTTAAAAATCTAGATCAATTGATCATGATTAACAAATTTGATCAAATGATGTTTGTGTTCGTTGTTAAGGAAGGAAAACACGAATTCTTCTTTCACTAAGTTCATCGATGTAGAAAATGTGTTGATAGAAGACAATGAAAATTTGATCTTTGATAATGGGTTTTCTTTTGAAGATGAATGTTGATGTTGGATGTATTTAATTTCCATATTTGGTGTTGAATAAAATTTGAATGTTTTTAGTTTTTGTGCATTGTCTATTTTAGGCTTTTGTTTGTATTTTTGTTGGGTTAAGGTTGTTTCGGAAAAGTGTAGTAAAGAGATCCATGTGGGCCTTTATGTTAATAAAATTTGTTCATATCAATGGTGACATTATTTAGATATGAAATTTGATTGCATCAAGTTTATAATGGTCAACTATTGAAAATATTTACAAATTAATATTCTAGAAGTATGAATTTCATTTGTCCTTACATTTCCTTACATTTGATATATGAAAAGTAAAAATGTAAAACCCATGATTGGCCTTGACCTAGAACCAACATGTCTTAGCCATATACGAATCATTATACATGGGAATTGATAGTTTTGGAAATTTGACTTAGGCTTGGTATTGACAAGTTTTTTTATTTTGAAAAAAAAATTATAAACCCAAAATTGGAAGGTTTTCCATCATATAAAAAAAGATTAAACCAAGGCATGTCAGTGCTTTTAAAAATTAAGAACCAACCAAGACTAATTGATACCAATGTTGGGTAATTTTCATTAATTTAGAAAACTATTGGTTTTGATTTTTTAAGGCGCAAGAATTGCCTTGGTTCTTATTGTAAAAAAAAGGGGGGGCTTATGAAATTTGTCCCAAGTATCAAAGTTTTCCAAGCAAAAAAAATCTTGTTTTCAACTTTGGTGGTTCTTAACAATTCGAAAACAACCAATTTTCTTGGTCGGTTTTCATGAGCTAGATCTCAAAAAATTTAATATTTTTTTGGGAAAATTAAAATTTTTACATTATTTTTTTGACAAAATAATATACTTTGAATATATTTTCAAAAAAGACATTTTTAAAAATAAGGTTTTCCTTAACTATCATTGGAAAATGAAAAATAACCATATTTTATAACATCTTGTTCAACACATTAACTAGATCAATTTTCATGGATCACATAAATTGAAAATTCAATCTTGAAATTATTGGTTGGGTACATCATGCACTAAACCTTGCACCTTCTTAATTTAACGATTTTTTTTTCAAATTTAGAATGTGTAGTAGACGTGTTTTAGGCATGGGAAGGCCTTTGGGGCTTGAAACCTTAAAAGAAGGGTTGCCTTCACAGGGCCTTGTGTCAGCCCTTTTATTTTAAGACTATTTTTTTATAAAGCTTGAACTAACACAAAGTGTGAAAAAATGTTTAAACTTGTTTAATTTCATTGCTCATGTTTGTAGTAGAATTTGGTTAAACTATTTTTCAAACGATTGCCATTTGAACTTCAACACAAAAATGAATGAATTAAAAAAACACCAAAGATGATTGTCCCTTTTCATCAACCCTATGTAAAAAAAAATGAGAAACATTTGCATTGTTATACAATATCAAACCTTTCTTTATTTGTGTTTTGACATTTGATATTAAAACTAGGCTTGCATAACAAAAAATGCATCTCATCAATTGAGAACATTTAACATCCATTATCTTATTGTAATTTACACAGTAAAATGACCAACATAGTGCATTGTTACTATCATGTCTCCACTTTCTTCTTTGAATATGCAAAATTTTCAAGTTTTCCTTAATTCTTTCTTCCCTTTCATCTACATTTATACTTTATTTTGTTTGCAAACTTGGTTGAATTTTAGACTTTTTATCCATAACAACATTAATTAAATATTTTTCATTATCATTATTCATTGTGTTTTCATTTTGCTATTACTCTTCCATTATCAGTTGCAAGATGAAATTTTACTAAATAAATGGCGAAAAAAACCGAACAATAACATGCAAACTTCTAGGCTACCATGAAGCAAATTTACAAAGACATTTATAATTTACAAGAACATTCACAAAGTGCATTTACAAAAATGAAGTGCAATGTAGGATTAAAATGCAAGTTAAAATGTCAAAGTTGAGATCATGAAAAAAAAATCTTACACTAATAACAAAAAATCAAAAGTTGAAACATAATAAAGAAAACAAAACAAAGCCAAAAACATCAACAAAAAAACTCGCAAAAACAAAACAAAACCACAAAAAATTCAAATGAAAAACCTACCTTAATTTCTTAAGATGACTCCTCAAATTCCAAGCTCTAAAACTTGCATATTGTAGGAGGGGGGAAGTGCATCACCTCAACAAATAAACAGTAGCAACGGAAAATGAGGAGCGACAAACCACATCAAACAATAACAACACAATGGAAGGTGAGGTGAGTACTTGGAAACAATGTGGAATGATGAAACAACAATGCAAGGCGAGGAATGACAAATCACAATGAGTAGCAACAATGCAAGACAAAGGTGATGCATCGCAACAAGCACCAATAACGCAAGACATGGGAAATGAACAACAACAAGTAGTAACAACACAAGGCGAAGGAGATGAATTGCAACAATTAACAGTAACGCAAGGTGTCAAACAATAACAAAGAACAATAGTGCAAGGCGATGGACCACAACAAGTAGTAGTGCAAAGCGATGGACCATAATGAGTAGTAGCAACACAAAGGGATGAACCATAACGAGTAGGAGCAATGTAAGGAAATGGACCATATGAATAGGAACAACACAAGGCGACGAACAATAATGAATAGGAATAGTACAATGTGACGGACCACAACAAGTAGGAGTAATGCAAGGTGATGAACCATAACGAAAAACAACAACGTGAGATGAAGGACATTGCACCACCATAAGTAAAATCAATGGAAGGCAAAGAGCTAGCAATAACGAAGCAAAGCGAAAAACAAATGCAAAGCAAAAAAACAAAAACAAAACATGATGCAAAAAAACAAAAAAAAAAAGAAATTTAATAAGGCAAAAAAGCTTGTTCAATTTTAAATCCCTCTCCTTTTGTGTTCTCCCTAGATGGAGGCACCACCCTAAACCCTAAAACTTCTAACCCTAAACCTAATTCCAACCTACCCATTTTCCCTCCCAAACCCTAAGAATTGGATCCAGATTTGCATGTGAAAACCCATCTGGTTATTTTTTAAAAAAAAAACCTTCCAATTTTGGTTTTCCTAGTCGGCTCTCACATGGTTCTCCAAATTTTCATGTGAAAACCCATCCGGTTCTTTAAAAAATAAATAAATTCCAGGTTTGGTTCTCCTATTAAGTTGGTTCTCACATGGTTCTCCTAACCAGTTTTCAGCCCTATTTTCATCCAAAGTGAGAATAGTCGGTTTTCAATGTGAAAACCGAACTGAGAACCGGGTCACCCAATGAGAACCGAGGCACCGGGCCAGTGAGAACCGCCCAACACTGGTTCATACCCTTCATTCGTTTTCAAGAGCATAGCCTAATTTTCAACAAGTGCATTACGTTTGATAAAGCCCTCAGTCTAAGGGCATTACCAAAAACAGGCCCA
>Ga0116228_10006919_pt1 | contig 10134 bp, 9 predicted proteins | sample S1TSphfallax_2_FD_89694 | JGI IMG/M metagenome (GOLD analysis project Ga0116228, IMG submission 89694) | Host-associated microbial communities from peat moss isolated from Minnesota, USA - S1T2_Fc - Sphagnum fallax MG | ecosystem: Host-associated > Plants > Peat moss > Unclassified | place: USA...
TACAAGTGTCCTTTGAGCTTCATTTTTCATTTCATCCTTGCATTTTCCTTGCATTTTTGGGTTGTTGTGTATTTTTGTATTATCTTTGCATATGTATTACTTGTTTTGTATTATAACAATGGGGTATCCAAGTTGATAATTCATTTTATCTTTTCTAAGAAAATCTTGTAGCCATATTAGCTTTTGCCTAATTAAGATGGATAAACACCATGAGACTTTGAAGGCAAACACAAAAATACCTCAAGTTGGAACAACATTGGGATTGGTGACCAATTGGAAAGCTCAATGCCACAACCACACAAAAGCCATGCTTGAACTAACTTTTTCTAAAGGGTCTAAGTGGTACATATGGCATGAACATGTAACCATAACATACAGCCCATGTACATTCAAGAGGACTTGGTAGTGAGCCAATTATGATGTAAGGAAGCAATCAAAAGCAACTCTTTGACATGGCTAAATAGTCCCTAGCATGATGTTAATAAATTGTTCCAAGTTGTCATCTTTTGATAAAATTTAAGTGTTTTTGGAGTTCATATTTTCCATTGTAGCAAATTTTTAGTTTTCAAATTCAAAAATTAGAATATAAACATAAGGTGGTGTGGTACATGCTTGCCCAACAAGTGGTGGCTATCCATCAAGGACACCTTTTTCATGTTTTGTAAATTATTGAATACAAACCTTTAATTGACTAGCCTTAATTCCAAGTCATGTTATATCTCCAACATTGGTTGAATTGAATATACACATATTATACACATGTCATGCAATTTGCCTCATAGACATCATAACATTTGATGAATCATTGTTTCAATCTCCAACACAACTTTTTATCTTTTCCATAAAACATGCATACCATGTATTTCACCAAAGATTTGAGATGTAAACAATTCTCCAACATTTAGATACATCATCGTGGATATACACATATGCATTCTATCAAGACCTACATGACTACATAATTGAATTAGACACTTTTAACATAATAGTGACTAGAATGTTATCTTCTTATATAATATCCTTAGTCTGTCCGGTGGTGGTCGTCCTTTCCATCCATCCGTCCCGTCATCCAAGTTCCTCATCTTGGAAGAAGAAGATGATGGAAGAGGAGGAGGACGACGATGAATGGCGGCCGCAACCGTTTATCCAAATGTTTATGTGATCAGCGAAGCTTGCTTGCGAGCCTGTTGGTGGTGAGGAGGTTGGGCTGTTGTGAGTGATGACGGCCACCGGTGTTGGCCTTTCCTTGGCGCTTAATACTGTTGTCGCATCTACGTATCCATCCTTGGCCGTTGTTCTTCAGCCATGCGTTTCGCTCAATTCGCAACAAACTTTGCAGTGGGATTGTGTTGTTGGTGAGAACTACAGCAACAAGAAGAAAATCTTCAAAGCATTGTCCACTTTCTCTTCTTCTTCTTCTTTTGGTGCAACAACAAGATTATCGTTACGTTTTCCTCACCAGCAAGGATGCAAGGAGAAACAAGTTCCACTGGCGCAAGTAAGGCGACTTCCTTTTTGTTTCTTCTCCTTAGTAGATGTTGATGGAATAATAACCAGAGTAGTTTGTTTGTTGTTGTCTGGGCAGAATTTCAAAGCGCTGCTGCTGCAACATCATAATAACAAGCTAGCACCTTTGTTGCGAGGTTCATGTGCAGCTGCGAGGATAATATAAGTTGGTATCCTGTTGTTACGTTTTCCTCACCAGCAAGGATGCAAGGAGAAACAAGTTCCACTGGCGCAAGTAAGGCGACTTCCTTTTTGTCTCTTCTCCTTAGTAGACGTTGATGGAATAATAACCAGAGTAGTTTGTTTGTTGTTGTTTGGGCATAATTTCAAAGCGTTGCTGTTACAACATCATAATAACAAGCTAGCACCTTTGTTGCGAGGTTCATGTGCAGCTACGAGGATAATATAAGTTGGTATCCTGTCGTTACGTTTTCCTCACCAGCAAGGATGCAAGGAGAAACAAGTTCCACTGGCGCAAGTAATGTGACTTCCTTTTTGTCTCTTCTCCTTAGTTGACATTGATGGAATAGTAACCATAGTAGTTTGTTTATTGTTGTCCGGGCATAATTTCAAAGCGTTGCTGTTGTTGCAACATCATAATAACAAGCTAGCACCTTTGTTGCGAGGTTCATGTGTAGCTGCGAGGATAATATAAGTTGGTATCATGTTGTTACGTTTTCCTCACCAGCAAGGATGCAAGGAGAAACAAGTTCCACTGGCGCAAGTAATGCGACTTCCTTTTTGTCTCTTCTCTTTAGTTGACATTGATGGAATAGTAACCATAGTAGTTTGTTTGTTGTTGTTTGGGCATAATTTCAAAGCGTTGTTGTTGCTGCAACATCATAATAACAAGCTAGCACCTTTGTTGCGAGGTTCATGTGCAGCTGCGAGGATAATATAAGTTGGTATCCTGTTGTTACGTTTTCCTCACCAGCAAGGATGCAAGGATAAACAAGTTCCATTGGCGCAAGTAAGCAACTTCCTTTTTGTCTTTTCTCCTTAGTTGACGTTGATGGAATAATAACCAGAGTAGTTTGTTTATTGTTGTCCGAGCATAATTTCAAAGTGCTGCTTTTGTTGCAACATCATAATAACAAGCTAGCACCTTTGTTGCAAGGTTCATGTGCAGTTGCGAGGATAATATAAGCTAGTACTGCACAAGTATTGCAAACAGATACTAAAGAAGATTTGAAACAAGGGTTTATGAAGTTGCAGGCGGTTGAGATCTAGATTTAAGGATCTTGAATCTTGAGCCGAGGTCACTACAACTAGCTACCCCAATTAGTTGACCAGCTAGCCTAACTGATCCGGCCGAGCAAAAGGAGGGATTTGCAACTAAAATTATATAGGGTCAATGGAGGTCGCAACAGTTGTAGTAGCTACTCCCACCATCATGTGATCATCGATTTGCAATGCGGCTTTTGAGATTCATATAGATATTCCTAGACCTGCAAACTACGACCCAACGCCAAACCTTAATTTCGTAAGCTACATACACCCGCGCGCATTCACGCCCAGTGACCACCTCGTTGCTACGCAATGCATATCTCCTGCTGCAAAGGAGCGGAAGGATAAAAACCCAAACCGAAAGAGGAATAGCCTTCTACGCCGAGGTGAGAGAGAAAGAGATCGCTTCTGAGAGAGAAAGAGAGAGAGAGAAGGAAACGAGGATAGGAAGAGAATGGTGAAGGGTACTACTTCCCTTTTGGAAATTATTCTTGCTGCTGTCAGTGAATTTACGGAATGAAATCTGTTTGGTGACAGACATGGCTACTCAAGCTTGACACACTTGCAGGAGTCGCTATCAAGTATGGTGTTGAGGTAATGAACTCTCTCTCATGTTTTTTCCAGATTCAAATTTCCACTTTGTAGTTGTGAGATCTATTTCATCGGAATGAAAAACAAGAACATTTCTGACGTTTGGATTGATTGAAATGGGTGGGTAAGGTGGGGGGGGGGGGGGGAAAGATGATATCCTCATGAAATGACATTGCATTGCAAGTTGAAACCCCCCATCAATGTGTGTGTGGAAACCATACTTTGATAATTTGAGTATTCAAGTCCTTGAAGATGTGGTCATGACCCTGTGTTTTGTAGGTTGCAGATATCAAATGCTTGATTGCACTAACCACTGATTTCCGGATGTATGCTCTCAAAACATTACGAATACCTCTTCAAGGAAAACATTCCCTTTCAGTTGCTGCCCACAAAAACTCATATGGTCTTACATAGTATGTATGTAGCTTTCACGAAGGAGATGTCTATAGAAAGAAAGCATGCAACCAATTTGGTTTATTTTGAATGTGTTGAGGCAATTTGTTTCTTTCCCCCCTCCAACTCTTGGAGCTATTGGCAAGGCCAAATCCTATAGACCATGTGACTGAGGAACAACAACCAAATGTAAATAGAAATTTCATTTTTGGATGACATGTGTGACCCACTGAGGATAAATTTTAGCTTTTCAACTGGGGGATTATAGGTATACAAGTTCATTTGTCGATCATGGTTTGCAATATTTAGCAGGTGTCTCACAGTCAACTTCCAACAATGACATCATGTACAGATTTCTTGAGAAGAGAGCTTCTACATCTGCCATGGGATTGTTGAGAGGATACTATGGACTAACATCCATGAGTGAAGGTACTGAAGGAACAGAAATGGATGTGTACAAAATTGATGTTGAGTTCTTGTATGAAGATCAACCACATGTGCCTCATGTAAAATTGGCACTAAATGCATAGAATATTTTAGGTGTTTGTTTGTTCGATCGTCCTCCTTCGGGGTAAGGGGGGTAAGGTTAGCACACCCTTCATAAACGCATTTCCCTGGTTACCTTTCCCATGGAACAGACCTCTTCACCTTATCTCCCCCTTTAACACAACAACCTTCATTAAACCAATGAACAAAGAGGAAGAGGAGGCCTCGCGCTTCCATCGGAACCGTCTTGCCTGGGAGAGGCACACTGTTCAATCTAAGGAACAGCGTGCGGTGGATGCCAGTCGGCGGGCAGCTCAGAGAGCTGCGCGCAGCAATGCACAGATTGCTTTGGAAAATGCTACGTGTGCTAATGCCTGGACGTTTTTACATCCCAATAGGCAACAACAAACACATAACACGGATTATCAAGCTCACCAAGGCCAACAAGAATAGTTGCTGGAAGAGCGTCACCAAGAAGTCTGTAACGTTGATCATCAAGCACGCAGTGCCCAATGTGAACTAGATCGCGCAAACCAAGGTGGGAACCAAGTGATCCCTTTGGCATGTCGTGAATTTGACGATAGCCATTGTGGTCTTTTCCACACTTTAGGTGAAATACCACCGTGTGTGGCAAGTGCAACGCCCTACACTTTTTGGAGGAGTGTGCCGCATCAAGTTCCCGTGCTAATCTGAAGTTTACTCTATGCTACGCACAAGGTAAAGTGACGCTGCCCCCGTTGGCACCCCCACCAGAACCGCTTTGGCGGCTCCTTACAAGTAACAAAGTGGATGCAAAAGGCTTTCGTCAACGCATCCGTTCTTACAACAATGCGTGTTGGCCTTCACATCTGTGGGGGCCAACCTGGATACCAGTGTTGCCCAACTTGGCAATTATACTTACTGTCTTCACGGTGAGCTTTACCATAGGATGGGGAGTCTACTTCCTCAGCTTGGCGAGGCACCAAAATTCGCCCAACTGTACATCAACAATTTACATGCCGAGCTTGATGGCCGAATGGGCAATTTTGGTGACTTGAATCGAAACACCATGCAATCATTGCAAACAATGTTGCATGCATGCAACCCCTACGCCAGCAGCTACCAAATGGCTGTGAAACGGTTCCAGGGCGGGGGTATTGAACTAAGTCTTCGTTTGGTGAACAATCGTCGCACTGATTTGCGGCGTTACAATGCGCCAACTGTTAACAAAGTCGACGCATTGATGGTTGGGGGTGATGTGGATGAAGCAGACGCACGTGACATTGTCATTCGTTCGACTAATGGCTATTTTTAGCGCGTCTCTCCCCTACACAGTGCATACGCGCCACTGCACTACGTCCTTTTCTTCCCGAATGGAAGCAACGGATGGCATGACAACATCCCATTGAATGGATTTCAATGGGATGGCTTTGGGTTCATCTAAGATGACAAAAATGCAATAGGTGGTAAACGCGGTTCCATGCGCATCACCATGCTTCAATTTTACGCGTACATATTACAACATCGCGTCAATGAGGAATGGATTTTGCGAGCCGGAAGGCTTTTGCAGCAATTCATTGTTGACGCGCATGTACTGAACAAAACCGCCTGAAGTTTATTCGCGAAAACCAACGACAATTGCGTTGTGATTTGTACAATGGTTTTCAGGATGCATTGAATGCTAGTGACATTCTCGGGAACGACGTTGGGCAGAAGATGATTCTCCCGTCGTCATTCCAGGGCGGTGAACGCATTATGGGCCAACTGTACCAAGATGCCATGGCGAGGGTCCGCAAATTTGGTAAGTCGGACCTTTTTGTCACGTTTACCTGTAATCTTAAATGGAAAGAGATTACAGATGCGCTTCTCTCGGGGCAAATTGCCAAGGATCGGCCTGAATTAGTAACTCGCGTTTTTAATTTGAAACTTGACACCCTTTTGAAGGACATCAAAGATGATGTTCTTGGCAATGTGATTGCTAAAATTTCGGTCATCGAGTTTCAAAAGAGAGGCTTGCCCCACGTGCACATTTTGTTCATTTTAGATGAAGTGTCGAAATTGCGCATCGTCGAGGATTACGATTCGATGGTATCGGCCGAGATTTTGGACTCGATACGCCATCCTGAGGTGTACGAGACGGTCACTTCGTGCATGGTGCATGGGCCATGTGGTTTAGATTTTCTCAACGCACAATGCATGGAGCAGGAAAAGTGCAAGAAAAGGTACCCACGTTCTTTTAGCGAAGAAACGCGCTGTGATGTTGATGGGTACCTCGAATACCGATGTCGTCAAACCCACATTTTTGTAGATCTAAAGACGTAGTGTGTGGTGGATAACTAGTGGATTGTCTCGTACAATCTTCACCTGGCAACCAAGTACCACGCACACATCAACGTGGAAATATGTTCGTCCATATCTGTTGTCAAGTACCTGTACAAGTATGTGTAAAAGGGACTTGACCATGCTACTGTTGTTGTCGAAAGGCGGGCGGATATGCTTGGCCAGGAGAGCAACGTGCAGGTAGTTGTTGCCAATGGTGAGTGGCAAAACCACGATGAAATTAAAGCATACCTTGAAGGACGCTATGTTTTTGCTTCCGAGGCATCATGGCGTCTTTTCTCCTTTAGAATGCATGACAGGACATTGTCTATCACATGCCTTGCCATGCACGAGCTTGGAATGTATACGGTCGTGTACAATGATAATGCCAATATTTTTGAAATTGTTAATAGCGAGCAAAACCAGAAAACAACGCTCACCGAATACTTCCAAGCCAATATTGATTACCCCTTGGCCAGAGAAGTCACGTACATGGATTTTCCTTCTGTGTTTACATGGACCAATGGGACGAAAAAATGGACCATTCGGCAATGAGGGTGCTATGTCGGGCGCCTTTATTTCGTCAATCCTTTTGTTCGCAAATGCTATTTCTTACGTACATTGTTAATGAAGGTCAAAGGTGTTATTTCTTTTGAAGCTCTTCGCATAGTTAACAATGTTGTCCATGACGCATTCAAATCAATGTGCATTGCGCTTGGTTTGTATGACTCGGATGACGAGTGGAATGCGTGCTTAAAAGAAGTAGTTGGCATGCAAATAGGTGCGTAGTTGCGATCTCTATTTGTGACCATCTTGGCCTTTGGCGTTCCAAGTGAGCCGCGCATGTTATGGGACAAGTACAAGGAGCACATTTGCGATGACTGCAAGGCAACATTGCAATGTCGTGATATAGTGGAATTGTCCTTTGAGCAAATTGAAAGTTGGGCACTGCATTCCTTACAGGATTCGCTTGCCAAATTTAGCAAAACTTTCGAGGATTTTGGCCTTCCTACCCCCTCTATTGCCTTTGATTGGTTAGAGACCAATCGCTTGCTTGAGGTGGAGCGCGACTATAATGTCGAGATCTTGTAAGCCGAGGTGGCTATGGCCATTGAGAGCCTCAATGATGGGCAGCGTGCAGCCTACAATGGCGTAATCGATGCACATGCTACCCATCATGCTAAAGTCATTTTTATCAATGGCCCCGGTGGAACGGGTAAAACCTACAACAAAAACTTGATTTTGAACGTTGTGCATTCATGTGGCGATATTGCACTTGCTGTCGCCTCTTCAGGCATTGCTGCACTTCTGCTTTCAGGAAGGCGAACGACCCATTCATACCTGAAGATCCCAATCGCGCTCGATTGTAAGTCCTTCTATTATATCCGTAAGCAAGATGATTTAGCGGCGTTAATCCGTTAAACGAAACTCATCCTTTGGGATGAAGCTCCTATGACTAATAAGCTCACTTTTAAAGCGGTGGATCGAACTTTGTGTGACCTTACAAACAAGAACGAACCCTTTGGTGGCATTGTTTTTGTCATGTTAAGGGACTTTCGCCAAGTCTTTTCGGTCATCCCCTGGGGATCTCGTGCAAACATTGTCTCTGCATCAATCAAAAACTCTTACCTATGGGAATCTGTTGAGGTATTCCGTCTTTTGGAAAATATGTGGGCCAGTGATGTCGTTGCAGTTCACCTCGATCTTGGGAATCACATTTTTGCAGACTGGCTTCTTTGTCTTGGCAACAACAAGCTGGAAACCATTGATGAGGACTACATCAAGTGTCTAGACATGATGGTACTCCTTCCTACGGACACACAAGGCATGGTTGTGGTCGTCTACCCTCGATTACATGAGGGCCAATCCACAAACGAGTATTTGCATGAGTGCGCGATTTTGGCTCCTTGCAATAAGGAGGTTTTGTTAATAAACGCGATGGTTTTAAGCTACCTTCCAGGCGCGCAAGTTGACTTCCTCAGTGCGGATTTCGCAGAGGACACGGAAGTGGCGAACACATACCCTTTCGAGTTCCTCAACACTTTGGAAGTCAGTGGCATGCCTTCACACAAGTTATCGCTCAAGATTGGCACACCAGTGATTCTGTTGCGTAATTTCGACCCATCAGCTGGGCTGTGTAATGGGACGCACCTGATTGTTCGACGCTTCACGATGCAAGTCGTTGAGGCTAAGATCATCATAGGCAAATGGGTTGGTAATGTGGCCTTTATCCCGTGCATTAAGTTCATTTCCGATAACAACGGTTTGCCATTTACATTTACAAGGAAACAATTTCCTTTGCAGTTGGCTTATGCCATGACTATTAACAAGTCTCAAGGGCAGACCCTTTTTCATGTTGGCCTTCATATCGCAGATGACGTTTTTTCGCATGGCCAACTTTACGTTGCCTTTTCACGCGCCAAGGCACCAGAGAACGTTAAAGTTCAGCTGCCAAACACTGTGCATGGCCGAATTGGCCTTATGCGCAATGTTGTGTACGAAGAAGCCCTCCTTTGAAGCTGCATGCATCTCCTAAATGGCTCCACGAGAAGCTACGTTCACAACGTGTAGCTGTTTAAAACAGAAAGTTTCTTTGAAATAAATACGGTTTAAAAAAACCAAGGGACTTCACAGTGTTTAAAGGTCACGAGTACCGTCTAGGTGTCTTTCTATCTGGTCGTCGTCCTCCTTGGGGGTAAGGGGGGTTAGGGTTAGAGTTGTCGCCTAAACCTTAAACCCATGGTGTCTGAACAAGATTCCTCTCTCCAAACCCCAATGTTTTCAGTCTCAAATTTTCTACTTCTGTAAATGCAGTAGTATTACAATTTGCTTGCTAGCTCTATTGGGTGATTTTATTTATTTTGGTTTCCTTGGAAAAATTCATCCTTTGATACAAAAAAGTCACCACTAAGAAACACAAATAATACTTCAAGATTGATTCCCCATTGCAGTGGGTTTGATTAATTTTTTTTTGTTTTTTAATGATTTTGTGGGAAGTATTTTGGAAAGGGTATATTCTATTACAAATTCTCTTTTTATTTTAAAATTTTTTCCAATAATCATCACAATCACATACAATATGCTATGAATGGGTCCTAGGAATTTTCTATATTCATATTTGTATTACTAAAAAAATTGGCTAAATATACTTATCGATGATCCTTTCTTGAGTAACATCACAAAATTGGAAAAAAAAAAAAAAGGGCCTATTATATAAAAGATTACCAAAGTAGACTGAATTTTGTAAAGGCTGAGGTTTTCTTTTTAATATAATATCCTTAGTCTGTCCGGTGGTGGTCGTCCTTTCCATCCATCTGTCCCGTTATCCGTCCCATCATCCATCCATCCAAGTTCCTCATCCTGGAAGAAGAAGATGATGGAAGAGGAGGAGGAGGAGGAGGACGAATGGCGGCAGCAGTAGTTTATCCAAATGTTTATGTGATCCAATCTTGTAGTTTATGAAAAACTCCTGTAGTTTTGCAATTTGCTAAAAGCTACAAACTAATTTTTAAAAACTAAAAATTGTTGAAAAAAAAATGAGAAACAAGAGAAGAAATCTTTTTAAAACAACACAAGAAATTTCAAATTAAAAAAGAAAAAAACAAGTTATTAAAAAATAAATAAAATGAAACA
>Ga0116228_10006921_pt1 | contig 10132 bp, 7 predicted proteins | sample S1TSphfallax_2_FD_89694 | JGI IMG/M metagenome (GOLD analysis project Ga0116228, IMG submission 89694) | Host-associated microbial communities from peat moss isolated from Minnesota, USA - S1T2_Fc - Sphagnum fallax MG | ecosystem: Host-associated > Plants > Peat moss > Unclassified | place: USA...
AAATGTCTGAATACTGAAAATGGAAATGTTTGAATACTGAAAACTAAAAACTAACATGTTTGAATATTGAAAACTAAAAAACTTGCCCTATCTTTGGTCTATGTAAGGCATCCAAAAACATAATCAAAGTTACATTGATCATATATGAATTTTTTTTGTCCAATGTTTGTAATTAAACCTAATGATTCCTCACCTCAACATTCCAAAGCTCTTTCAATTACTCGGGCTAAGAATGTGCACTTGAACTCATTTACAAGCTTGTCCACAATATTGACTCTTGGGGTTTCTATGAAAGGAAATCAATATTTGGAAAATCTTCTTCTATCACAAAATAACACACCAAATTCCAAAGAGATGGAAATGTCTTTCATACTAGTCATGTTTGCTACAACTCTCACACACACATGAATCCATACCTAGAAAGAAACAAAGTATGATGTTGAGGGCATGGAATTCCGCATTAAAATTAACATAGCATCGCAATTTGCAAGAGCCAAAACATAATCCAACATTTGATTGATGTCATCCTCTTCTCCTATTTGACACAAAAAATGCCATAAACAAAAGTTTATCAATATTTGGAAAACAAAGTTGTGAGATTGTAGTTTTTTTTTTCGGCCTTCACACATAAACAAAACAAATCAAGGTAAACAATATGTAAGACATTCAATGAATCTTCACAAAAGTAGAGAACAAACAACAACACCAATGAAAAGAAAGCACTAACCAAATTTCTCAAGGACCTTTTCAAGTAGCATTAGATCAAAGCCTTGGTGAAGCAAGAAAGTTCGATTTCTTGTATATTTTTTTGTTGGGCTCACTGGGCTACTTGGCCTATCCCATGTCCTTGTTTTATTAAGCATTTGTCCAATACTATACTCTGATTGAAGCACATATGAATAAAATTCCTACATGTTTAAAAAGCACAATGAAATTTTGTGACATTATTATTTAGTTTACATCTTCTTGTGACAACCATGCCTAGGTTCTTCTTCTACTTCAAAATGGAGGAATTTTGGAACCAACAACACTTCAAATGCATGAAGCAAATAAGAATGCCAAATATAAAAAAAGGACAAATAACAACACATCATCTACCGAAAAGCAAGATCCACTTCCAGATATTACCTTTGTTGCATGGGTTGAGATTATTTAAGCATAGTAGTGGGGACAATGTGATTGTTCAAATTCTACCTATTGATTTTGGATAAGCCTAAATTCTTGGCCATTAACTGTAAGTTATTTTCTTTTCATGAATACCATTGGATCTCACTGATCAATGAACAAAATGTGTTTTGGAAATGTCTTTAATAAAAATAATGGGGAAAAAAAAGAATTGTTTACAAAATCAGCAATGAACTATGCAAAAAAGACCTTCAAAAATATTACAATTCAACTTTTATTCCAAGGTAACTCACTAAGGTGGTCTCAACTTCATCTCTTTCATCTTTAGGGCTATCATCCTATGCAAAAACATCCGCCTCCCTTTGATTAGGAAGTTCACCCTCATCTTCATCTTGCCAATTCTCAATGACAATCTCAATATTGTTGGAGGACAATGCTATTGTTGATAGTGTTGGTTTACAAATCCAATATGAATTGCACCAAAATGGAATCATTAACATGGACCCCTACAAAACCCTAACATCCATACCACCCCCAAAAGCATGTACATCCCCTTATGCTCAACTAAAATGTTGAATTCATGAAGCTTCTTCCTTCTCACCACTTTTTATCTACTTATCAAAATCAGCAATCTCTTTCCCATAAGACTTACATAACTTGTTTCATCAGCCCCGCTTGTGCAGAACGAGATTCGTAGCCTTGATTTGGCCAAAAGTCTAATTACAAGAAAACAATTTGGCACACTCAATTTGTACCAACCTATTAAAACTCCTAGTGGCAAGCATCTTTTTTTAGAACAAAAACTAACCATGAACGCAAAGAGCCTAAGTTATAAGTCCTTATTCAAATCCCATTTCTTGCAATTATATTTGTTTAGTAGTGAAATCCAACTCCAAAATACTACCAATTCGAGCTCCAAAATGTTGCATCCGATCAAGGTATACCCCTTATTCAATAAAGAATTCCCAATGCCTCCCAACATCAAAGGATGGTCCCAATTCTTAAGCACCAAAGTCACTGAGAGTCTTGACAAAAAAGGACACAAGATTCCTTAGACCCATTGTCCTTTGTCTATGGGTACCCAATCAATGAACTTCGAGCTTCTACTCTTGTTGGTAGGCCAACCCTATTGTTGTTGTCTATAGACCTTATTGTCTAAACGTTAAAAGAAGGTCAATCATATAAAATGATGCGAAAGAGAGAGAGACCTCACTCACTAAAGTTGTTGTGGAAACATCAATCATCCCATGACCACATTAGAAACACAATAGGAAAAAAAATTCCAAAATTCTTTTGGGGTCCATTTCTTTGGTAATTACAATTGAGAATTTGAAATTTGAGAACAAGGACAATGTCATACTGTGACTAATGAAACCACAAAATGTTTCCATAGAAAAGAAAACAAAGATCTACCCACTAATAGTGCAATAAGTTATTGCTTCTACCCCTTGGCATTTTAAGGTTTATTGATCATCGTGGCCACAACTATTTTTTTTGTTTCTCCCTTTGAGCTTTTACATTGTTTCCAATGGTTTCATCCTCTTAATGTAGTTACCTTTTTGTTGGTAATGCCTTGTAAATACTTGATTTAGTGCGGATGTTCTTCCATTAGAAATCGATTATAGGTCCCAAGACAATCCATACCGAAGATACTCAAGGTTATAATTAAACAAGTGGTTATTTTGTAGACAGTCAGCATGTTAGAGAAGAGTTTGACTACCAACCTAGGCAAACCTCCTTTGCTACTTTAGAAGTAGCAGACATTGATATCACCACTGCAGAGTTGCCACCAACAAGATTGTTTGATCTTTTTGCTCTGCTAGGGAATGTGACTTGAATAATCTTGGATGCCATCGGTTGCTCACTAGAGCTTTGAAGTTTTTCATTTTGGATCTACTTGATAACATGCCACTTAAAATTTGCGAAATGTCAACTTGTTGCCACAATAGGTAAATATTTGTAAGCAAAAAAAGTTTGTCCTTTGATAAAACGTTTTCTCAGTGTTTGCTACTAAAGTTGAACTTATTTTATAAAACATGCAGTAGAGTCATGTGATTGAAGTTCAATATAAAAGGTTCATATTCATTGGGTACTCAAGATCTTGGCATTTTACATCTTGTCTAAACGTTGGTCCTCTTTGGAGAAATGAATACATAAGTCACTTAAGGTCACAACAATTCCTACTACACTTTCTTTTTAATTCAATATTGAAAATGTGTTATTTCATTATTGTTTTGGTAGACCAAGGGCACAACACCAAGGTAAGGATATAGCTTTGATAGGTGAGTAACAAAGTAATGTGCATCTTTTTAATGAGATAAGGGGCTCTTAACCTTACTGAAATTAAACAAGTTTGAACTTCAAATCTGAGACCTTCAAGGATGGTGGATTGTTGTGGATGCAGATTTTGGTCCTCGAAACATGGTGTTATACTCGGGACTATCTCTCTATCAAGCAATTGGTGGCTACCTTAGTCTCGCAATTCATCAAACAAACAACAACAATAATAATATTGTTACTATTGTTGTTGGTCAAGGTCAAGGTTTAAGTGTCCTCCCTTATGAACGTTGTTCTATAGAGTTCAAACTCATTCCACAAACTTCATTCATTTTGCATTGCTCTGCCATGACAATTACATGGTGTCTTGTTGGGAGTCCCTTCCAATAACTAGTTGTTGTCCATGATTTCATTTAGAGGCCCCACCCAATGGACCAACTTCTAAACCAACCCAATGTCCCTACCTTCACGTGTCCAACACCACCACCACCAGATGGTGGGTCACTTTACAATCTCAAGTGCCTTGGGGAAATTAGAGAAAGATAGGAGGGTTGGGAGAGGAAACTGATTGGTGTTAATTTCCTATAAACTTTTCAATAGATGACATGATGTCACTTCCCTTGGCCTCCTTTGCTTGAACTTTTGGCCATGTTGGTAGGTAGCATCATGTCCCTAATTAAACATTGTTCATAGTTTTTCTTCCTCTTGCAGGATCAATCAAGTAAGGGATGAACAAGCGAAAACAAGTCTCATGAGGGAAGCCCCTTGCTCCATTGAAGTAGTTGCGATTTGAAGCCCAACGAATCCTCAAGGAGTGGGTTTAGGAGATTACAAACAACAAAGGCTTGAAAGTCTGATACTACAATTTGAAAAAATGTGATGAGCACCACCTCAATGCAACCAAAAGCCCACATGGAGTATTGAAGGCAAAGATGGGTTGGCCCATGGCATAATCACCCATTCAAGTCTTGCTCACAAATAAAATTATACATCGTGTCTTGAATCTATGACCCTTACTATTGATCAGATACTTTCTTATACTGGATCTAGCTCCATGTGTCTCATGAGTTGTTAAACATGTTCTATTGTGTTTTCTTACATAAAAAAAAGTTAGAAAGATATACCAAGCATGCCTCTTGGAAACCCAAAATGAAAAATCGTGTGCCCCTAAATCAAGATGTTCAAACCTAAAAGAAAGATCACAATCAAGGAAGAAAATTTTGTCTTTTTTTGTCTTGTGTGGTACTTGAATTATGGCAGGGAGAAAAACATCATCATCATCTATGTGGATTTCCTCCTTTTCCTCAACTTTGAAAGGCATGTTCCTAGTTATCATTTGACAAAGAAAATTTGGTGGTGTTCCACTACCATTGGGGTTGAGTCCTTACCCCTTGTTTTCGCTTCCAACTTGGAAAGAGGAAGAAAATGCTACTACTGCTACTATCAATTCCTCATGGTGATTTGTATTCCTAATGTACTTAAAATTACATCCACCCAAACATATAAAATTACATCCATGTGAAAAAAATCATTCTATGAACACTTGTCATCTCCACATTGGTCAATGAGTGAACCAAAATTTTATCCCCAAGTCCAAATCTTGCATAGATGCGTAGTCTCTGCCCTATGTGCAAAGCCAATAAAAGAACCAATTTTTTAGCCACAATTTTTTAATTTGCCCATAAAATTGCAGGTTCCTTCAAGAAAACCATGGGTACTTTGATTTTGAATTTTTTTTAAATGTATATTCTCTTATTTTGAATAATATTTGCAAAATGGAACCAACCATTATTAAGGCTTCCTTTACATTAGGAGTTAGGGCTAAAAATCTTGGGGCCAACTTTGAGCATTTTTGGCTTGTTGTTTGGGCCCAATTTATTAATAAATGCTAAAACATTGGCCCCAAGGGTTGTAAATTGGCTTCCCAAATTCGATGGTATCCTTTTTTAAGCCTTGGGGCCAATACAAAGCCATAACGTTTAGCATTTATTAGTAACTTGGGGCAAATTGAAAATATTTTTTCTATTTTAGCCTTGACTTTTAGTGTAAAACCTTTGGGGCCGATTTCAACTTTTGCACCAATAGGAATGCTTGATTTGAACTCCTAGTGTAAAACAGGCCTAACAAAATCAAATACATGCCTTTTGCAAATTGGAAAATTTCAAAACTCTATAGTTGAAAAGTTCAACAATTGGTACATAATAATTTTTCTTCTTTTCTTTACAACATTGCTTCAATGTCACCATTGGACTGAAACATTACTAATGGTCCAAGTGCTAGGAAAATTAAAATTTCAATCCCTAATATTACTAACTAACTAACTTAATACCTAGGTACTAATTATCACTAACAATATTCAATAGTTAAACTATAACCCATTCACACATAATGTTTGATTATTTTTATGGTTTTTTCAACATGTACTTATCATCATGAAAGTTGTGTTGTGCAAATTTATAGTAGGTGGTGAAGAAACACATGCACTTTAACATTGTAACAAAATCAACATAACACTTGTATCCATAATCTCTTGTATTCATAATTTTTTTCTTTTTATTCATAGCTTGCATCAAACTAATACATAATACATAGTAATAGTAGCACCACTTCTAAAAACACTTGAGAAAAATCTATCTAACTATATGTCATAATGCACACACATTCAAAATATCTTAATAGTAGTAATTCATTATCCATTGGAACAATTCATTAGAACAATGTTCCCAATAGTATTTGATAACACTCTCATTTAATGAATGTGAATTATTATTATATTCTCACTTTCATTGTCACTAAGTGATTTTGAATGTATTGTGAAATCTTCGAAACTTTTCAAGTGGTAAAACTTTAGTGAAAATATCTACGACTTGGGATGATGTTGGGGTGTAGAATCTAATAAATTCCCCTTTTTATTTATTCTCTTTGACAATATGGTATGCAAGTAAATATGCTTAGCTCATTTCAAAAACTCAAGTTTGCAAGATAGGAGGATAACAATTTGGTTGTCTAAATACAACAATGTGGGTTTAGTTTGAAGGAAACCAATGTTATCAGGAATTTTTCTTGCCCAATGAATTCTTTGGTTGTAACAAATGTAACTATGTACCCCGATTCAATAACGCTAGCAATTGTGCAAGCTTGCTTTTGACTACCCTATTAAACTAGTCTTCCATTCAAAAAGAAAACATATCCAAATTTTGATATTTTTTCATCTAGATTAATTGCACAATCTACATCACAAAAAACAATAAATTGTTTAGTTAGGATGTAGGACCAAGCATATAGCTAGGTGTGAAATTCTAAGAAAATATTTGATTATTTATTTCAATGCCATGCAATGGGTTTTTGTTGGTTTCTTTGAAAACTTGTCATTGTTGTTGACAACATAAAACAAGTCAAGTCAAATAACAAAAACAACAATAGCAAGACTCCTAATCAATTGCTTGCATGGAAATGTTTCTTGTGGCAAATAAACATTTGTCAAAAAACAAAACAAAGTGATTATTAAGATATGCATGAATTGCCATTGGGTGTGCAATCTAAAGTCAATAATCATGTAAAATCTTTTGGATACAATGGTCCTAGTCCAAAAATATCATTTTGTTGATTTGATCTTTCACAATGTGTAGGCCCACATGTGTGTCAGGACTGCTTGTGATTTGAAAAGCTTCACCCGTGTATTGAATAATGTCTTCAATTTTACAACTATGAATATAACAAACTGCAACAACAATGACGATGAGATTATGGTCCTTGGCATTGTACTAAATACAAAGGTCAATTGCATTTGGATGAAGATCATATTCAATGAGAAAACTATCAAATTTGTTATTCCATAACTTAGATGTTTGTCACATAGTCCATAATTTTTTTTTCAATTGACAAGCTTTAAATGAATTGAACATGTCCTTGAATCCCCCTAGTTGATCCATGAAGATTTCTTCTAAAAGATCAACATTGGGAAAAATAATCTTGACATCAAATTGTGTAATGTCCATATTTGAATAACTACAATGGCCAAAACAATCCATATTGAATCATAATGTGCAACCAAAGAAAAAGTCTTAGGGAAGTCAATCCTACCTTTTTATGCAAAGCCCTTGGCTACCAATCTTGCCTTATAAAATTTAACATGTTACCATTAGAATCAAGTTTGATCTTGTAGACCCACTTGAATTTCATAGTCTTTTGCCCCTTAAGAAGATCTACAGATCCCATGTATGATTCTCGACTGGAGAGTTATATTCCTCCATGGCTTGAATCCAATGTTGTTTTTTTGAAAAATTATAGTTGTCCAAAAATCAATAGGTTTTACAAGTGTGGTTGGAAATTCTAAATATATCATGCATGCATAAGATTAACAATAGCCTTGAAGCATCTAACTTATTAGTCATAGAAAAATAAGTATGTAACCAAAATGATTATCCTTGAAAAAAAGGATGTAATAACAAAAACCACCAAAAGAATCTACATGGAACTTTCCACATGCATCACTATGGAAAAATATGCCTAGTTGCAAAGCTCTTTATCTTTAGGAATGAACAAGGAATGTAACACAATGATGTTTTCCAAAAACACAACGATGACAAACATTTGGTTCAAAATCAAGATCAGTGATTTTGATTCTTGTAACCAAGTTGGAAGCAAACATTTATTTAATTGTTACATCATTCAAATGTCCAAAACAATCATGCAACAATTCTAAAATCTTAACTATTTTGTGTTTGAAATTACACCAACTTCATAAATGAGATGGATTGCTACACTTGGATAACTTGCAATGACTACTTGAAAATACAACTTATAAAGTCCTCTTTGCAAACATGTTTATAACACCATACCCGAATCTAAGGAATGGTTGATTACAACCTATGTTATAAATGCAAATGGAGGGTTTATTCCAATGTTGCCCAAAATCTGAAAATTTGAAGCATTATTCAGGTTATCTATATGTAAAATTCTTCAAATTTTTGTAACATAAAGATATGCACAATAAAAAATTACAAATACAATTGACCAAATGAATATATATATATATATATATATATATTCATTTGGTAGATATGCATTTTCTAGTTTTCAAATTCACACTAATCACAAGATATGTACAAAATTTAAGAATACATCCCTGGCTTTTGGAATTAAGTTTTCCAGTCACAAACCTAACCCATTATAACATTATAAAACATCTAAAACACCAATAACTTGTGGGAGAGTTGAACCCTAATTCTTTAATGAACCCTACCCAACACAACACAAGTTTCATGCCCCAACCACACCCCACCCCACCCCACCTAACCCACAAACACACACAACACAACACAAGCCATCCCTATTATGGATGAGCTCCACAAGTAACCTCTCCATGAACAAAAAGACAATATTATTAATTCAAAATGAAATGCAAAGTGCAAACTATCATTCAAGTTTTACAATCCCAAAAACAACAACAATTTTTTTGCTTACCTTGCCAAATTAATGTTTATCCAACTCCAATTGCTCAAAGTAATTTGATTCCTCAATCAAATCATAATTATCTTCAGTTAATGAATATTTAACTTTTAAATTTTTTGTCAAATCCTTATGTTATGAACAACTTAGATGGAGATCATCAAGCTAATTCTTCACCACATTGATGATTTGGTCTAAATTATCCACTTGCAACCTACAACATCTCAAAGTTGTCAACACACTTTGGGTACAAGCATACAAAAGCAGGCCAAATATATATATATGTTGCAAGTAGAAAACACAAAATTGTCAACTTTGAAGCATAGAAAGTAGAACCTAATCTTTAAAAACATACAAAAAAATAAATAAAATGTATGTAGGATGGTATGGATATGTTTCATGAAGCTTAAGATTTTGTATTTCCTTTTCTTTCAACCTACTTCACTCTACTTTCCAAATTTATGTAGTTGTCCCATATTGCACAAAGTAACGTAAAAATATATTAATTAATTATCATTTGACCAAAAAATTCATGTCCTACTTTTAGATTGTTAAAGGATTGTTATGACATATTATATGCAAGTATTAGTGTTTAGGTTCATATAAAAAATCATGTTTTAAACACATGCTTTTGATAATTTGGAAAACTACTTTCTAAAAGCTTCACATTATCATAATTGAAATATTCAAGTTTCAAAATAAGTGTATCAATATGCATGCTAACTCAAACATCAAAATCACAACATTTGAATAGTTTGATTTTGAAAAAGTCAATTTGTGACCTCATAATTTCTAATATTTATTTGGCAAGGAAACTAACATTTGGGAATTGGGTTTCATGAATATGCCACCAAGCTAAGGGATCAACACATGTAGTAAGGTTTACCAATAACCTTTTGAACAAGGATAAAGTTCCCCAACAACAAATGTGTGTGGTGATTCTTCCATAGATGCACCCACACCAAATATATTATTATCTTTTTCAATAAAGTCACCAAATCTAACAACAAATCCAATAACTTTCAGTGCACACGCTTGGACAGTAGCGTTTAATACTTCAAACACAATCATTAAAAGAAGGATCACTACATTAACATCATACTCTACAACAAGACGAATATAAGCCCCACAACCCACATAATTTTCCACGACCTTTAAAGATTTGAACCTAGGATCAAGTATAAGGGTGAACATATTGTGCACTTGTTGTGCATCATAGGTTTGAAGAAATTGTAGAAAAGGTTTAATGACCTTAACAACTTTTGTCCACATGTTGTTC
>Ga0116228_10006924_pt1 | contig 10130 bp, 8 predicted proteins | sample S1TSphfallax_2_FD_89694 | JGI IMG/M metagenome (GOLD analysis project Ga0116228, IMG submission 89694) | Host-associated microbial communities from peat moss isolated from Minnesota, USA - S1T2_Fc - Sphagnum fallax MG | ecosystem: Host-associated > Plants > Peat moss > Unclassified | place: USA...
ATGTTTTTTTGTGGCACAAGCGTTTTCAACTACAAGGTTGTTAGGCCAACAACGTAAAAGGACGTCCCAAGATGTGATGTCCACTTGCCAAAGATTTCAAATCTAGACATCATTGATAAAAAAATCAAATCAAGATGGGCATTATGACTTGTAGATGTCATGATGAGGTTTGATCAATGCGAAAAAATTGTCAATACAATAAGAGATGATGGGTGGGAAATCTATAGGATTAAGGATAATGTGTATGATGGGGGATTTATGAGAACAAGTGGCTTATCGCACAACGACTTTTGCCCTCTATGTTTGTAACATTTTGTGGCTTTATCATGGTGAAAGCAATAATGTAAACTTGATGGTTCATTTTAGTCTATGATTGGAACTTATTGGCATAATATTGACCATAGTTGGTAAAACTAATTTTTTTCTAAAAAGTTTTTGTTAGCTAATGTAAAGTGAAATTGGTGACATGGTTTGGCAATTTGTATGCAAAGTAAATAGGTTTGTAATCTAACTAGGCTTTTGTTGTTATTGAAAAACATTGGGAATCAGTAGCATTACACCAAACATGATCAAGTTGTGAGCCATAAATTGTAGTGTTTTGTTGAAATTGAAGTACCATTTTTTATTGTGACATGAATTGGGTTTAATTTTGTGTACTTTTATTTATGTTATCTAGCATATTCACATTGAAATCTCCTAAAACAATAGTTGGACAATTTTGGGGAAGAATGAGCATGGTTTGTTTTAGTGCATTGAAAAAATGTGTTAATGGTAATGTAAAGGGTTTGTGTATAGCAATAACATGAATTGCGTGTCGACTTTAGTTGTTGAAAGTTGCTATAATTATTTCTAAACCTAGGTAAATTTTGTAATTGTTTAATCTACCTTTGTAACATATGACATGCAATAACTAACTACTACATAAAGGTCCAAAATGAATTGCACATGAGTATTTGCACCCCAAAGTTGACTAGCTTTTATGCCAAAAACATTTGTTTGAACATCTTTTACATTTATGTTTAAGAATAATGTAGGCCTTTTTAATGAATTTTAAAATTCTTTTATATATGTTGGGAAATCAAATTTTAATTTCTATAAAAAATGATTGAAAGACATTGGATTATTCATTTCAAGTTCTAACAAGGGTATGATTTTTTTTGGGCAAATTTTTGTAAGATCTTTTATGATTTCTTCACATGTAGATGATTGATCAAAAGATTCCAAAATTTGTGTAGAAGGTAAAGGTGGAAAAGGGTCATGGAAACGACACATAGCTTGGTTTTTTTTTTTACATGTGCATTTGTGTCAATGTGTTTATGAGTCTTGAAGGTCTTTTGGAAGTAAACATACATCACATGATATATATTTGTCAACAAAAGCTACAATTTCATGGTTATCATGTACACCATAAATTGGTGTATTTTTAATCCATAACATATTGCGTTCATGTTTAGTTCCCCTATTTTGGAATTTTGTTACATTATAAAAGTCTTGTACAACATAAAATATTGATGAGTTTTTTTTACATAAATGTCTACATGTAGCCATGTTTGGTGGTCGTAATATCATGCACAATTTACATGGTTAGCTCTCACTAAATGTGTTATATCTTTGGAGTCAAGTTTGTTGAAGTCATTAAGGACATTAATGAAACCTTTGCTAAGGTGATGTAATACCTACTTTCAACACTTGTAAAAGTCACACAAAAAGTTGGTGGACCTAGTTGTCATATCATGGCAAATACATTATTTTGTTAAGTTTTTAAAGTGGCCTAGTGAAGACCGTGATTGAACTAAATCAAGATAACCAATGTTTGATCGTAACAACTTATTTAAATTTGGTTTACTTGCTACTTGTTTGCTGGTGAGTTCACAACCATGAAGTTGCCCTTTACGAATCTATATTCCACATGTTGTTCATACTACTTGTATTAAAATTTTGACAACTTTAAAAAACAAGTTTGGAATATGTCTAGCAAATTTGTGGTCTTTATGGATTAATTGATCCCAAAATTGGCAATCTCTTGATATGTGTAATGTGATGGGATACATTGAGCATGATGGTTTCTGAAGAATAAAGTTGGATAATTGAGTTATTCATTATGTTAATCTTGAAAGAGGCCAAGAGGTTTATAGTCTTGGCTTTGCGTGATTGTGAGGACTTCATCATCAAATTGATTTGATGTTAAAAAGTTTTGGATTAAATTATATATTGTAAAATCATTAAAAACTTTTTCAAAACTATTTTATTGGTATGAAAATGTTGTATTAAAATTCATATTATCGCAAAAGTTATTGTCTTCTTGTTGTTTTGATAGATTAAACATGTTTAACCATAATGGTTGTATTGATATGTTAGCATCCACATATAAAGGAGTTTTCAAAAAAAAATTAATGCATACATAACTTGATTTGGTTGAATATTACTAGATGTGTGAAAGGAATTATATTCAAGTTTTCTTTTGATAATTAAACCAAATGTTGTTTCATCATCAAACAATCTTGGTAAAATTGATTGAATTATATTTAAGTTTGAAGGAACATTGATCACACTCCCATGCATTTTGAATTGCCCATGCACTTGAAAAATATCTGCAAATGTTTGTTTTAGAATGACAAATATTTCTTTTAATTCAAACAATATTGATAAAAATGGAATGTGAATATTTTAAAAAAAATTGTTGGTACCGAGAATTTTGGAAAATCTTTTCCATGTAGGTATCTTTTGTAATTGTTGCAAATGATTAAACCAATGATAGTTTTTGGTTTTACATTCAATAATGAAGCTATATATGGTAGATAATTCATATACATTGTTCTTGTAAGATGAGTGGCTTGTTTCTTGAACCAAAGTTGATGACAAAACATACAAGGTCAAATTGGAATGTCATTTAGTTTTTGTTGGAACACTTCAATTAACATTGAATCACCTATCGTCATATTAACTTTTGAATTGATAGAGGACACATTATGTTTATTGCCATGCAAATTGTTATCTAAGTTATTTTTTATAGGTGGTAATGGTAAATTGTTAAACTTATGTGAAGATTTTATGTTCAAAGTTTCACAAAGATCTAATTTTTTTTGTGTGTTAGAAATGCCTTTGCTATGGATGTTATCATACAATTTTGCTTTAGTTTTTAAATATCGTAAACAATGATTAATGTGTTGTACACTTGGGAAAGGTTTGATTTCATTGTGAAACATGGTCACAATTGATTTCAAATGTAGCAAATTTATGAGTCACAAGCATGGATGTTAGGTATCTTATAATGCATTTTGTCCATGCTTAAAACATGAATATTTCACATTACTAGTTGGGTTATCATTTTGGAGCTATGAAAGAAAATTTATGTTGTGTGGCATCAATTTTTTCTTGCATATGAAAAAATTCATATTGTGAAGAATTATTAGAACAATTGCTATGAGTTTTTTCATACACAACTTTGTGAGAATAACATTCAAACGGTACACAATTTTTTTGTGCATATATTGAGCATGTCTATGTACTTGTTGGATGGTTACATTAGGGTGGGGATGGATATCACAAAATAATTTAACAACTTTTTTCAAATCCAAATTTTTATGATCATTGAAGATTTGTTGTAAATTTTTGTTTTCTTCAAGTCTCTATCAAAATTTTAGATGATGTCATTTTTTTAGAATTTCAAAAACATTTGACGTTTGGGCATCATGTTGTATTTTTCTTTTTTTAATACATTGTTACAAGTCTTGATATCTTCATGCAATGATGAATTTTTTTTTCATGATCATAATTCTAAAATGGGTGTATTAATGATGGATTAGAATGTAAAATGTCTATGACTAGCTCAAAATGGCCATATCAAATAAGTTGTTCATTCATTTCTACAAATTATTCTCCAAAAATAATATATGGCCATTCTTCAATGGTGGACTTCACAAATTGTGCCTATCAAAAAACAATTGTGAAATCAGCCCAAAGACCACCTTCTAAAGCACTTAAACCCATTCTTTGAAGGTATTCATAAGGTGAATTAATTTGGTGTAGTGTCATTAATGTGTCTTGGCTCAAATAAACATTGCAATAGTGTGAAACTCTAGGATCATTTATATATAAAACATGTTGAAGACATTGTACAACTTTTTCCCTAAAATCGATTGGTGAAATTGATAAATTTTTCAAGTAAGTAACTAAATAAAAAAGAAAATCCCCTACTTTATGTGGATAGCTTGATACCCTATGGAGTCCAACATTAAAAAATGTTTCATCGATACTATTCATTTTTTTGGTTACATTCCAAGAAATCTACTTCAAGGGAATATCAAATATATATTTCAAATGGTAAATTGCAATGTATATATTATGTTTTCAAAACAAGGTTAAAATAAAGTTTGAATGATATATATGTACATTGATTTACAAATATTTATAACAATATGGTTAGGAATTAAATACACTAAAAGCCCCAATTTAATAAAACCTATGTATATGTATGTTGATTTGTACATATATGGACATGGATGTGATGATCCACCAAAAAACTAATTCACTAAAAAATTGAACGAATTAGCTAATTTAATTAAAACTTATGCAGTAAAACTTATGTCTCAATCTCCAATCTATTCCTTAAAACTAGTGAGGTCACTAGTTGGGGGGTGAAAACATGGTATTTTATACAAAAAAATTTGACAAAAAAACATCAAGTTTAAAAGTAGACAAAATTTTCACAAAAACACAAGAAAGTATATTCAATTTTTACTTAAATTTCATTTTCAAACCATGGTGCTTTCCATTGGGTTTGTATTAAGTTGGATACAAAATTTAAAAAACTTTGCAATAATAAAAGTAGGCAACAAGTACTTTTGAATTTGATTGGTCAATATGGTGTTCAAAAGTACTTTTTCATTATAAACTTTAATGAAATAGATTTGTGTGAAATTATAACATAAAGATCATTGTATATTCAAAAGATGGAAAATAAATAAAATTTACTTTCTCTTTAATAAAATATATTTGACGCATACTTGAAACAAATGTTACACTAGATAAAATAGGCTTCAAAAGCTACTTACATCTATACAAGTCTACTTGAAACTTACTTTTACAACATAAATTTTTTAAATAATTTTGTAATAGTGAAAAAATATATATATATTTCATCATTTAAGTAAAAATGTTAAATGTATAATAAATTGATGATGGGTTTTAGTCCTACTTTTTGTTAGCTTAACAAGTAGACTATCAAAATAATTGTATTGTATACTTTACCATGCTTTCACCCTAGGGTGAAGGAAAATGAACCACGAATTTAAATGGTCTTCAACAAATGGATGACAATTAATTTGTTTTTTTAGTGCATGGATTAAAATGTTGCCTCATCTAAACCAGTCAAAGGTTGAATCCAATTTTTTTTCACAATGACATTAACATGTGATAAGCACAATTTCGCCTTTCACATTCACATTGAAAACACAAAGTGTTGTGACATTACAAGCAGAACAAAAAAAAACATGCCATCATCTTGTCATATGATATTTGTAAGATGGCACGTTTAACAAGTTTACACAATTAGAGTCATAACTGAAACGTGCATATAAAAATTTCCAATAACTTGTAACAATAATACATGAAAACTTGTGTCATATCCGTGAGTTCTTCAAGTCAAACATTAAAATCATCACATTAGGCTGCAATCACAATCAGTGTATCCCAAAATGAACTAGTACTCTAGGACTTTAGAAAATGATTAAACCTTTTTTTACAAAAAAAATGATTTAAGTAGTTTTGACTATGTAACCCATGTAACTTTAGTTAGATGTACTTGAAAACATTTCAATATTTTGTACAAAAAAACTACATCCAACATTAATTTACATCTAGATGTTTCATATTTGCTTGAAAACACACTAAATAATGTTCATTTACTTCTCCTTAAGCTTGTAGCTTGAAAATATTACATGTTGATAGGACTACATGTTGCCATTAAAGAATTTGGACAATGTACATGGTATTATTTTTATGCCATTTGATATCTAACACCAATTTGTGTACATGGTTAAACTTTGGTGCAATTTGGCATAAATGTACTAATTTTTTATATTCCTATATCATGTTATAAATGTTATGACCAAGGACTAAATTGATTTTCTAGGAATCTTAATGACATTAAATTGTGGACCAAATTTTAAATTGCAACCATTATTTTGTTTATTACAATTCATAAAACTCATTGGGAATCTTGAATTTAAGATCTAACATGGGCAAAAAAAGTTTGTATTTGAATTTTGTGAATTGCAATCCTTGGCGTGTGATAGTCTTTTTGGGGTACCCCAATTATGACTGGAACAATTACTTAAAGTTGACTCAAAATACAAAAAGGTGCATAAGGGGTTGTTTAGGGATTATTTAAAGGATTACTTTAAATAATACCTAGGGAATACCTAGGGCTAAGTCATGACCCCATATGTAGACCTTATGTAGCCTTTAAAATAATCTTTAAGTATCCTCTAACTTAGGTAGGTTTTTAAGTAGCCATTATGGAGCACCTTAAATGATTCTTATGTAATTTGTTATGTAGGCTTTTGATAATTTTTATTTTAAATAGCTCCTAGCTAGGCAATCCTTAAATGGGCCCTAGATAACCCCTAAACATGCCTTAGGTAGCCCCTTAAGTAGCATTTAACATATGTAGTCCTTTTAGTAGCTCTATGAAATATAGTATTTAGTTAACCCCTTGGTAGATCCTAACCCAATTAACCCTTTCCCCTAAGTAGCCCCCTAATCTATGTGGCAAATTAACCACGGGTAGATTATGGTGCAATTATAATAAAAATTATGGTGACCACTTGGGGGTGTTCATCTTTAATTTATTTATAGGAGCGACCTTCATTTTGGTGGATTTTATGGATTGTTCAAAGGGAGGATGAATAAGTAAACTAAGGTTTAAAGTGAGGATTGTTTTATGGATAAAATTTATGTTTGAAAAATGTTTCTATATACGTCATATTCATTAGATTTGCTTCAAGGTTTAGCAAACGTTTTCATAATACATTGAAATTATTGTTGTACAAATTCATTCAAAAATATCAACATCAATTTAAATTTCATCACCCAATGAAAAATGTTATTTTCCTAGGGCCGAATGGAGCAAAAATCATAGTGGTAGCTTTACTGGGAAAATCAAATCTTACAAATAAAACTTACAAAATATAGGAGAGAATAATTTTGCTACCACAAATCTAGATTTTGGTTATAGTAGGACCATTTCTACAATGACAACATAAATTAAAACAATGAAACTTAATGATTTGGCAAACAATTATGCATGCATATCAAAACTTGGAATATAATATTATAGTTTCAATAACTATGGTTACTAGGTGGCAACTACCCAATGGTCCAAATCCACTATTTTTTCCTAACCTATGTTTTTAAAAACCATCACTATAGTAGTTCTTATATAAATCAAAGTAAGTATGTGAGAAAATCAACATGTAAATTTTATTTTCTTGTTAAACTTAATCCACCTAATTACCCCCATGTTTTTTGAACATTTCAATGTACCATAATTATTTTTTAGAAGCCAATTAAAATATATGGATCAAGGTAACCATACCTAGAGTGGCTTTTTAGCCACTTTTTGTCTACAAATAGGAATTTAAATTACTAGATTGCAACAAATAGTAAAACATTAGCCAATAGTTCAATAATTTAGCTTTCAACACTCAAAAAAATTGTGGACCTAATATTTATACAACCATATTTCCACTCCCACCATTAATCAAAGTAAAAAATGGCGAAAAAAAATTTAAGCAAATTGTTTTTTTTGCAACCAAAGAAGTGAAATGACATGCATTTTGATGGTTTATTTTTTTTTCTTTTGGAGGAGGATGGGGTTGTTGGATTTTTTGTTCCTAATGTGTTCCCAACATGTTCCCCAAGTTCCCAATTAACTCTTCATTTTAGCCCATATCCTTTGCCTTAGGTTTTATTTTATAATTAATGTCATGTAGTTTTAGATTATTTTAAAAATATTCTACAACTTTTGGTTAAGGTTAACATTCCTTTTCATTACCAAAACCCTAACTACTCCCAAACCAATCCCTTGTCAAAACCCTAAACCTTACTACCAAAAAGCCCCAACGAAAAAAATTAAGCATTATTATTTAAACCAATACATGTTTTCAAAAAATGACATTTGTTTCAATTATCAAATATTTTGATTCCTTTTAATGATGAAACACACTCCTTTTCAAATTTCAAGAGTAAAAGTACTCATCGATTTCAAAAATAACATGGGTATCTATTCTTTTATACATGATAATTAATGGTTGAATTGAACAATGAGTACACAAAATTCTTATTGATGTTTCGTGTTTGCAAAACATTTTCATTGATGTTTCATTTAATGAATCTTTTGAATAGTTGCACAAAAACTTAAAAGATAAAAGATTTTTTTTTGTTAAGACAAAAAAGAAAAGAAATTTACAACTTAAATATGAATGAAGTCATATACGAGACCTACATGTCACTACTAGTTGATTAGTAATTTACCACATCATCCTTGGGAAAACCTTAGTTGTCAAAACCAAACCCTAGACAATTTATAACATGTTGAGTCAATTATGTAATCAAAATTTTGGAAAGATAGCAAATGACACCACAAGGTTTTTTAATATTATATAGTTCACATGACTTAAAATGGAAGCTCATGGGCAAATGACGAAACAACACACCTCGTGAACCTTCACCAACCTTACCTTAAATTAACCATGTGAATTAAGTTGAGACATCTATGGTATAAAGAAAAACACATGAACATTGTGCACACAACTTGCTCCTATAAATGGATAGCATAATAAATGTTTTAAGATCATGAAAAATTGTCACCCAAAATTAAAATAAAATGGGAAAAATTTGCTTCCAATTTGATTAAAAAATATTTGCAAACTAATTTAGCCCTAACATTTATAAAAAATTGGCAATAAACAATCAATTTTCCCCTTAATTTTAGGGTTTTTTTTTCACAAGGATTATTACATGGAATCTTTTCACACGTGCAAACTTGAGGTGTTTTTTTGGTCTTGTTGATAAATGTCAACATGACATTAAAGATCAAAATTTGAACTCACAAATATTAAAAAAATTATTCCAAAAATGACAACAAATGATGATAAGACAATTTGGAAAAAACTTAAAAATTGCTGAAAACTTTTATTGGAAAATAGTTCAGGTGCTTGTATAAAACTATTTGCAACTTAAATCCCTTTTTCCCTTTATTTCATTGGGTGTCAACCAAAACTTAAAATTAAATTAAAAAAAAAAACCGTCATTAACATATTTGGTTAAAAAAAAGAAAAGAAAATCTCTTGTCTAAGGACCAAGAAAAAAAGTGTGATGGAAATTATATGAACATGGAAAAATAAAATTAATAAAATATTAATTAATTTTTTTTTTTTGAATAAAGCATGATGCAAATTAAATATGAAATGGACAAGGATCACAACTTGTGTTAACAAGCTTGAAAAGTGTTACCCTCTAGACCTTTATTTATATTTCTTTAGATTCCATTGAATTTGACTAATGTAGAATGTGATGAAGAAAGAATGATGACCACCGTGATGACAACCAGGTTCTTTCACAAAAACTTTGAAAATGAAGATTTGGAGATCAAAAACCTTTTCCCCCAACAACGACAATATGAACAATACAAGAGAGAGAAATGCCAAGTTGAAAGGAAAATGGAGAAAGAAAAGTTGGGATGAGAGGGGAAAATGTTCAAGGAATAAGAAATATTGTTGATTCTTCAACATTTACATCATATGATCAAATGAAGCTTTGCAAATCTCCGATTTCATTTTGATCAAATTTTGCCTCATCTTTATTCTGTTTATTTTTGCATTTGATGATGACAACAAAAAAAAACACCAAAAAAAAAACAATAAATAAATATTTAATTAATTAAAAAAAACATCTAGCAAGGGAACAATACAAGAAAAAAGAAAGGATTGAAGTCTAAACAAAAGACCACACCCGAAAATGTAGAACACACAATTGGGAGCCCTACGAGGAGAAAACACAAAACTTAAGATCTAAAACCCATCACCACTAACATGAAGCAAGTTGTGCAAGGAGAGAGGCGAAAAACG
>Ga0116228_10006927_pt1 | contig 10129 bp, 6 predicted proteins | sample S1TSphfallax_2_FD_89694 | JGI IMG/M metagenome (GOLD analysis project Ga0116228, IMG submission 89694) | Host-associated microbial communities from peat moss isolated from Minnesota, USA - S1T2_Fc - Sphagnum fallax MG | ecosystem: Host-associated > Plants > Peat moss > Unclassified | place: USA...
ACGCAGATTCGTGTACTGACCACCGGGCATGCCGTGCACGTAAACTTCGGAGGCACCCGCACGGATGTCGCTCTCGAAGGCGACATAGCCGCGTCGCACCTGCTCCCAATAGGTCGAAATGATCCGCAACTTCTCGGGATCGAGCAACGAGTCACGCGGACCGAAGCGCAGCGCTTCGACGATCGAGCCCAAATTCGGCTGCGAGGTGAGACCCGACAGGGCGTCGATGGCGCCGTCCACGGCATCGGCTCCCGCATCGATGGCGGCGAGCACGCTGGCGGCGGCGATGCCGCTGGTGTCGTGCGTGTGAAAATGAATGGGCAGGCCGACCTCCTCCTTGAGCGCCTTCACCAGCGTGGCGGCGGCGCGCGGTTGGCACAGGCCCGCCATGTCCTTGATGCCGAGCACGTGGGCGCCCATGGCCTTCAATTCGGTCGCGAGCTTGATGTAGTACTTCAGGTCGTACTTGGTTTCGCGAGGATTCGACAGATTACCGGTGTAGCAGATGGCCGCTTCGCACAGCCGGCCGGTGGCGCGCACCGCCTCGATCGCGACCTTCATGTTGTCGACCCAGTTCAGGCAGTCGAAGACGCGAAACACGTCGATGCCGCCGCTTGCGGCCTGTGCCACAAAATGCCGCACCACGTTGTCCGGATAATTGGTGTAGCCCACCGCGTTGGCCGAGCGCAGCAGCATCTGCAGCAGCAAATTCGGCATCGACTGGCGGAACGCCGCGAGGCGCTCCCACGGATCTTCCTTCAAGAAGCGCATGGCCACGTCAAACGTCGCGCCACCCCAGCATTCCACCGAGAACAGCTGCGGCAGCATGGCGGCATAATACGGTGCGATCAGCGCCAAATCATGGGTGCGGAAGCGGGTCGCCAGCAGCGACTGGTGCGCATCCCGCATGCTGGTGTCGGTGACGAGCACGCGCTTCTCGGCGAGCATCCAAGCGGCGAATTGTTCCGCACCGAGTTCGTCGAGACGCTGCTTGGTTCCGGGCGGCGCAGACCCCAAGGCCACCCGTGGGGGGCGCGGAAACACCGGCGCCTTGGGCTGCGCGCGCCCCTTCACCTCCGCATTGCCGTTGACGATCACATCGCCGATGTAGGTCAACAGCCGGGTCGCGCGGTCGCGCTTGCGCGGAATCAGGAACAATTCCGGCGTTTGATCGATGAACTTGGTGGTGTATTCCGCGTTCACGAAGCAGGGGTGCGTGATGAGCTGATCGAGAAAGCGCAGATTCGTCACCACACCCCGGATGCGGAATTCCCACAGCGCGCGATGCATGCGAGCGATGGTCTCCTCCGGCGTCGGCGACCAGGCCGTGACCTTCACCAACAAGGAGTCGTAAAACCGCGTGATGATGGCGCCGGCGTACGCGGTGCCCGCATCGAGCCGGATGCCGAATCCCGCCGGACTGCGGTACGCGGTGATGCGTCCGTAATCCGGCACGAAATTGTTTTCCGGATCCTCGGTGGTGACCCGGCATTGCAGCGCATGCGCGGTGACGTGGATGTCTTCTTGTGCAGGAACCCCGCTCTGCGCCGTGCCGATGCGCGCACCGGCGGCAATGCGTAGCTGCGCCTTGACCAGGTCGATGCCGGTGACGACCTCGGTCACCGTGTGCTCGACCTGGATGCGCGGATTGACTTCGATGAAATAGAACTTGCCGGTGTCGGCGTCCTGCAGAAATTCGACCGTGCCGGCAGCCCGGTAGCTGACCGCGCGGCCGATCTTGAGCGCCGCCTCGCACAGATCGTGCCGCTGCTGGTCGGTGAGAAAAGCGGCCGGCGCACGCTCGACCACCTTTTGATTGCGTCGCTGCACCGAGCAGTCGCGTTCGTACAGGTGCACGAGATTGCCATGGGCATCGCCCACGATTTGCACCTCGACGTGGCGCGCGCGCCGGATCAGCTTCTCGAGGTACACCTCATCCTTGCCGAATGCCGCCTTGGCCTCGCGCCGCGCGGCGGCGACGGTGGCAGTCAGTTCGCTGTCATCCTCGACGATGCGCATGCCGCGACCACCACCGCCCCAACTCGCCTTCAGCATCACTGGAAAACCCACTTCGTGGGCCATGGCCAAGACCTGCGCGTCGTCAGCCGGCAGCGGCGCCGTGGCCGGCATCACCGGCACGCCGGCGGCGGCCGCCAGATTGCGGGCCTCCACCTTGTTGCCGAGACGGCGCATGGTGTCGGGCAGCGGACCTACGAAGATGATCCCGGCGGCGGCGCAGGCCTCGGCAAATTCGGGGCTCTCGGACAAGAAGCCATAGCCGGGGTGAATGGCATCCACACGAGCCTCGACGGCAATGCGCACGATGTCCTCGATGTCCAAATACGCGTCGATCGGACCCTTGCCATCCCCCACCAGATAACTCTCGTCCGCCTTGGTCCGGTGCAGTGAAAAACGGTCCTCGCGGGAGTGGATGGCGACGGTGCGCATGCCGAGTTCGGCGGCGGCGCGCATCACGCGAATGGCGATCTCGCCGCGATTGGCGATCAGCAGGCTGTTGATCGCGCCGTGTTTTGGGAATGGATTCATTTGCAATTGATGATAGCCTTCACCTGGGCCATGGACCAGAGGAACGCACGCGCGATGTACGGTTTGGCGATACACGGTGGCGCGGGCACGCTGCCCCGCGCGGAGATGAGCGCGGATCAAGAATTGCGTTACCGGGCCGGACTCGCGGCGGCGCTGGACGCGGGTTACGCAGTGCTCGAGGCGGGCGGCACGAGCTTGGACGCGGTGTCGACCGCCGTGGTGCTGCTGGAGGACAATCCGCTATTCAACGCGGGGTACGGTGCGGTGTTTACGCTCGAGGGCCACAACGAACTCGACGCCTCGATCATGGAAGGCCGTTCGCTGCAGGCCGGCGCGATCTGCGGAGTCACCCGCATCAAGAACCCGGTCAAACTGGCCCGCGCGGTCATGGAGCAATCCGACTTCGTGCTGCTGAGCGGCACGGGTGCCGAGGAGTTCGCCGCCACCTGCGGCTTCGATTTCGTGCCGCAGAGCTACTTTTTCACCGACGCCCGCTGGCGTCAGCTCGAGCGCATCCGCAGCGGCGATACCAGCCTCTCGGCGCTCACCATCGCCCACGTGGGCACGGTGGGTGCGGTGGCGCTGGATCAGCGCGGCGACCTGGCCGCGGCCACCTCGACCGGCGGCATGACGGGCAAGCGCTACCGGCGAATCGGCGATTCGCCGTTGATCGGTGCCGGCACCTATGCCGACAACCGCTCCTGCGCCGTCTCGGCAACCGGCCATGGCGAGGTGTTCATTCGCGCTGCCGTGGCTCACGACATCGGTGCCCGCATGCGTTATGGCAACAGCACACTCGCCGAGGCCGTGCGCGAGGTGGTGCTTGGTGTGCTGCCCGCGATGAATGGCGAGGGCGGCGTGATCTCCATCGATGCACGGGGCGAGATCGTCATGGAATTCAATGCCGAGGGCATGTTCCGCGCCAGCCGCAAGGCCGGCGGCGAAACCGAAGTCCACATCTACCGCTCCTGAACCGTATCAGCGATTGGCCGCGCCGGCGAGTGCGCGACGCTTGGTGAACCGTCCGGTGCGCAGCATATGATACTCGGCGTCCAGCGTGACGATGCCGTTGCGGCCCTGCTCCTTGGCGCCGTACAGCGCCTCGTCGGCCAGCTGAATCAGACCCTCGTAGCTGCGGCTGACGGAAGGCAGGATGAAAGCCGCGCCGATGCTCACCGTCACGCGGCCCGCCACCGGCGAGGCGTCGTGCGGAATGTTGAGGTCGGCAATCGATCGTTGGATCCTTGTCAACACCTCAGCCAGATACTCCCGGCTGGCGTCGTACAACACCACCGCGAATTCCTCGCCGCCGTAACGGGCCACGAAGTCGCGCGGCCGCCGCGCGCTGCGGCTGAGCGCCGCCGCGACTGCACGCAGGCATTCGTCGCCCGCCTGATGTCCGTAACGATCGTTGTAATGCTTGAAGCAATCGACGTCGATCAATACCACCGCAAGGCGCCGCCCTTCGCGCACCGCGTGCTGCCACGCGAGCGGTATGTGCTGATCGAACATGCGCCGGTTCTGGATGCCGGTGAGGCCGTCACGCGCCACCATCTCGCGCAGCAGCGCCGATTCGAGGAAGCGCAGCCGGCTGGTCTTCTCGTGCATGTAGACCACCGAGGCGGCAAACAGATTCGCTGCGCCGAGACACATGGCGTCGTAACCGAACGCCTGTGCCGGCAGCCGCAGCACAATGCCGGCACAGAGATAGACGACCAAGACCAGGAGATTCGCCGCTAGCGCGTGATAAAACACCAGCCCGCCCATGAAGTACACGAACATGGTGGTGAGCAACAGACAGGGAAAGAACATCGACACGCCGACGAGCGAGACGATGAGTTGGATTGCCAGCACACTCAAACCGAGCGACGCACAGGCCACCGGGGCGCACAGCGCATACAGCCGGTGCCGCTGCGCGGAAAAGGTTGTCGCCAGGCAGACGAGCAGCACGGGCACCATCACCAGGATGTGAATCAGGTTGGTGACACGGATCAGGCTGGGCCCGAGGAGCCTCGCCTCCATCGCCGACAGCGCCAGCGTGATGGCGAGCGCCAGACAGAGATTGATGCGGATGTGCGGCAAGTTCTCATCGAGATGCGAGCGCCGGAATTCCGCCTCGAGTTCGGTATCGAACGTGAGCCAGGCAAAGCCCGCCTTCAACTGACGCGAGTGCGGCAAATCCGGCAGATCTTCGATGGTGACGCGATTGGCAATCAACATTGGGCTTCCCTTCCCATCCTTAGGAGCTCTCCATGCCTTATGTAAAGCCGGAGCTCTTTATAATTGTGCGCCGCAGCACGGCACAACGGCGAATCCTTTCAGTCGGCGAGATATTGCGCGAGATACTCGTCAAAATCCATTTTATCTGCGGCTTCGATCCGTTGCTGCGCTACATGCGACTCCTGCGCAGCGGATGCAAATTCGGCGAGCCGCCGCTCGTTCGGGGGATATAGACCGAGGAAGTAGTCCTTGTGCAGCTTGGACATGCGCAGCGACAGGTCGATGAAGGACTCGCCGGTACTACGCATTTCGTTGAGCAGCCGTGCCGACGGTGTGCGCGCCACGTCGTCGAGCTTGGCGCGTTGTTGTTCGAGCGCCGCGGCATACGGGCGGCCGGGTTCGCCCTCATCCAACATTTCACACAGTCCCTGCATTGCATCGAGCAGCTCTCGCGCCCAGTCGGCCATCGGATGACTGCGGCCTTCGCGGTTCAGCGTCAGGCCGGGCTCACGGCCGCGGCGCGCGACTTTCAAATGATTCGCATCCAGGTCTTCCTGTTCGTTGCGGCCGATCGGCTCACTTTCGCGCAGCAGACACAGCGCCAGGAATGCCTCGAGAAACCGCAGCTTGTTCTGGTTTACGCCCACCGGATCGAACGCGCTCACGTCCAATGCACGTACCTCGACGTATTCAACGCCCGCCCGGTACAGCGCCTTGGTCGGCCGCTCGCCCGAGCGCGCAATCCGCTTCGGCCGGATGTAGCTGTAATATTCGTTCTCGATCTGCAGAATATTCGCGTTCAGCTGCAGATATTCGCCGTTCACCTTCACGCCGATTTGTTGATAGGGCGGGTACGGCGTGCTGATGGCACGCGACAAGTCGCGCACGTACTCGCCCAGGCTGTTCACCGACACGCTCACCGTGGCCTGATTCTTGTTGCGGTAGCCCACGTCGCTCATGCGCAGCGAGGTGCCATAGGGCTCGTACACGGTGTCGCGGTCGAGGGCGGGCAGCTCCGTGGCGCGTCCGAGGAAGAAACTCTTCGACACCGCGGGCGAGGTGCCGAAAAGATAGAGAATCAGCCATCCATAGCGCCGATAATTGCGCAGCAGCCCGAAATACTGTTCGGAGATGAAGTCCTGTTGCGGCAGCGTCGACTGATTGACATGACCCAGCACATCCCACAGCGCCGCCGAAAACGAATAGTTGTAATGCACCCCGGCGATCGCCTGCATCACGCGGCCATAGCGCACGCCCAGACCGTGACGATAGATGGTCTTCATGCGCCCGATGTTCGAACTGCCGAACTGCGCCAACGGAATGCGCGCATCGTTTTCGACGCGGCCCGGCATGCTGGTCGACCAGAGCAGCTCGTCGCCCAAATGCCGGTACACGAACTGGTGAATGTCGCAGAGATATTGCACCAGCTCCCAGGTCTCGCCGAACGGCGGTGTCACCAGCTCGATCAGCGATTCGGAGAAGTCCGTGGTGATGTGTTCGTTGGTGAGCGGCGCGCCCAAGGCGGGGGGATGCGGGGTCTGCGTGATCTCGCCGTCGGCCACCACGCGCAGTGACTCGCGCTCCACGCCCTTGCGCCCGCCGCGCAGCACTCCCCGTTGGCCGGAGTTGACGAGTCCGGCAACCCGGCGCTCGAATTTTTTGTCGACGGCATTACGCAAAACCAAATCCCTGTCAGGCGCGAATCGGCGCCAGTCGACTAGGATACTTGAAGTCGCCGCGTTTTTACGGCAGTTCGGCGACCACCTCGATCTCGACCAGAAACCCGGGGTCCATCAGGCGCTGCACCTGCACCCAGGTGATGGTCGGCAGCATCTCCTTGTTGTAATACTCGAAGCGCAGATCCGACGCCTTCAACAAGGCGTCCATGTTGGTGGTGTAGATCGTTTCCTTGACGACTTCTTCGAAACCCGCCCCGTGCGCCGCGAGCGTCCGCTGAATGTTCGTATACGCCGCGCGCATCTGGCCGGCCATGTCGCCCGGGGCCACCAGCCGCCCCGTCTCATCGGCGGCCACCGACCCGGAAACATACAGCGTCTTGTCGATCAATACCGCCTGCGAGTAGCCGAAGTCCTTCTCGTAGGTGTTCAGATGAAACACCTGCTTGGCGCGTGGCGGCGGCGCCTCCGGTTCGTGCTCTTTGTCGCATGCGGCGAGGCAGAGCAGCACGTACACGACGCCTGCTGCGAGCAATCGGCGGCACGTCGGCTCAATGATGTTCAATGGCTTCCGCACGGGCACGCAACGCACCCAGCATCTTCGGCAGGTCATGGCGCAGCGCCACGCGCACCAGCCAGCGCGGCACCCAGAACCCCGGAGCGAGATCGACCTTGTACTCGGCCACCGTGTAGTCGCCGTCGGGCTGCAATGTCCACGAAACGCGCAGCGTCTTCAAATCGCCGGCGCAGCGCTCGACCGTAACGCGTGCGGGTTTGTCATAGGTGGCGCGAAGATCGTAGGTCAATTTCGGGAAATACCACGAGTAATGCAGCACGTGCCGGATGGTCTGCCACGAGCGGTCTGGAGCCGTCTCGAGCACCTCGCACCGCTCCAATCCCGGCACCATGCGCAAGTTCTCCGCGCAGCTCGTGATGAGCCCCCAAAGGGTCTCGCGGGACGCATGGATGCGGACGGTGGCATTCGCGGTGCCGCTTTGTTCGCCGGCATCGAGCGCCACCCCCACCTGGAGATCGTCGGTGGGTGTCGTGTCCGCGGGGGTGTCCGCATGGGCGGCGACGGCGGCCAAACAACACGCGGCAATGAATAAATATGAACGCACGACATAGTCTGACTCTGATCCATCATCGCGGTTCGGCGGCCATCACCGCTGGGCGGACTCCAAGGCTAGTCCAAATTCGGCAAGCCAGCTACTTGCGCGGCTTCGCCGGGAGCGGCACGGGATTGGGCGCAGCCGGCGCAGGCTCCGGCGGCGCAGACTCGAGCGGGGCGGGCTCCGGCGGCGCGGGCTCCGGCGGCGGCGGCGGCGGAGGCTCCGCAGCCGCGGCGACCGCCGCTTCGAGCCACCGGGCCATCTCCGCTTCCAGCAGATCCAACGGCAAGGCGCCTTCGTGCAACAGCGCCGCGTGAAACGCCTGCTCATCGAAGCGCGACCCCAAGGTTTGTTCGGCATGCGCGCGCAAACTCTTGAGCTTGGTAATTCCCGCGAGGCAGGACAGCGCCTCAGCCGGCAGCGCCACGTCGCGATCCACCAGATTGACGGCCGCCACATCATCCACGGGCACGTGCGCATGCAGGTATTCGAGCGCCTGCGCACGCGACCAGTTCTGCGTGTGGATGCCCGTGTCGATGACCACGCCGGCTGCGCATTGCAGTTGTGCGAGCAGCGCGCCGTAGCGTCCAGCGGCATCGTAAACGCCGAGTTCCTCACCGAGCGTCGCGGCGTACAAAGCCCAACCCTCGATGAATCCGGGCGCGCCGCCGAAGCGGCGAAACCGCGGCAGATCGGCACGCTCCTGCTGCAGGGCGAGTTGGAAATGATGTCCGGGTACCGCTTCGCGCAGATATTGCGGGCTGAGCGGCACGACCGGTTGCGCCTCGAGATCCGCGGCATTGACGTAGAGCACGGCCGGAGATCTGCCCGAGGCCAGCGCACCCCGATAGGACAAGCGCGGCGAGGTGGCTGTGCGGAACAACTCGATGCTGCGGATCTCGAAATCCGCGCGCGGCGCCACGGCGAACAATGCGGGCACGACGGTCGACACCTGGGTCTTGAGATCCTGAACCGCAGCCAGCAGCGCGTCCGCCGACGGGTAGGCGATGCCCGGCTCGCTGCCGGTGGCACCGGTCTCGGCCAGCAACGCCTGCAGCCGCGAGTGCAGCCGTTCAACCTCGGCCACACCCTGGGCATGCAGGTCGGCCGGCGTCTGCGTGCTGTCGGTCGCGCGCCTCGCGAGGTACGCATACCATGCCTGGCCCAGCGGCAGCGCGTTCAAGCCGAGGGTGTTGCGCGCTCGCGGCAGATACTCCCGCTGCATGAAGTCGTGCAGGTCCCGATAACTCGGCAGGATCCTCTCCCGCACGACGCTGCTGATCGCGGCGGCGAGGCGCGCACGCTCGGCATCATCGCCGGTCCCGGGAGCGCCGCGCAGCGCCTCGTAGAACACGCTGGTCGGGGTATCCTCGCCCAAGGAGGCCAGCATCGGCAGCGTCCGCGACACCACGGCGAGCGGCAAGGTATAGCCGCGACGCACGCCCTCGCGCAGGTTGAGGATGGCCTGCTGCGTCCAACGCTCGTACAGCTGTGCCCGCGACTGCCATACCCTGAAGTCGCGGTCGCTCACCAACGCGCTGCGCTCGGCCGCCGCCGCCATCACGGCAAACCGTTGCGGTACGCTGTCGTAGGCATTGACCGGCAGCAACTCGGAGGGATACGTGAAACTCTCGATCGTCAGTTCACGTTCGCGGCGGAACACCTCGTAGGTCAGATTGTCGTCCGCGCGGAGCGGCTGACGCATCACGCCGTTGACGACATCCAGATAGCGACGCTCGAGGGCCAGCGAATCGGCCAGCGCCTGCGGCGCGAGCGTGTCGGCCGGCGCTTGCGCATAGCGCATCTCGGCTCCGCCCCAGGAATACCAGGGCTCCGCCGCCGCGCTCTCGTCCCAATAGCGCTCGACCAGGTGATTCAAGCTTTCGCGCGGTGCGGATGCGGATGGTAGCCCGATCGCGGTCGGGGATGATGACGGCGACGGCTCGCCACAGGCCAGCAGAGTCGCTCCGGCAAGGGCAACGCACATCATATGGTAAACGCGTTTTGTCATGAACCGAATTATAGGCTGCCCGGTGGGTCCATAATTCAGCGCGTGAGCAAGTGAAACCAAACTACAAGGAAGGGAATAAGCATGTTGGTTGGAGCAAGCGCGCGACGCGTCGCGATCGTCGGCGGAGTACGCATCCCCTTTGTTCGCGGCAACGGGGCGTACGCACAGGTGGGCAATCAGGAGCTGTTGACGGCCGCACTGCGCGGCTTGGTGCAGCGTTTCGGGCTCGAGGGTCAGCGTGTCGGCGAAGTGGCTGCCGGGGCGGTCATGAAGCATTCGAGCCAGTGGAACCTCACGCGTGAATGCGTACTCGGCAGCGGACTGGCCGCCGAGACTCCGGGGTTCGATCTTCAGCGCGCCTGTGGCACCAGTCTCGAGGCGGCCATCCTCATGGCCAATAAAATCGCCCTGGGGCAGATCGATTGCGCCATCGCGGGCGGCGTCGATACCGTCAGCGACCCGGCCGTGGTTTTCCCGAAGATCTTTCAACAACTGCTGATAAAGAGCTTTCGCGCCAAGACCCGTTCCGAACGGGTAAGCACCTGGCTCGGCCTGCGCCCGAA
>Ga0116228_10006929_pt1 | contig 10128 bp, 10 predicted proteins | sample S1TSphfallax_2_FD_89694 | JGI IMG/M metagenome (GOLD analysis project Ga0116228, IMG submission 89694) | Host-associated microbial communities from peat moss isolated from Minnesota, USA - S1T2_Fc - Sphagnum fallax MG | ecosystem: Host-associated > Plants > Peat moss > Unclassified | place...
ACTACATGACAAGTAGTTCTTCTGTCTGATCACAGATCAAATGAAGAAAACTTGAGATGCAAAGCCATAGTGAATGTCCATATTGCTTTTGGGCAAAGTGAACTTCATCCTGGATGTTGATCAACACAATTGCACTATTTCATAGCAAAAGATTATTTGATTTCCAAGCAACTTACATGTCATAGAGATCTAAGAATGGAATATTGCCATCAGGGGTTGCACCACCTCCACTCAGCAACAATGAGTTACGCCCAGCACTGTTTTGGAACTGGGCCAATACATAGGTCCCTAATGAGGTTCGGCGCATAATAGGGGAGCCAGGATCAGAATACACATCTTCATATGACCGGTCGAACAATAAGCGTGGCACTCGGCTCAAGTCTCCAGGGGAGAAACACCAAGTGCGAGTGCAGCGTGTCTTATACCATGATTCATACACCAATGCAAGTGTCTCATCACCCCACACAATGCCCCTAAAATCCCACCCTCAACAAGAATAACACACATCACCAATCAATACCTTTGCCATCCTATCAAAAAAAGCAAACAACCATATAGAAAACATTAGTTTAGGGAATGAGGAGATCAATAGCTGCAGAAAGAGAATATCAAAAACAGAGAAGATGGAATACCCAAAGCGGAGATCAGTCTTAGCTATTATTTGCGGCTCTGTATCAGTTCCTGCTTCTTCGGCATAGACAATATCACGTGGAGAAACATCCACTTTTGGGTCCCCTCCATCTTGTGTCTCCACCCTGCACTCCTCTTCTCTGTCAGAACACTACACTGCTGGTTCATCTATATAAATAGTTCTAACTCCATGGTTGTTAAGAACGATCAATTGCAGTCATGGAGGTGAGATATGGTCACAAACCAAGAGGAAAAACATGCCTTAAGGATACTAAGACCCATTTGCAAAATGAACAGGAAAAGAGAATTTTTACCAATAGAGAGTTGATGGCTTATCAGACCGCCAATCAATGCCCCGTCGACCTTTCCTTGTACTATTGAAAGCAATGGGAATGTCTTCAGCAAGTGGCAAATCACAGATCTCTTTGACAAATTCACCATCCCGTCTCCATAACTCAACCTTCTTTGGAAACCGTCCACAAGGCACAATATACGAATACGGTCTATGCACGGATTCTATGAGAAGAAAGTTTGCATCAGGTGATGGGTCTACAGAGGTATAGACAGCAGCTGGTCCAATAGGCTGAGCTTCGCCATGTATGGATACAAGAACCAGCTGTGTTGTTGCATAATAGTCGAATAAGTCTTCATCATGCTTGTCTTTTAGTAGGTCTTGATATGTGCGGTTCTGAATCAGGAGCTTCTGTTCATTCGATTGGATTTTTGGACCTGCTGGGATTAAGGGTTTCTTTGGGGCTACACCTCGTAATTCTGGTATTGTACATACAACTAAAGTGGTGTCGTCAACCCAAGAATATCTGTACAAAAATCACACCCACAACCCTTTCTTTGTCAGAGAATCTGCAATCAGCTTAGAGCAAATCTCAAGAAAACTGAATGAGAAATCTGAATGATAAAATAAGTCTTTGGATCACAAATTTCACAAAATCAGGCCCAGTGCCATTAGTTGGAATAACTGCAGAGTGTTGCAACATACGAGCCAAAAGTAGTGTTGAGACCATATTGGGGAGGGCCAATAAGCTCCCTTGCATATCCCGTACTCACATCAGCAACCCAAAGACTGAGCAAGGAACTGGGTTCTTCCTCCTGCACACATACTTTGTTTATGAGCACCTACAGTAGCACCAAGTGTCCAGATATGATGCCAGGAGCCAGCACTCCTAGCTCCTCATGTACCAGCACACTAATCCCAATAAGAGGTCCCGCATGGCCATTGGCACCACCTATACCAGCTAGTTGCTCTAAAAAGAAGCAAAGAAATGGTTGTGTTTTTGAAGGAAGACAACCAACCCATTGCAGTGTGAAGGACAGTTTGCATTCTTGTGTTTTAGACAGCAAAATTGGTCTAAATAGCTGATTCATGAAGGTAAAAGGAAAAAAGGTGTTTGGCACAATATCAACTGCATGTGCCATAATCTTCACTCTAGTCACTCACTGGAGGATAAAGGAGGGAAAAAACCACTTTCATGTGTTTCCTTTATGTGAAGAACATCCATGAACAATCAATCATTCAACCTCTGTAAAATCAATTCTTGAATCAAATATACCTGGTCAACTGTACGAATGCTGAATGCCAGATGTTGACCATCAGGTGACCTTCACACACAACAGACAACAACAAAACTGTTTGTCATCAGCATAGGCCATTCCAGACATCAAACCGAGGTGATGAGAAAGTGGTGTTTGTGTTTGTGTTTGTGTAGCATACCAGCTCACAAAGTTGATTTTTGATCCCTCTGGAAGACCCGAGATGAAGCGTTCTGGACCTAATGCGCCCTCCTCCAAAAGCTTTCTGATGCTAATTCCTGTGTAAAATGACCTGAACGCAAGCTTTTATCCCAACCCTCATCAAAGACAGACCTTCATACCAAACAAATGCACTTGCTATCTCAAAAATTCCCATCCTTCTTTCCTGACACTAGGATCAACTGAACCTTCAGCAAATCATACTCAGACTACCTATTTTTGCAGGTCTGCACAAATCCTACAACACACATTCATCACTCCTAACAAACAATGGAGACCAAATAAACCCCCCCATCTGGTTCACACAATCCATTAGAAGGAAGAGCAGTAGAAGACATTGACACCACCGCAGTGCTTCTTCATGTGTAGATTGCATGAATGTGGGAGATGAAGAAGATCACAACATTGCAGCTTTTGCAAGAAAGGGTTTGGAAATGTGTAAAGAGCGCAGGGAAGAGCAAACAAGCTTACATCCGGCTGCGGCCATTGTAAGCTGGATCAATGCGCAACCCTGCCAGTTTGAGCTCTGGCCTTGCAAATTCTGCCAATGGTGGCAGTGATCGCCGCTGCAGAAACAGAATTTCATCTCTCTTGGGTGAGAATGAGAGCACCGGCGATGGTGGTGCATCCACAATCTCCATGATTTCTTGAACTGGCAACTCATAACCATCCCCACTTGTTCCTGCAAAATTCCAGGATACACACACATAATGACCAAAACCCTCAGAAGACAAAAGAGAGCTCTGTATGCACAACAATCACACTATGTAGCTCAAGAAATTCCACAATCACGGAATTCAAGTGGAAACCTAACCAGCTTGATCCTCCTTCCTGGTCATGAGCTATGCTTCAGAGCACACATACCAGTGGTGCTGCTTGTGGTGGAGGAGCCATTGGACGTGGAAGAAGCTGAGATGGAACGGAGGAACAAGGAGGAGGAAGTTGTTCTTCTGGAGGGGGATCTTGGTGGAGACAGAATTAGGAATGGCGATGAGATTGGAGGCAAGCTTTGCAATCCCACCCACAAGACCTTCTTGTTGTTGTAGCTCTTCCCGGAGAAGAACCCTAATAAGAAGCCTGAGTTGCTGCTGCTGATCCTTCTGGACATCCAATGCGAAGCAGCTCCTCTTCTAGGTAATGCACAACAACTCGAGAGCCTGGAGAAGCCCAAGAGCTTGCTGCTACTCCCAGACATGGCCACCAGCCACTCTCTGGGCTATGTATTTTCCTCTCTCTCTCTCTCTCTCAGAACCCCCTCCTCCTCTTTCTCGCTTCACAAATGGTTGTGGGTGGGGTTCAGAATCCCACGCGCGACGCTTGCTGCTGTCGTAACAGGATCTGGGTGTGTTTTGGTATTGTCCACTTGTAAGGGAAGCACGGGCAAGAAGGAAGGAAAAGAGAGCAAAACCCAGCTGCAGCTCCGTCCGCACAGATCCCAAAAGTCTGCACATTATCTATCTGCCTGCAGCCTGATGAGAGAGAGACACACACACATGAGAGAGACAGAGAGACTCCCCCCTAAGAGAGACAAGAGAGTTGCCGTTTTCTCTCCCACCTCCTTTTCTTTGTGGGGACCACTCGGCGCTCTTGTGTGTGTCGTTGTCCGCCTTCTGGGCCTTCCAAAGAGGATGGGCATTGGGATTCAGAGTCTGTCTCCAGCAGCGAAAAGCTGTGCCAACTTTTGGTTGGAGGTGGGGACAGAGAGAGACAGAGGGGGGTTGGGGTTCTATCATCATGTCTGAAATCTGCAGCAGCAACCATGGAGTTCCTTCCATGGAGCAGCAATATGTAAGGTGCATCTTACAGATTTGTGAGCGCCATTGGAACAAGTAGGCCGGTCCGCATTCCATAGAGAAATGCTCTCATGGTTTGTAGGAACCCAAGCTGCAAACTAACCGCAAGGGATGTGAGAAGGGAGAGCATGCTCAGCTCAGATCAGCATCGGAACCCAAAACAAAAAGCTTGAGAATCTGATCAAAGACTTCGTCTTAGTCCTGCCATACCCAAAACTTCAAAAGCTCCAGAGATCGATCTGGCCAGAAGAAGAAGAAAAAGAAGATAATTTCTTGTACCTTGAGACTAGTGGTGTCGATGGCTTCGACAGACGATGGTACAGAACCGTTCTTGGGTGGGGTGCGGACGGAAGAAGGAGAACAAACGGGTGGGGATGACAACAATGAGCAGATTGAGGATCTGAAATCGTCGCTATCGCATGTGACGGATGTGTGGAGAGCGAAGACGGGAGGAAGACCCCTGTTAGCATGGGCAGAAGAGTCGGAGTATCGTCGAGCTCCATGGCGGAAGAATCTAGCCAAGACGCTAGAATCCACGAAGGCTCATGTGTTCATCGTGAGCTTGCTGCTAGTGGATCTGATTGCAACAGCAGTTGACATTCTCAAGACCATACACAACAAGTCTCATGACTTGAACTCTTGTGTCGCCTTAGTGGAGGAGTGTGCATGCGTTGAGCATTTCCAGAGAAGCGAGGAATGGGAAATCACCTACTGGATCGGCATCACCATTCTCGTCATCCTCTTGCTCAACGTATTTGGGCTTCTCGTCTCTTTCGGAATTTCCTTCTTCTTCCATCCTGGCTATATTCTTGACTTCGTGGTTGTCGCCACGGCTCTGTTGCTGGAGGTTCTCTTGGATGCAGAAACTGCAGGTCTTCTCGTGGTGCTCAGTATCTGGCGTATAGTGCGAGTTGCACATGGGATCTTTGAAGTCACAGATGAGGCCTGGGAGGAAGACATCCATAAACTGCAAGAACAGATTCAACAAGTGCAATCTCTGAGACAGAAGGATCTGGATCTTATGCAAGAGAAAGATCGTCGCATTGCTGAGCTTGAAGCCAAAGTCTTTGGCTGAGGATTCTTTCTGCTGCTGCTGCATTCACTAGCTCAAAGGTGGGTGGTGGTGGTGGGCAAACAAGCTGCAACAAAACGAAACTCTTGGATTTCTTCTTATTTGTTTTTTTTTGGTCAAACTTCCCATCTCTCCAAGTTTCCCATCTCTTCAAACTTACCATCTCTTCTTCGCAGGAGCAGAAGGAGCTTTCCATAAGACAAACACTGTTCAAAGCCCACCGTTGTCAACATCATCTTGATGTTCCTCTCAAGCTAACTAGGCAAGATGCTGAAGATCGATCTGGCAGGAGGATATTCCAGGACCGTCAAGGTTCAAGTGGTGATTGCTGCAACGCATCCACCACACATCTAGATCGTTTAAGTATCGGTTCTTCTGCTGTCAAACATTTGGAAGTGCTTGTTGCTTCCTTCAGGGGAGTTTACAAAGGGTGTGAGCTTCATCTGATACTATTGAATCTGATAGTTTTTTTTTTTTCCCCCTTTTGTCATTCTCCTGTTTTGTAATACAATCTGCTTACTCCATAGTTATGATAAATGCAAGGTGATTTATTATCTATCCTCTGTTTTGCAATACAATCCTCTGTTCACTCTCTATGGTATCATGAATGCAGTTCCTGTTATTGTCCTTGTTTTGTAATACATTCATTCTGAGATATTTTGGAATTTGTACAGATGTTGAAGTAGTAAGAACTTTGAGAATCTGGGTTCTTTGAGAGATGTGCACTCAATGATGCATGCCAAAAGGTACACATAAAGGTTTGTTGTTGCAGAGGCAGGATGGAGAAGGTTGCTATCCTCGTGTTGGGCTGAGGTTATTTTAGAACTCTTTCTCTCTCTCAAGATCTTCCTGCCTGAAGAATGCTCTAATCTTCAAAGTTTCTATCCTGCTGGAAGTAACTATCTTACCAGAGAGACATGCATGCTGCAAACACTGCTGTTGATGACTAATCAGCAACAGGAGACAGCTCTCCAGTGAAGGAGCAACCACAGGGAGTTGTTCAAAGTTGTTATCTGATGAGGTTTTGTTGCCTGCTTTTTTGTCTTATACATGATGTGGTAGGACATGCCAGAGTGTACCTACATACATTCCAATTCTGCTACAGTCTAAGTAGGTGGCTGGAAGCTTGCTGGAGACAAAAGCCTCATTGACTTCACTCAATGAGCTTCAGTCTCCTGATAAACACAATCTGCAAACTTTATGCACTAAAGTCTTCCATGTTATCTTGTCATTCATCATTGTCTTTTGCTTCTTTTGTCTGGAAAATCTGCTACCCAGAAACAAAGATGGCAACCCACTTCAGAAATTCAACCACAACCGAACTTGGTTCTGATACCCAGACAGATGAGCTTCCAAATCCACCTCAAAACAACACACACACACACAAAACCTTATCATACAAACCTTCAAATCTTCTCATGCTTGCTTCAAATCTTCTCAACCCAATTCATCGAGCTCCCCATTTGAGCAGTTTTATGAACACAAAATCCAGCAGTCTGATCAAATGATGTTTACAGAACTCTGCAAATTCTTGCCTTGGAACTCTCCATCAAGAGAAATTTAGTGCAAAAATTTCTCAAATGCAATCAGAAATATTGATCCAGAAAGAGACAACCCCCAATGATCTCACTAACAATTGCTTCAATACAAACACCTGATCAATGATCAATAACAGAACCATGATAGACATTACTCAAATCACAACAAAACACTAAGTACTAAGCTTGATGATGGCATTTGATCACGATCATTGATTTCTCCTTCTCATCACCATCAGAATTCACAACCAAATTCAGAATCACAAAACCCAACGAGGTTCAAAAAATTTATCCACTAACAAGTCTTTAGAAGTCTTCATGATTGTTTTACCACCAGCCCAATCTTACCTGTATCATTATTTGAAGAGGACTTTGAGTTGAAGACTGACTACTTGAGATTTGCTCATCTCAAGCTCATCCCAATTGACAACACTAATCATAAAATAATTACATGATATGGAACTCTCTAATAGGCTTCAAAAGTAACTCCACAAATGACACCCAACTTCAACACTTGAAACTACCCAATTTGAGGCACGCACATTATCATAGTTTTTTGGGTTATGTGTAGCAATAGATTAGCATGTGGGCCAATCCAAAGTACAAAAGTATGTAGTAGCCTAAGAAATGTGCACGGTGCACACATTGTGCAAACAAACCAATGGCAAAACACAAACATGCACACAACAAAACACCCAAAAAACACACATAGGGAAAGTTGGAAAAATAGAATAATATTTGCAACAATTTAGGAAGACGATTGAATTCTTTGTAGATCATCAAGAATCGAATTACTGGGTGTAAAGAACTTGCCATGTGATTTGTGAGGGTTATCTTTTGTAATTGCTAGTGAAACAAACCATTTCTCTAATTTTGACTTTTCGTTAGGACAACATTTCTTGATGATTATCAATGCTAAACTTGGAGGTACCTATAGACTTGTTTTAAGCTTGTTTGACTTCCTCCTACACAAAAAAACACATCATGTGCATACTTCAAACAAGCAATATTGTTGCATGATGTCTCACATCAATTTTCGTGCTATCTAGTTCAAATGTTGTACTTCTTGCTTGAATCCAAAGCTCAATAGGCCTTGAGGGCTCATTTTGATTGGTTTGGTTCAATTTGACTTTTTCATTAAATTTTCTGGCAATATGTATGTATATGCCTTTTCATTGAATGGAATTGCCTTTCTTATTATGTTTCAGCCTAAAATTTAACAATATTTTTCAGAAATATTGCCCATTTAACCTAAACATTCAAGAGCGGCATCATGGATGGAGACTCTTGCTCTTGGAATGGCATTTTTTGAAAATTCTTCATTCAAATCTCCCAATCATTTTCAAACAAGTTTTTGTCTTGAAAATTAAGAAAACAGTTTTACATTTAGATTTTTTTGGAAGGAACAATAAAGTCATTGACCTAGATTGGCCAAATGTTAATTATCTTCCACTAATTTGTTGCGCATAATAAGTAGCCATGGACCGATGCATTTTGCTTTAAAATATACAATGTCAAGTTTGTCATTTAACCTACTTTAAGAAAAGCATAATTTTGCAATTGATCCTGATGATTAATTTTTAATCACAAGTGACATATTCAACTAAAATCTAACTAATCACGTTGGATGAATCACGTGCAACCATAATTGCAAATAACATGGATTTTGGATGGAAGAAAAAACTAACAAAATATGATTTCATCTTTTGATTGACTATATATGTATTATTGTTTGCAACTATCATACAACTAATTTGGTCAACATCTAACATGAGCAAATAATGTGTTGCCACATGAATGGATTTATTGAATATTAATCAAATCAATTTTTCTTTCAAAAAATATATATGAATCGTCCATTTTTGTGGTCTTTGATCTATACATGCGGGCAAATAGTTTTGCATTGTTTGACACACTTAAGTAGGTCAATAGGAAGGTAAATGTGCATAAGGTAGGTAGGTATGAATGATGAAAGTAGTTAAGTAGGCTACACTTAGGTATTTAACCTAAACTTAAGTAGGTAGGTAGGTCAAAGCAAGGTAGGTAGGATTTTTTTAGCATTATGATCTTATTTTTATTTTAGGTCCAATCATTAAGGTCAAGCTTATTTGATTGACTCATTCCAAATGACATTGCTTTTTTATTTCTTTTAAAGCACACGTACTTATATAGTTTGCAAGATTGAAAAAGAGGATAAAAGATATGAGATATTTTTTGTAAGACCAAAATTCAAGTTTTTTAGATAAAAATCCATATAACAAAGGTTGCAAGGAAATATGTAGCTTTAATTGTGAATGTGACACTTAATGACACTTGGTTAACAAAACCATTGCATCATTTTTATCTTTGGGGACCTTTTCCAAAAGCTCACAAACATAAATTAACTAGTGTTGAAGGATAAAATCTTGATAAAACTTTTTATGGAGCTTTAAAAGCATCAAAAGCAGTTGTTGGTGTTGCAAGAAATGGTGCACAAAAACCTACAACAAAAATGTGGATCTATGACAAATCCTATTTTACATGACTACAATTTGTAATCATGTAACCAAATAAGACTAAGATGAACATACACAACAAAAAATCTTGTCCTTTTCCATTGTTACCTCATGCAACTAATGTTTGTTTTTACTATAATTTGATCAATTTAGAGTGTCTTTTAGTAAATAATAAAAATTTGCATTGTGACATATTAACATTGTGACAAATTAATAATGTCACAATGTTCACTATGTGGTTCATTAACGTAAAAATTCCCAATTTCTTTTTAATAATTCAAAAAACTAATCAAATGCCTTATTTCCAAACCACAAAAATGTTTTGGAGGTTTTCTTTGAACATCTTTTGTTCACTTTCAATATCACTACATGGGCATATTCATAATTAGGGTACCTCTTTTTGGACACAAGACTCAAGGACTTTGTTTTTGCTATCTTCCAAATATAGAATTTAAATTGAATAAATTTAAGTGAGGGATATTGGATAATTCAAATTATGATAATTTTCATGGTGGTGGTGATTTTTCACATGCATATGTAATTATGCATAAATATTTTGGTAAAAAACTAGAAATGTAGAAAATGATTACATAAGATTTTATATACAACTTAACATGTTTTATTGCATGTAAATTTCATGCACATATTTCTAACACTTGGGCCCACATAATCTAAGCCTAGTGAATTAAAAAAATCAACCAAATGGGGAAAAAAAACATTTTTCTTGTTGCCCTTCCAAAGTGGATTTTGTAGCCTTCAAAATTATATTATTGTATAATATTTAATCAAATGCATTATATGAGCATTGCCACAAACATAAATGTATGCATTAT
>Ga0116228_10006930_pt1 | contig 10127 bp, 10 predicted proteins | sample S1TSphfallax_2_FD_89694 | JGI IMG/M metagenome (GOLD analysis project Ga0116228, IMG submission 89694) | Host-associated microbial communities from peat moss isolated from Minnesota, USA - S1T2_Fc - Sphagnum fallax MG | ecosystem: Host-associated > Plants > Peat moss > Unclassified | place...
GCACAGCCTTCTTTTACAATTCTTGAGGTTTTATATGACTGTCTTGCAGCTTCTGCATGCATTGAAGCAAATTCATGAACGTGGGATATGCCACGGTAAGGTTTTAATCACAATGTTGGTTTCTACTTTTAAGATTTTGTCAGTGTACTTGCATCTACAGAGAGGAACATTTGAGAGATGGAAAAGCATGAGTTGAATTTTTCACATGTAGTGGAGTGGAAATTCTCAGCTCCCTATCTGAATATTGGTGATTTTGGCAGGAGATATCAAGTGTGAGAATGTACTGGTGACATCATGGAACTGGGTATATCTTGCGGACTTTTATGGATCACTGAAGCCAACATATTTACCCGTGGACAACCCTGCAGACTTCTCCTTCTTCTTTGACACAGGTGGTCGACGCCGCTGCTATTTAGCACCTGAGGTCTGGTGTCAAGACTGACCCAATTTCATAGCTGTCAAGTTGCTGATTGACATGAGAAGTCTTGCTTTTCTCTTTCTTGCTAAAAAGTTGGCTACCAATTTTTTTTAGCATCTGATTGATCTTCTTTTTCTCATCCCTTAATCTATTGAAACTTTGTGCCTACTTCCCCTTCTTCATTGGCTTTTCATGTTCCAGTTTGGCAAATGCATGGTTGAAACTTTAGAGTATCTCTAGAGAAGCCTTTGAGTTATATATAAGGGATATCATGACTTGAAACTTATTGGAAACTCTTCTGATCCATGCAGCGATTCTATGAGCCAAACACGGACACAGTCACCACTGCGGATGTGCCTTTGAAGCCAGCCATGGACATTTTCTCTCTTGGGTAACCTTCACTCGAGGACAATACTGGGTGAAATTGATAATTTTACTGTTTGATTGAGGGCAAGACCTTGCACAGATAGTACAGAGTTCCAGTCATGGTTGTGATGAAAGAAAAATTGCAGGTGTCTGTCTTCAAGCACTGTTAAAATGTGAGAGTGCTATCTGCATACATGGATTTTAGGTTGACAGTTGTTGCTTCTGATCAATGCTTGTCTTAGGCAAGTGCGGCTCCATAAGTAAGATTGGGCAAGTTGCAGCTAGAGTGTTGGAATTATGTAACAATTTGCACTGTCTTGCAGGCCAACTAATTTGCCACTACTTTCAGAAGGGATGTTGTCTTTTATGTCATGATTTCCAGTCAGCTACAAAAATAACCGTGATTAGTTTGTGGGTTCATGCAGTCCTCTGTGACATTGACCTATGGTTTTGCCATGACACAGGTGTGTGATAGGGGAGTTGTTCCTTGAAGGAAAAGCTCTGTTTGATTTGTCCCAGCTGCTTGCATATCGCAGAGGGCAGTATGATCCACGGCCCTCACTTGAAAAGGTCTGCAATGCGCAGCTCCCTTTTGAAATGTCACTAATGGATGCAATTTGTACACTTTTGACAGTTAGAAAAGTTGATGGGAAAATGCTTTTGGTAGGCAATTTCCACTGTGTTGTGTTTTTGATATTAAAAGGCAAGCTTCTAGTTTGAGCTGTCATCTAAGCTACCATGTATGTATTCCTAGCTTTTGTTTGAGCTATAAAACCTTGAGTACAGAGTAGCTAGCACCCAATAGATACCTTTGATCAAAAAGAAGAATTCTTGCTCAAGGCAGCACTTGCTTTCACCATTTTCAATCAAAATTTTGTTTGTCTGGATGTTCTCTGGTGGTGATTGCCATGTGTTGGATGTCATTTGTTTTCCTGAGAACAGATTTGATATTGGGTACTTACAAGATGTCTGCTTTTGCCTTACATAGATTCCTGATGTGGGAGTCCGGGAGATGATTATGCACATGATCCAACTAAATGAGGAAACCCGTTTTTCAGCAGGGGAGTGCCTCCACAAGTGGACACCAACAGTTTTTCGAGCATATTATTCCCCCCTCTTGCACAACTTCTTCTCATGTCTTGTGCCCCTTGACACTGACACAAGAGTAAGCCCTGAAAGCAATTTCCTTTTTCATTCAACATGGATTTTACTCTCCAGTGAATTGGATCTTTGAATTGTCAATATGATGTTATGTGCTTCTTATTCTTTTTGCATGAGAAGAAATGAGTTGTTTTCTGACAGGTGGCTGTCACACAAGGGGCCTTCCCAGAGATTCGCAAGCAAATGCTGGCTGATTTGCAGATGAGGCAGCAGTCTCAAGAAGTAGGGGGTATTGCTGATGTAGTTTCCTCCAAGGGGGTCTCTTTGTCTCCTTCACAAAAGAAGGATGAACTTCCTGCTGGGGACTTCATAGTAGATCAAACTCCTTCAATGGATGACTCAACACACCACCTGCTAGAAGGTCAGGCACGTTCATTGACATCATTGTCATTGCCCCGTGTCAAAGCTGCAGCTGTGGCTATTGCCGAAGCAGCTTCAGCTGTTGAAGAAGTTGTCACAGAGGAGGTAAGAATAAAAAGGCAAGATTTAAAGACTCCATTGTTATGACCAAAGGGCCTTCAGCTGTTGAAAGGCTGTGCAATAGACCTAAAAATCCTTGGGTCTTGATGTTGAATTTGGGTGCCTTTGGTGTCACACTTAGGTGTATGAGAACCAGCTGAGGGAGGCTGGTGGCATTTTCAGTGAGCACCTGTTTCACCATGGTGAAGGTACTATGGGAAATTATGGGATGGCAGGCTCTGGGTACCACAAAGAGGATATTACTCTCCCTTCAGATGGTGGGTGGAGATGGGACAGGGACTGGGAAGTTGACTCCAGTTGGGCTGATAGTGGTGTGTGGCAAGCCTCCCTACAGGTCACTTAATGTTCTACTGTGGTATCTCAGATGGAATGGAAGATTTGTCAATCCTTGATGAGTTCAGAATTTGCATTTTAGTTGCTATCTGACTCTGGGTACTGTGTTCAGGTGTGGGAGCTGATGCAGAAGGTTGGAAATACCGCAAGATGAGCATTGGAGATTCAGAGCTTGACATGGGTGCTGGCCCCAAGAGTGAAGCAGTTGCTGGTCTGAAATCCAGTGACGCTAATGTCAAACAGGCTCCTTCAGTGACAGGAGGATGGTCAGCTGATTGTTCTCCAAATTGTGTCCAGAGGCAAAGGCGTTGGATACGGCACCGGTGTCGGTGGCCTTGTCAACCAATGCTAGCATCTCCTGCAATGTCTGAGAAACAATTGCTGTCAGAGAGCAAAGAAGTTGAAGTCTCATTGGAGTCATTGAAGCTCTTGGATCTGTCTTTGGATGGAGGGCAAGAGGAGGCCCAGAAGTGTGAAGGCATGGTTCTGATTGCATCCCTGTTGTGTGCATGCCTGCGAAATGTCAAGCTTCCTCAAGCAAGGCGAGGTGCTATCCAGTTGCTGCATGATTCATCTCTCTTCATAGAGGATGATGCACGTCTCCAGCTTGTAATCCCTTATGTTGTAGCTTTATTGTCAGACACAGCAGCAATTGTGCGTTGTGCAGCTCTCCAGACTCTTTGCAATGTGCTATCCATGGTGCAGGTCTTCCCGCCCAGTGATGCAAAGATATTTCCTGAGTACATTCTGCCATTGCTTTCTATGCTACCAGATGATACAGAGGAAAGTGTTCGGATTGTGTATGCTGCCAACATCCACAAAATCGCTGAGACATCATATCGATTCATGATGTGCTCAAAGGATGAACATGAGACTGGAAGTTCTTTGGATGTGCACAGCAGTCGGGGACAGTTAAAAGGGTCTTCTGTTGAGAGAAGGCCCAGCTCCTTCAAGGCAGTGGTAACTCTGACTTCCGACCTCATCTCTATCTTACTATTTGGATGTTGTCAACCTTCTTTATCTGTCTCCAGCTTCATTGACTTGCTCTTCTTTAACCATGTGTCGATGTGCATCCTCAGCCAGGTTTCCTCAATGCCAGTATTTGGCAGATGTTGAGCTGGAGGTTGTAGAATTGTCCTGCTATGTTTACACATTGCATAGGTTATGAGATTGCTATTGAATCATTGCATTCATGGGCTAACTTTGGAGGGTCTGATGGGTGTTTTATACACTTCAATTTCTTGATGTCACCATAGTCTGGTTCTTTTTGTATGATATCAAGGCTGTCCTTGTTTTATCTTGCATCTGCTGACATCCAAGAATCAATGAAAATGGGTTTGTGTGTTTTGAACAGGTGTCTGTAGGGGCAGGTATGATAGGACATCCAGTGGGCCGTATGGAGCTAGAGTTGGGCCACTTGCGTGATGCAATTGCACGCGTGATACAAGAGCTAGTGATGGGGCAGAAGCAGACACCAACAATACGAAGAGCTCTACTCCAACACATTGGGTCATTTTGTCAATTCTTTGGGCCACGCCACAGCAATGATTTTTTGTTGCCAATATTGCCTGCCTTCTTGAATGACCATGATGAGCAGCTCTGTGCCACATTTTTCAAGCGCATAGTTCATGTGTGCTTGTTTGTTGGGCAGATGAGTTTGGAGACATATTTGCTTCCTTGCATTGAACAGGCTCTTAATGATGTTGAAGAGACTGTGATTGTCAATGCAATGGAATGCTTGGCAGCACTATGCACACATCGGCTTCTCCGTAAGAGAGTCTTACTGGAAGCTGTGGAGCGTGCTTCCCCTCTTTTGTGCCACCCAAGTGAGTGGGTGCGGCGGGCAGCCATAATTTTGGTTGCTGCAACAAGTGCCAATCTGGAGCCAGCTGATTCATATGCTTTCTTAATGCCTATTCTTGGGCCTTTCTTACGGAGAGAGCCTGCATCCCTGTGCTCTGAGGTGGCCCTTCTTGCATGCCTCAAACCACCAGTTTCACGAGAGGTTTTCAATCGTGTAGTGGGTGATGTGATGCTGCTTCAAACAGAGAGAGAGACAGCAGCAACAGCTAAGCATAGTGGTAAAAAAACTAAAGGCCGGAGAGTTGCCCCCATTCAGCCACCACCAGAGCTAGTGGGTATCATCTCCAACAGGCCTGCTAAGGAGAGACGAAGGCCAGATCGAGATGGTGGAAAGTCTCCAGCAGGAAGTAGGGATCTCTCACAAAGTGCACTGAAAAGTGGGGCGAAACAAGCTCCAGTTTCAGTACCCCCATTTCCAAGCTTTCTGAAGCCTGTAGCTGGGGTCTCTGAAGGTGAGGATGGAGAGAAGATGAAGGCCATGGAGGGCTATATTCGTAACCTGTCAAGCATTATGCAGAGCCGGATGCACAACTGGGAGGCTGGAAACACCGAAAAGCTTCAGAGTTCATCGATTGGTTTCACTGCAGGTGTAGGAGCAGGGTTTTATTCAAACTATGGTGGATCCTCTGAGGGAATTCCACTGTACTCTGTACCATTGATTGAGAGGAAGTCTGGAGAGGGGATGCCTGCTGGACAGGGTAGTGCACCACAAGGAGTGGATGGAAATCCTTCTACCAATGAAGATTGGAGCCGAGTTTTTGGTACTCATCAAGGCTCTGCGCCATTTCTCATGGCAACAATTGCAGGGACACCAATTAGTGGATCTATAGGTCCAGCATCCTCACAGTGGGCAAACATAGGAGTCCAGTCTTCACTGTCCTTTGCTGAGGCTTCAATGCAGAGGTCTCCTGTTGCAATGACAGGATCATTCACCCCAAGGCTTCTTGCAGGATCAGTCTACCAAGGCATTGGCTCTGCAAGTCAACATCGATTTGATAGTGTCAATGATGTTGGCCGATATGACTCTGGTGAGGGTTTGTTAGCGACTGGATTTAGGGCTGGAGTACACAGCATCTCAACAAGTAAAGCAAGTCTGGCATCCCCATCTCATATGGTGAGTGCTGGAGGGAAGTCTGGTGAGGCTGCTCCTGTGTCCACAGATGCCTCTATTGGTGTGGCGGGGATCCCTTTCTTAAGCTCATCAGGAGCCCCTGAAAGCCCATGGAGACCCCGGGGTGTTCTGATAGCTCATCTTCAGGAACATCAGGGTGCAGTCAATGATGTGACTGTTTCTGCTGACAACATTTTCTTTGCTAGTGCATCTGATGATGGGACTGTCAAAATCTGGGATTGCCGCCGCCTGGAGAGAGACATCTCTTTCCGGTCACGCGTGACATACCCATTACAAGCTGAAGGACGTGCCCTTCATGTCACCATGCTTGGCAATGGGCACCATGTTGGAGCAGCATCTGGTGATGGGACTATTCATGTCTTTGCAGTTGACTATGTTGCCCACCTCGGGGGCAGTGCTGAATGTTACACAGGGATCTCTAATACTTGTAAGCTTGACACACAAGAAGGAAACATCCTTTCTTTGCAGAACTTTTCAAATGATGGACCTCCTCAGTTGCTCTACAGCACTCAATGCAATGGAGTTCATCTTTGGGACTTGAGAACTCAGACTGATGTATGGACTCTCAGGGCTAAACCAGCTCAAGGCTTTATTTCTACAACAGCTCTAGATCCAGCTTGCAACTGGCTTGTTTCAGGAACCTCCCGAGGCATGCTTACACTTTGGGACTTGCGCTTCCAGGTTAGTGATTCAGTGTGATCCACATTTGTGCCTGAGAAATACAGGAGCTTCTAGTTTGGAGACACGAGCCTCATCTAAATTAACAGCGAGGAAGCTGTGGGAACCCCATGATGATTTTAGCTTAGTGATGTGCCTCTGCCTAGATAGTTCATCTTTACATTTGTACCGTCCTAAATATCTTCTTGGGTCTTATATGCAGGTCCCTGTGAATACATGGCAACATCCAGCATGCTGCCCTGTTGAGAGCATCTGTGTTCTCATTCCAGGGACTGGCACTGTTCCTTTAGCAAGTGCACACCCATTTGTATATGTTGCTGCAGGGCGGAATGAGGTGGCCCTCTGGAATGCTGAAGATGGGACATGTCACCAGGTATGGGGAACTATAAAAGCTCCACCCCTAGGATATAGAGACTTAAAACATGTTGACAACTTGGTTTGAAATCTTCAATTTGAAGTCAGAAAGTAATGTAGAAGCTAAGCATTACTTTTTGCTGTCCTGTGTCTGAACCTTTGCATGTTTCATCAGAAGAAACATTAGTACGATGTGAATGGGGTGTTCTTGCAGGTCAATGTAGAGGATGATGTGAGAATTAGGCCTTTATTTTGAGTAGCTAGTTTGACGGTGTTATTGTCCAAGTCTTCAGCAAGAGAAGATGTTTAATGACATTTAGATTGCAGCCAGTTATGTCAAAGTTGAGATTTCATTACATGCCAACATGCCATTTGCAGGTTTTGTGTGGGCCATCATAAGAATATAGTAAAATGGGTTTGCAGGTCTTGAGGCTTGCATCTGAGACAGATACTGGAGATGTGAACAGCATACCAGCAGCTTTGAGCCAACCTTCATCAAGCTCCCAGTATGTAAGACCTGGAATGATTTTGGACAGCAGCTTGAATGGAGGCTTGAAAGTGACTGATTACCGTATTGAGGAGCTCAACGAGCCACCTCCTCGGCTTCCAGGAGTGCAGGCTTTGCTCCCCTTGTCAGGGGGTGCTGGTCTCCTTACTGGGGGATCAGATTGTTGCATTCATATGTGGGACCACTCAAGGTACAATCAAATTGCATCTGTATCTTGTTGGAATCCATCCTTTCTGTTCTCTTTACCTGCACAGTACATAACTAATTTTCTTGCTTTTGGATTTGATCCTGTGAACTTCTGCATCCTGTGGTTGTGAACAATTTACGGAATCCTAAACTGACTTCATCTGAAACCAGGACATGAAAATGAACAAAGTGCTCTCTCTCAGAGATCTCTGTGTAATCTCTGTACTTTCCTCAATTGGTGCTTGAGCTTTGAATGGACATTAATTAGTGTCTTTTTTCTCTAGTTGTTATGTGAAGCAATGAAGCTGCTTTGTAACTACTCCATGGATTGTTAGTTCCTGCTTTTGTGCAGCACCATTCTAGACTGGGTTCATCTTCTTTCCAGAAAGAAAAGGTGTGACTTCTTTTTTTAATTTTGAAAGTGTAGACCGGAGCACAGCTACTCAGTATGTGGGCCTGCCACAAAAAACTCCACCTTCACAGAACCTCCAAGTTTTGAAGTACGGGCCATCAATGGTGTACGGGTTGTTCAGGTTGGTGACAATCACTTCCCAATTGCCAGACACTCTTTTTTGAAAGCTGTAGATACACTGACATAATATTGTATATCATTAAATGGCTATTTGTATGCTGACCATCCTAGTCTAGGTTGGTTTTTGCATGCTAGATGGTAATGGTTGTCTACTGCAGTTTTCTGTATGTTACACTGAAACATGGATTTTTGTGGCAGGAGGTTCCTGGAGTTGAAAGTGGAAGTCACACATCAAGTAAATCAAAAACTAGTTTGGCCACAGCTGCAACAGATAGTGCAGGGTGCCATCAGGACTGTATTCTAGGGTTGGCTTCAGCCCAGACAAACCAACGCCTCCTCATCTCAAGCAGCAGGGATGGTGCACTTAAGGTCTGGAAATAGAGATTCTCAGAGACCAGGACTAAGGACGCAGGGAGAGGAGGGAAAGTTTTCTTGCCAGTTCACAGCCTATGAGGCTAATGTACAGGGAATACATGAGGAAGATAAGCTTTGCTAGACATCCAGATGAAAAACAAGAGGATCACAACACTGAGGGGAATGGAGACATGGCAAAACAGAGGATGGGGGGGGGCAACCACAGGCACCATAAGAACTGACCAAGAAAGGATCATCCAGGAAGATGTGCACAGAGTTGGTTGATGAGAACACAAAGACAGAGTAAATTTGTTTCAGTGAAAGAAGCAAGGAGAAGAAGCGAGGACCATACAAACAGGCCTATAACACATTGTCCAGGACCCTGCTCAAATAGTGCTCACAAGCATAGCACAAGATGCAAGGAAAATAATCTGAAGGGAAGTAAAGGACAGTACAGGTGCAATGAACCTGTGAAGGACAAGGACACTGTACAGGAGAAGCAAAGTTGTGTATGAGGAATGAAGAAAGGAACCAACAAATAATTCGAAGTCTAACCATTCACATCAATCTATTGACTAACTTTTATGGTCAATCTTTACTGGTACTAATGCAATCATGTAGCATGAAGCTTCTGACATCCTTCACGAGAAGAAATCAAGGTCTTGAGAGTACAGAACTGGGCATACAAGGACTAAAAAATTGTAGAGAGTTGCTGGATTAGCTTCTCTTAGATTTATTTACTCAGCAATTGTCTTCACTTCTGCTGAGCTAACTAGCAATATTCTGAAATGCAATACATTAATTGTGTACTTTCCATTCAGATTGGGCTAGCTCATTTTGCATACAATTTCTTGTACACAGTATGCTTGCAATATGAACTATTGAGATGAATATCCTGGATCTACATTTGTTTTTTGGCAGAATTTGCCTTTATCCATTTGCTTGTAAGTTCTTTAAATTTGAATGGTTTTTTTTGTGCATCATTGATGATAAAATTGGATACATGTTTCGAAGGGAGAATTTTTATGTAGGCAGAACCAATTTGCTTGGTACGTTCTAGGAGTTCTAGGAGTGACAAAGGTTGAAAGCCACAACAATAGGGGGTTTCAATTTTCAGCTGGGGCAACAAGTAGTGTGCATATTATGTTGTGTCAGGGAGCTTGGGTTGTGGGTGTACGTTAGTTAATGAGCAAAGTCCTAGTCTAAGGCCACGATGCAATTTTTCTGAAAGTGCATGTTTCTTCTGCATTTTGTTTACTTAATTTGTGTCATCAATTTGTGTGTAACTGTCATCTGCAAAGAGTATATTCTGCAATGGTCATGTTCTGTGTTCTGTTTACTGAAGTGTTTATCAATTTTGTGTGGATAATCCTCTTATCTGCAAAGAGTATATTCTGCAACAGTCATTTTTCAGTTTCTTACCTCTGATGTTTGTTGCAAGAAACCTCAGACAATATTCTAGTAGCCAGTTTTTTGATACAACAAGAGAGCTTATCACATGTGCAGATGAGGATGACAGAACCCCTTTCAATAATAGTAACTACTGATGTCAAAAATTCATAGACCCAAAATGACACAAAATAGAATTATCCTTTCCCATCTGCACATCATGATCAGATGATGCTGCCTTGCTTCTTAAGGTCCAAGATACAAGTTGACCACCATTAGGAATTGCCAACCTCTGACAGGACTGATGGGGTGAATACATAACTAAGGTTGTGAATGGAGAACCAAGCTAGCTGGAACCTACTAACCAATGTCA
>Ga0116228_10006931_pt1 | contig 10126 bp, 5 predicted proteins | sample S1TSphfallax_2_FD_89694 | JGI IMG/M metagenome (GOLD analysis project Ga0116228, IMG submission 89694) | Host-associated microbial communities from peat moss isolated from Minnesota, USA - S1T2_Fc - Sphagnum fallax MG | ecosystem: Host-associated > Plants > Peat moss > Unclassified | place: USA...
AATTTTCTTTTATAGGTTTTTTTATTTGATTTTTTAATTTTAAAAAATCAATATTTCTAAAAATAATGTAATTTGTTGAAGCTACCAAGGTTAATGCCAAGGATAACTTATTAGTCAAAAACATTAATGAATTAGTGAATACATTCTTAGCATTGTATTGTAATGCAAAGGCAACTTCAACCTAGGTTTGTTGAATAATCAAATCATTTTGAAGCTTCCGTTTTGAAAAATAAAATATTTTCAATATACTCCAAAGATTTTTCATCTTATTTCACAAAAGTTTGATCTTGAAAAAAATAAAAAATAGAAAAAAATAAATGTTTTTTAAACAACATATTTTCACATCATGTGAGAACACATCTTCAATCTTTTGTATCACATTGAGTTTTCAATCCTCTTTTTGCCCAATCCATTTCAAACATCTAACTTCCTTCATTTCAAGAAAGATATTGTGTTATTTCAAAAAGTGGTCACACATGCAAGTTAAGGTCATGACAAATTGATTAGGCCAAGTTTTGAGGCTTTCAAATCTAACTAAACTCACAATATTATCATCACATTTGATGTACAAATCGTGACAAAGAAATTAAATGTCAAAAAAACAATATTTATGACTACAATTTTTTGTACTTTAATGTGCTTTTACCAAAAAAATTTTGTCAATTAGTAATTTAATAGAGCAAAGTTTCATGGTGCAATTCAAAACCATTAAATATTGGTTGAAGTTTTTTTACTCAAATGTGATGATTATTAAGGCTATCAAAAAAGGTCAAAGATTAAATAGATTGATCGGAGTTGATCAATCCTTGATTACAAATTGTAACATTAAACTTAATAATATTGATTTATAAGAACATCACTAGGCATGCAAGTTAAAATGCAAAGCTTAACAACCATGGCCATAAATAACTTTTTTGAGGGCATATATAAATTTGAATGAAGAGCATGACTTGAGTTTATGTGATGAATGTTTGTATTGCAAACACCATCATACCTTATTTCTTTTGAATGGGATTCTTGTGCAAAAATAATTCTTGTGTTTTGTGCACACATATTTGTGTGGCGGCCCCTTGGCAAAAGATGTCATGGAAGGGCAAAAACAAAATTCATGACTATCATTTATGATTTTTCTAAGAAGACATTCTTTTACACCATGAGTTTGATAATTTCAAAGTTTGCAAAGCTTTGATGGAAAATATAAAAAGAAGATTAAGACAATTAGTTGTGCAAATGTATCAAATAGTTGTTTGGTTTATAATTTGAATATGTTGAAATTTTTGGAGTTATGGGAACCAATATCCTTGGGGGAGGGGGATTATAGGGAGCCCCAACAAGGTGTGATCATATAGTAAAAAATCAAACTAATTCCAAATTAGATTTTGTAAAAAGTTCAACCATAACTTATGGGTTCTAAAAGGAGTGGCAACTATGTCATATGTCCATAATCAAATTCCTACCAAAGTAGTTTCAACCATGACACCAATTTAGTGTGATAACAAACCTACAACAAGTCATTTATGTGTTTTTAGTTGTGTTATGTTTGTTCAAAAAGAAGGCAAGAACAAAATTGAATTTCACAAATGCCATATGCCTATTCATTGGCTATGGTGAAGAGACAAAGGGATCCATATTGTACAACCATGTAAATCAACAATGTGTTATGATCAATTGTGATGTCTTCTTTAATGAATCCATAATTTTTGTCCATGACAAATATAATTTCATGTCTTGATTTTGGATTGGTAATGCCATTCAATAAAACAATTTAAATTAAATGATTGTGAATTAACTTTTGAATGAAATTGAAATAATATTCTAATAGAATTTTTTTACAAGACTTTGGAATTATTCAAAACCAAATTAATAATTTAGTTTCTTAAATGATTATGATATATTAATATATAAACTTTGTAGAAGCTTAACAAAATGGGTTTTGGTAGGGTGTTAAAAACTCTCAAGATTTTTCAAAAATATTAATATAATTTTATTGCATAATTTTTATCGCTATGGGAATGATCAAATAGACCAAGCTTCAAGCAACATAATTTCAAAAACCCAAAAAAACAAAACAACAAATGTTGAGAATAAAACTTTTGCATTAACTTTATCATTTCCAATGAACAAACTACATAAATTTGTCAAAAGACTTTAAAGCATTCAAAATAAATGATGTTCCCTAAAAGCCCCTATGAATAAAAAATATTTCGCTTTCCATTTTGCAAAAATAAGATTGATCTTAAATGTTTTTTATATAAGTTATGTTGTTTAACTTTGAAAAACTATTAAAATTATCATTAACCTTTAGTAGGGGCAAATTTGACCTTTAGTGTTGATTGATACCCTTGACAAATTTCCAATGCCTCTTGTGAATCAGGCATTGTAAAAAAAAATCCTAAGTTTTGACTTATAATTTCCTATAAAGGTAGCCAATCACCCTTGAATTTTTTAATTTTCAAAAGTTCAAAAACATTTGTTGTTAACATGGATCAAAACATATGTTTCTCAATCAAAAGCTCATATATGGCTTGTATGAAATAATACTTCTTCAATAGATGGAAGAAATTTTGATGTCAGCTAGAAAAATCAAAACCTTTTATGTGTTTTTCTTTGTTAGCATTGATGAAACCCATTATGTCTTAGATGATAAATATTCATTACAATGAAAAAATGCCATGTGTATTCTAAATTTTAATCCTTATGACATAACAAGACTTTAGTGTTTATTTATTTTCCACCAAGTCATAAGCTAGTATGTTGCAAATGAATTTTCAAGATAAAATATTCAATGCCAATGGTTTTGTGGCCAAGAATTTTTCACAATTTGAAGGTATTAATTCTAATAAAAGACTATCCCTTTGTTGCACAAATGGAATTAATTAAAATTGTGCTTGTAGTTGTAACTATTCAAGATCTTGAAGTGCATCAAATGCCTATTAAAATTGTCTTTCTTAATGGAAATCTTTCAAAGAAGATATGTAAGTAGTTGCCAAAAAGCTTTGTTGTCAAGGGGAAGGAGAACATGTAAGTTTTTTGAAAATTGTCCATTGTTTAAAACAATCTTTTTATACATGAAACCATAAGATTGATTTGTAGATTTCTTGTCCTTGAAATGTTTGAAAGGAACTTTGATAATCTTAGTGTCTATTTCAAGAAAGCTCAAGATAACTCCCTTTTTATCATAATTTTGTATGTTGATGTTCTCATTTAAAAATTTAATAATTTGACTTTGTTGAAATATTATACAATAATCCCTCAATTAAATTTGAGGTGGTGGATGTAGGTGAGAATTGATATTTATTGGTAATACAAGTGAATCGCATTTGACAAAACTAAACATATTGAACAAAAAAAAACATTGAAAGTAAATTGAAGCACTTTGGTATGGCTAAAAATAAGCTAGTGTGAACCCTTTTATTACCAATTGCAAACTTTTGAAGGATATGGTATTTTAAATGTTACAAATTTGGAAATAATGTGGGTTATCCCATTTCATAATGATATTGAAATTTTCATGTAATGGGATTTCTTGGCACACATGTATTTTAAAGTTGAAAGGTGCTACTTACTAATTGGTTGGAATGCTCAAAGTGACAAACATTGCCCGACATTACTACTTTGTGAAAGTTTTGTATTTTGGGTTTTTGAATCTATTACATTGTTATTAGTTTGGGTATTTGTAGATGATAATGCTTTTGGTTTCATGAAATGTTTGCTTATGAATGTGATGCAGAACTTATACTTTTGCAACTTGCCGCAAACTTGTTTCCAAATAATTGTTTTGTTGCCTTTTTTTTCTTTTGCTTTCTATTTATGTTATGTTTATCAATTCTTTTCAGCCTAGAACATCAATCACTTACATAATAAATTTGTATATTCTTTGTTGCCTTTGATTTCAATTGAATTGAGTATTTGTGTTGCAATCTCGTTAAATAATTAAATTTTTTTTCTATTGATTCTACATGTGTTTCTTTGATTGGTGTATGCAATGTTTTACAATAACGTAGTTATTCATATTGACTGAATTTGCTTATTTCTTCTCAAGGCATGAGTTTTCAACTCATTTTCAATTTATTTTTATTTCTTGTTTTATAAGTTATAATATCATATTTCAAATTATTCTCTTACATTCTAAAGCTCAAATTTTTTAATTATTTTATGAACTAGTTTTTGTTACAAATAACTAGAATTTCTAATGGAATTTCTTATCACTAAATTTAGTTCCATCATTTTTCTATCTTTCTATTTTGCAAAATCTCTACCATACATTTGAATTGAGTCATAATCATTCATTCAAAAAAAAAAATTGATTTGAAATTTTTTACATCGGGTAAAATCCTTGAGTGAACACATTATAAAAATCAAGCATGCATTCGATTGTCACATCATGTAAGCATTTATTTTAGTACTACCTTCACCCTTGGGCTTTACCCTATATTCAAATGTCCATTTTATATTATATGGAAACTATATTTAGGCTTATCAAATTAATACAATGAAAAATTGTTAGGTGTCAATAATAGTCTTTCATTTTACACTATCAATGTGAACAATATTGATTTAGGGCATCTCCAAGGGTGTTCAGTATGTGACCTTGCAAAAATATTTCTCACATCCAAGTTTAGTTATTTATTTATTTGCAATTTCACCCATAAAATCGAAACTAGGATAGTAAATAGGTCAGGAACTTTTAACCATTATGATGGGCCAATCAAAAATGTTGATCAAAAATCAGGTCATAGTTATTACATTCTTTTTTGCAGGTGCATAGTTATGATGCGCCTTTCATCAACCACGAAAAAACATGCAATTATGATGATCCAAAACATTTTCTTGAACTAAATTAGCATATTTTCATTTTTCTTCATCCAATTTCATTGTGCATGATCACATATTAAACATCGGTTGAGATGCTCTTATGTACATAATATCTAAAGCCGTAGGCTGGAACTGAGTTATGGAAATCGTGAAGTAGGGTTATTTCTATTGTGTGTGTGTGTGTGTGTATTTTATTTGATTTGATGTAACCAAAATGGCCATCATCCATAAGAAGATTTAGGCAAATTTGGCTATAAAATAAATATGGATTTTTTTTTCAATTAAAAAAATATATTTGCCTACCTTGTGGAAACCTATTGTAAAAATAAATTTGGTGGAAATCTGGAGAATTTGGGCCCCATTTTTTTCATTATGAATCATTTGCAAAGGTTTAAATCAATTTTCAAAGGTTGAAAACTAACAAAAATTTGCCATGAAACAAAACCTTCAAGTATTTCTAAGTCCACTCATGAATGATTGAATGCACACAAGTTTTTTGTTATTTTGAAGGGATCATGATTATAAGGTTGGAAGGAAAGTTTATATTTGCATTGCATGATTCAACTCATGATTTAATTTATTGGTTATCCCCTTCAAGGTAAAGACATTAGGATGCACCCATAAACATACCAAAGTTTGGTATCTTTACACCCTTCAAATGACATCCAAGGATGATAAATATTCAACACATTAAATTAAAAACTCATGATGGCAATTAACATGGTGAAGCCCAAGTGAATATGTAACTTGATGTAATTAAATTATTACTTATGTAATTACCCAAAGGTTAAGTTTAGTAATCTACTTAGTGGTTAGATTTCATAATTTGATTATAGTTTGGTCATAACTTCAATTAATGTGCATTGACTCACACATGATAATTCATGTGGCTTTTTTTTTCTTCATATTAATGTGCATGCTAAATCACATGGGGAGCCATGTGATGTGTATATTTCTTAAAAAAAATTGTTTAGTTTCCTTTTGGTTAGAATATAAATGAATGTTTGTGAGACCTTTGGAAACACAACCATTTGAAGAAAACAAGTTGTTATATAAGTGCAAAGTTTCATGAAATATAATTGTGAAGGGAATTGAGATTTTAATTTTCAAAGGTTTTGGCATAGTTTATGATTGTGTGAAATCCATGGCAAGATAATGACGTGACACAATAGTTACACAAAAAATAGAAAGGTGAAAGAATATTTGTGTAAATAAGACATAAATTTCCATAGCTATCTAATAAACATACATAGTTTTAGTCATATACCCACTTGTTGATCCACAAATCTTTATTTATGTTGAAAATGTTTTGATACTAAACTCCACATAACAATTAGAGTAAAGTTTTTTTTGCATACTCCACACAATCCCAAAGTTCCAAAATATAAGACATGTGTAATTCAATACATGAACCTATTTTGAACCCTTCACCTACATTAAATTTAAAATTAAAAAACTCCCTTTATTTATTTTTTGGGGAATAAATATGATAGAATCACCTATCACCAAACACCCATGGATGTGAAAAACACCTCAAAAGATGGCATGTTAACAAACACCACCTTAAGTAGTTATTGCTCAATGATACCCAATAATGAAATTATCGATGCATAAAACTTTGAATTGAGGTTTATGAACCTTCCATTTAAAGACGAAGGGTTTTGTGTTTGTTTATGTGTTTCAACACTCATGTATGCCAAAATATTTTGTCCGTTCATTTTTTTTTTGTGATTGACAATGGGTAATCAATTTTTATAATCAATATATTTTTTCTATTGGGCATTTCAATCACCTATTTTTCATTTTTTGAAGGGCAAATTGTGTATGTGCAAGTGTGTTTGTTGTTTGGAATAAAGTGCACATCATTTGATAATATAAGCAATATTGTTTGTGTGTGAAATTTGGCATGTTCAATCATAAGACGCGCTTCAATTGCATATGGAAGGGGGCAAATATATGCATGGTAGGGTGGACCAATTTTGGGCTAACACAATCCAATTTTATACTACCTAGATGTGATTCTTATGACCACATTATTTTGTACATATTGGAATTGTTCAATGGGACTTATTTTGAAATTATGAACTTCAATATCTACATAATGAAATTGATTGGCATGAAAAGTATATAAAATCGTAGGAGCTATGAACTTTTGAAGTTGAAAATCAAGGTATGTAACACTATCAACAATGAAGTGAATGGACTTTGGTTTGGTTCTATGATGGACCTTAAAATATTTTAGGGACTTGGTTTTAGTTTTTAAATGTAATAATGAAATCAAGATTGAATTTTTTTTATTCATATCTAATGAAGTTTATGAGCTATGAACTTTTATTTGGTGAAAATCGAACACATTTTTTTCAAAAGCCCATTACATCTTTTCTTTTTCTTTTTAATTGTTGAAATTTAGCAAGAATGTCTTAATTAGTGAGCTCTACAAAGGAAAAAAATTCAATGGAAAAAAAGTGCCTAAAATTAATGCATTGTTGTTATCTAACTACAAAAACCATCTTGATGCTAAAAAAAGAACAAAAGAAATGGACCCAAAATGGACTTTTGAACTCACCGTTTTTTGGTCTACCTAACCATGCATTTACCCAAGGATATGTGTTCACAAGAGATTGAATTACTTTTTTCAACCCCCTTTACTTTGGGAAGTTTTCTCTTGCTCCTTTCAAACTCAAATGGAGGTTTGTACATGACATTGAGGTACCAAGTGAAGAGCTCCTTAAAACCTCCATGGCTAAAGTGACAAGAGAATGAATGCACACTCTTTAAGGTTTTAAGTGTTCACTCACCAATCTATCTACCTTAGAGCAAGTGTTTTTCTTTGTCAATTTTGTGATGTAGTCAAATTGGCAATTTTCCATGGGTTGAGTCAAAGTTAACTACATATGAGACAAGAAAGTAAAAAAAAAATCAATCATCCTTCTACACTTTTGATTACCTATGTGAATCAAGTATAGAATCTGATTATTTTCCTCAATTGTTTTTTTGAATTTTGGAGATTTAAAATCACAAAAATCACTTATTTTCAATTCATTTTCAATTGTAAATTTTCTTTTTGATGAAATTTTGCCAATTAAAAAAAGGGCTGGTAAGAGCACATGTGAAGATTCAGGAGCTACTTCATAAACATAAAGCTAACAAATTTGTATTTTTTTACTGCATTTAGTTGTTATTTATGTGCTTCAATTATTCCCAAGTTTTGGAAGAGTTTAAGGTAGTAGGGATGGTTTTGCACATAGTTTTGCATCAATGAAAACAAGTGGGTCCCTATGGTGTTGGACCAAGTAGATTACACCTCTTGTAAAGTCATGCATCCCAATATTATTTCTCATTAAATTGAGCTTAACTTCAAAGTTCTCATGAATAAAACCATTTTGGGAATTCATTCCAAATTAAATAACTTTTGGTCCATTGGCCCAAAATTTGTGATTTCGGGTCAAATAGAAACAACTATATTCTTTATTATGACAAAAGTCAAACTACCTTGTCAAAGGGTTTTTTGATGCTAAGGTAAGTAGGTTGATGAACGAACACTTAACAAAATCAAAGAAGGTCAAATTATGCATTTTTCATATGATTATGAAGTTCAAAGAACATTTGTAACCTAGCACTTCCAATGTCACAAAAGTTTCTCAATTCAATAAAGGAATGCAAAAATTATGAGATGTTTGGTGTAAAGGGATTCAGTGTTCGATGATGAATGAATTAAAACAGATTAAAATTTCAAGCTTAAATTTGTTTGTTGTTGTATCTTTGCTTCTGGAATACAAAGAAGTTTTGTAAAACCCTAGTTGGCACACCTATCAAGTATTAAATCACCCAAAATGGACTAAAATCGAGGAAAATATGAAACTGGAACTAAAGAAGGGTCTAGAGTTATTTTTTCAAAATTTTTGAAACAAAACTATCACTCATCCTCTCTCTATATTCTTTGTGTTACTCTTTTGCTTTTGACATTCCAAGAACATTTGGAGTCCTTTAGTTTGCACGTTCAATGATACAAAAATCGCTCAATTTGGTTTAATGAATGGGTAAAATATTGGAAAATGTTCGATGATAAGTATGTGTTCGATGATGGACGATTTTACTTCACCAAAATTGCAATAGGGGCCCCATGGTTTTGGAGGATTGTGACATGGTCACATCCAAACAAAGAAAACAAATACTTATATTAGTATACACATGTACTCTCATGCTTGCAATTTCATGTAACCAATGAGAAGGTTCAACATAAAGAGAGGAGGGCCCAATTTTTTTCTAGAGGGGGGCGGATTTCTTTGAGTTTTTTTTGTTCCTCGTGTGTTCCCCAATATGTTCCCAATAGCACCACACTTTTATCCCATATGTTTTGTGTAAATTTCTCCCCTTTTTCACCTCCAAAAGATAGGTGGGTCAAGGGAGAGGCACTCCATCCTCAAATAGAAATGAGGGGCTAATCCTTTTTCACATCTATTTTGGAGAACCTCCAAAGTTTCAGGTTTTTGGTGTTATGGGCCAATCAAAATGGCTCATTGCACCACCAAAAACAAAAAAACAAAAAATTGGGAAGCACTTGGCATCTAATGAATTGAAACATGAATATACACCCCTAATACATATATATGGGTATAACACATTATTATGCCCCCATGTTGATGCATGTGCCATTAGCCTACCCCAATAGTGTTAAAGGACATAGGTAGTCATAGAAATTCTTGGCAGCCAATGGGATGAGCATGCATTCAAGGGGCCCAATTTTTTTCCTTTTGAGGAGGGTGGGGAGTGGTGTTGAATTTTTTCAATTTGTGTTGTTCCTAGGTGTTCGCAACAAATTCCCCAAGTTCTCAATGTGTTCCCCAACAAGTTCTCAATAACAGCCCACTTTGTTCTAGATGCATTGCCTGATGTGAGTGAATATTGGGACTTAATATGTTTGGAACAAATATTTTTATATTGAGAAGTCTCCAAAGTTTCAGAATTTTTGTGTGTGTGTGTGTGTGTTTTTCATAAGTTTCACCTTGTCTTCTCTTCCTTAGTAAAACTTAGATCAAAATTTGCAAAAGGTTTGACTATGGAATGGTTATTGTTTTGACAGAAATAAAAATAAAATAATTATGTTAGAAGGTGCAAAATTAGTGCGATTCATTGGCCTACAAGCTTAAAAGTACTTTTGAGTTTTTAAAAAAAAAAACAAATTTAAAGAACTTATTATTTTAACTCTTGTTGAATACATGTGTAATTCTTGTTATGAGAGAATGTCCCACAAACTCTCGATCGTTACATGAAAATGGCAATGTCAAAATTCATAGCAAAATGGATGAAC
>Ga0116228_10006932_pt1 | contig 10125 bp, 7 predicted proteins | sample S1TSphfallax_2_FD_89694 | JGI IMG/M metagenome (GOLD analysis project Ga0116228, IMG submission 89694) | Host-associated microbial communities from peat moss isolated from Minnesota, USA - S1T2_Fc - Sphagnum fallax MG | ecosystem: Host-associated > Plants > Peat moss > Unclassified | place: USA...
ATCTTCTTCTTCCATAATTCACACATAACAAACGCTTTGGGTGATTTAGGGTTTGAAGCTCTGGCTTTGGTTTTCGGTTTTGTGTTTTGTTTCTGGTGGTTTTGGGTGTGTTGTTAGTTTTCGCGAAGAGGGAGTGAACACTGAGCTGTTTTGTCTGTAAATTTCAAGCTTTTCTTCTGCTTCTACTACTACTAATACTACTACTTCTTCCTCTTCTTCTTCTTCGTCTTCTGATTTTTTGGGTTAGCTTATTGTTGTTGTCTGTAAAGTAGCTTACCTATTAGGGTTGAAAGCCGAATGCGTAATCTTGCATAGCAAACCAGTTTCTGTTATTTTAACAAAAACTTGTGTTCTCCTCTCCGATTTCCGAATTGAAACAGGGATCACTTCTGAAAGAAAAAGGAGAGAGAGGGTTTGTTGTGTTTGGGGTTTCCTGTTGTTTACTGTTTTGGAATAGAGACCCCTTTTTTCTGAGTGGATCGGTCTTTTTTGCGAAATTCTGGTAGAAATTCGCACACCCTTTTCCAGGATTTTCTTAGACTTTTTCTTTGGATTTCAGGTGGACACGAAGATCGGAACAGGCCTGGTGGAAATTGTCTCAGAAGAGGAGGAAGGAAAATGAATGCAAATAGGGTTTTGTTTTAAGATTGGTCTGGATACAGATCGTTCTTGGACTGATTTGGAGAAGGGAGGCCTACTTATGATGAGAAGGATTTTGCGGTTTACAATCCAAAGAGGTGAGAATTGGAACATGGAGATTGCTTTTGTTGATATGAAGAAGATTAGGGTTCTGGTGGAGCACTTGGATTTAGACGAGAAGCAAGAGATAAGAACCTGAGGTATGTGAACAACTAGAGGTAGAGGAGATTTGGTTGCAGATTGAAAGGGGGGAGAGCAAGGTAGGGGGAAGAAATTAGAGCTCTAGGAGATGCTGTCCTGGAGTGGTATCACACTCTGCCTCAGTGGAGCAGCACTCTACTATCTCAGTCGGAACACAGGCAGAGATGCCTTAACCTTAAAATCTGTGAAAAGGGTGAACCAGCTTCAAGACCTTGCTTTATTGCTTCAGTCAGCATGCAAAGTTCTTCCAGTAGTGGTTACAGTTGTGGGTCGAGTAGGCTCCGATACGCCCATCACTTGCGAGCACAGCAGTCTGCGAGGAGTGATTCTTGAAGAAACTGCAGAGCAACACTTTCTGAAGCACAATGACACAGGCTCATGGATTCAGGACTCTGCTCTCATGCTCTCTGTCAGCAAAGAGGTTCCATGGTACTTGGAAGATGGAACAGGGCGGGCCTACATAGTAGGTGCCCGAAATGCCACTGGCATGGAGCTCACCATAGCCAGTGAGGTTTTTGAAGAATCTGGGCGGTCACTGGTTCGTGGCACTCTGGACTATTTGCAAGGTCTGAAAATGCTGGGAGTGAAGAGAGTTGAGAGGGTGCTTCCCACTGGCACTGCCCTTACAGTAGTGGGTGAAGTAGTTCAAGATGATCGAGGGTTGATCCGAATCCAGAAACCACACAAGGGCCCATTTTATGTAACCCCAAAAAGCATAGAACAGCTGATCATGAACCTGGGCAAATGGTCAAGATGGTATAAGTACCTGTCAGTAGGTGTCACATGTGTTGGGTTGTACCTGGTTGTTTCATGTGCTGCCAAACATGTCATGGAGAAGCGGCGCCGAGCAGCCCTGCACAGAAGGGTGATGGAAGCAGCAGCGCAGAGGCTCAGACAGACAGCGATGGAGGGTGAGATGGCTGAAGGCCTAAATGAGCAGGATAATAAGGATGCAATCTTGATAAAGGAAGGTCATGCACCAAACTTGTGTGTGATTTGCTTGGAGCAAGATTACAATTCAGTTTTTGTGCCATGTGGGCATATGTGTTGTTGTATGTCCTGCTCAGCCCAGCTCACAAATTGTCCTCTTTGTCGGCGCCGCATTGACCAACTTGTGAGAGCATATCGGCACTAACTTTTTTTGCTCCCAAGCAAGTCTCAGATATGATTTGCAGAGTGACTGGCTTTGTGATCTACTATTCCATGAGGATTTTTTTAGCAGTTTCCAATGCATGTTGATTAACCTGTGATTGACTTTTCGATGAACTGGAGGTTGTAGCAGTAATGCAACAAACTCCAAGATTGCTTGATTTTCTATGATTCTCTGGATATTGGTTCTGTTGTGATTTCTTTCATCTAAACTGATCAGGTTGGGTGTGGAGTGCATGCATTGAGAGGCTAGCTAGTGCATGAGGAGTGTTTCCTTATTCAGGGTTAGTTTGATGCATTGACCAGGTTTCCTGAGTATTGAATACTTGAAGTACTTTTTTATGATCTATTCACCACCTTTCAGAGATTTGGTTGATGCAATTGATGTATTCAAAGGAGGTTTCTACTTGATAATGGAGAAGTTAAGGCAGAGGAAGTTTTCACTATGCTTATCAAGCTCTGATTTTCCAGTTTACATTTGCCCTAACAACTATTGTAAAATTTGTTAAAGAAGAGGGGAGAGCCTCTCAATGCCTAGGGTGTAGGATTTGAATTAACAATGTCTAGCTGCAAGAGCTGGCATTGAACCTCTGTAGTAGGTTCCAGTGAGGACTAGGAGACAAAAGTTTGCTCATTCTTTTGTAGCCATTACTCGTAAGTATGATGTGAAGTTCCTTCAATTCAATTCCTCACAGAAGTTGCCTGTTGAAGGAGCATGCCTAATGGATTGGAATGCTTGATGTTTTACAGACAAGAAGAAAATTACATGCAAATCCAGGTGTCATCCCCTCTTTCATTTCTTTTTCAACTTCCAAACTCCTTGTGTGCTAGCAATGTGCAAGGGTAGTAGAGATTTTGAATCCAGGTGTCATCTCCTTTCTATTTTGCCCCTCCAGATTCCTTGTGTGCTGGCCGGTTGCAAGGATAGAGCTGTTGAATCTTGGTACCTATCATCTTGTTTTTTCTTGCTCCTCCATCTCCAAGTTTGCTCCTCCAAGTTCCTTGTGTGATTCACAACTGGATAGAGCCTGTTGAATCCAGGTATCTACCATCTTGTTCTCTTTCTCCTCCATCTCTTTGTTTGCTCTAAATTCCTGGCATGATAGCAACTTCTAAGGATAGAGCTTCTTGTCTATATGGACCTGAAAAGCATCAGGCTGTTCATGGCATTGCACTTCCCTTTTGGATTACCAATGTTTTGGGCATTGGCACAGACTGTCTGGTCCTTGATACTCACACCCTCTCTTTGCATTGCTTCTTTCTTGCTTTGTTGAATTTTGTGGGTGGGGGTGACATTATATGTGTTTGTGAGAGACAGAAGAGGGGGAAGTCAAAGAACCATTGATAATGATCACCTTTATCTGCTTGGAGTTTGGTGCTTTCTAGGAGAGTGGATCAGGCAGGGTTGATCTGAGGATGTCAGGGTTTAGTTTTCCACTTTGCTTACAATATGAGGGACAAAATGAGCATGAGCAATAATTCTAGGAATCTAGAAGGAGGAATCAAAGAATCAGACCAGCAACAGCTGATAATAATTGTGTGCAAAGCACAGTTGCAAGGTAACAAAACTCCTCGTCAACATCATTGTGGACTTCATCAACATCATGATGGTGCTATTTATGTACAGTGGTTAGCTGTTTAGGAGCTTCAAGCAAAGCTGCTACTGTTAGAGTCTCTTTCCATTAGGCTACAAATGATGATAGTTACACATAGTGATGTGATCATAGCAGCCTAATGGAAAGCCACTGAAATGATATAGGGCCTTGTTTCTTGCTGTGGGAACATTTGTTTTCCATTGGAGAGTTGCAAGTGCATTGAAAATACATAATTAATCATGTTAGGAACTCTGGGAACACATGTTGTCATGGAAAAATGGACAGATGTCATTGTACAGTGAGTCACAATTTGAGGCTTGGCTCCTACAATTGGCCAATGCTTGACCGGTAACATGCCTTAGAGCTGTAGGATGACTTAGAGCTATGAGACGACTGTGAGCCCAGCTAGTTGGAAAAACATAATGGAAAGTTGCTGTGATCATAGCAGCCTAATGGAAGAGATGTCCTAACTGTGAATTGTCTTCACTGTTCCAACAACAATCAAAGTGGGCCCCTCACCCTTTCCCAACCATTTGATACGTGGAATCTCACCATTATCATCATCATCATCATCAGGAGCAGATCATGATCATGATCATGAGCTGCTGCAGCAGCAACAACAGAGATTGGAAGATGGAATGTTCGGACATCACAGTACAGAGGTTGCTTGCATCGAGGTTGCATCAAACCCTGTAGGTGAAGAAGGGGTTTGTAAGCATAAAGGACCTCTCTCTCTCTCTCTCTCTCTCTCTCTTTCTCTCTCTCTCTCTCTCTCAGACGAAGGGGCGGAGGACGCCCGAGGGTTTGGGTTGGTTAGGGATTTGATGGGTCTAAGGTAAACACGCCTCAAAAGCATGAGCAATGGCGGTTGAAGCCGTGGACCTTGAGGAAGAAGAATCTTCTCCTCTTTGATCAAGGGTACTCGGTCCAAAAGAGCCACGTGGATCGCAGGGCTGGTTCTTCTCCTCGTCTTGACTCTTGTTGCGGCTTCCGAATCTTCGACAGCTTTTCATGTTTGCTGTGGAAGATCTCTCTCTGAACATGCTGCAGATCCCTGAGGAGGAGGACTGTAATCTCCTGAGTTTTGGAGATTTTGGGATTTTGTTGTTGTCTTTCTTCTTCTCTAGGGTTGGGGTTTTTTGCCTCCTCTTGTTCCTGTTTGGTTATTTATGTTTCTTAGACCCAAGATCTCTACTGACTTATTATATCATCAGATCATCTCTGGATGCTAATTTCAGGTTGACTGCGATCGCGAATGCACGAAGAAGCAGGCTCTCAGTACTTATAACTACTTTGGAAGAAGAGAACTTTCTTCTCTTTCATGTAGCTTCAAGTATCTGCAATGATCGAATACAATAAATGGGAACAGATTGTTGCAGTGGTTGATTTTTGCTATGGCTTCTTGCAAGGTTTTGTTGGGAATCAGCCAAAGGTCTTCAATCTTTTCAGCAGACAGCGATATTCTCAGAGAATTTGATGTAAGTCATGCTCCAGTGGGAACAGATTTACTGTGATTCTTAGCCCATGGATTGCAAGATTGTTTTCTGAATCAAGCAGTGTTGTGAGATCTATCTGGGTCAGCAGAGACTGTGATCTATGCACTCAGAGATTTTGGCACTTGTGCGAGTTGAGTCCGGATGGTCCAGTTTCCTACACTTAGTATTTTCTCCAACAGGCATGCCATGGCTGTAGCATGATCATTATGTTAGAATGTCATGAATGGCCAGCTTCAAGAAGCAGTTAGCAGAATCCTAGAGGATTGCTGCAAGCATAAGGAAGAGCGTTGAGACAGGATTTGGAAACTAGGGTAAAGAGATAAGGCAGGCAGGCAGGCAAGCAAGCTTGCGTTCAGAAGCTCTCAAATGGCATTGAATAAGGGACCACCTAGATCTGGGCATGGGTCGTCATCAAGGCAGAGGTTGAAGCAGAGATTTGCATGCACATCAGGCATGCTTGTTGTCAATGAGGAGGATGAGCACCAAGCTAGTGTGGTTCATAACACTGCTTCAGCTACTCGAAACTTCTTCAGCTCCCTATCAGGGTTCAGACCACTTGTAGGCCAAAATAGGCAAAGGTCATGGCTTGTGCGAGATATGAGCTTGCCCAACTACTTGGATAGATTAGACACAGGTAGCAATGGCTCGTCATCTTTCAGTGACTCCATCAGTGGCTTTTCCAGTAATTTTGGGAGTGCACTTGACTTACCACAGTTGTTTGCAGTTGAAGATGCATTGTCAACTGGGGTGAAGGAGGTAGCACTGGAGAATCAGCAAGCTGTGGTGCAGCAGAGCCACTTGGAGGTGGGTCAAACTTCCTCCACATCTGGCCCAGGTGAGAACCAAGCTCTTCTCAAAGATCTGCCCATACACAGAAGTGAAGATGATTCCCATCTTCTTGTTGCTGGAGAAGTAGGGAAGGATGATTTACGATTGTGCGGTGACATAGAGGACCTTCATACACTCAGTGTCCCTGCAGCTGCCAGTGGGTCCACTGAGGAGGAGGAGGAGGAGCCATTCATGGTTCTGGAACAGTCTCTTGATCCTCCTCAATCATCCAGAAATGGGTTTGCTTTGAGCAGGGATAATTTGCATGACATTTCAGAAGTTGCAAAAGAGGAAGTGAAGGATCCTGATGTCCAAAACAAAACCTCTCCTGAAACAGAGGTACAGGAACATCAAAAGGCTGTCAGTGCAGCTATTTGTATTCAGGCCATGTACCGATCTTCTAGTGCTCAGGCTGCTTTCAGATCGAAGCATGCTGCAGCTTTGAGGATCCAGAGCTTCTACAGAGGGTGGCTGGCCAGAAGAAATCAGAGAGTATGGATTGCAGGTTTGGTGAAGCTACAGGCTTGTGTTCGGAGGAACCAAGTATGCAAGCAGTACCACCAGCTACGCAATGTAGTGCTCATGCTTCAGAGGAAATGGAGGTTTGCCAGAAGGAGGAATTTGCAACTCCAGCAGAGTGAAGTGCTCAAACATGCAGCTATCAAAGTACAGAGTTCCTACAGAAGCTGGGTTGCAAGGAAAAATTTCAAGGTTGACCTTGAAAGGGTAGTGATGCTGCAGTCCCTTGTTCGAAGAAGGAATGCACAGAAGTGGTTCTGCCAGCTTCGTGATGCAACTCTCACACTTCAGAGAATATGGAGGGCTTCTAAACTGCAACAATCACAACTGCAGAGTGAAGCAGAGGAGTGGGCAGCTGTCAGAATACAGAGCTCTTTTAGAGGTTGGGTTTCAAGAAAGAACTTCAAGGCAGACATTGGCAGAGTGGTGATGCTACAAGCGTGTGTTCGTAGGAATCAAGTCCAGAAGGAGTACCAGCAGGTGTACAATGCAGTTATCATTCTCCAAGGAAGTTGGCAATCCTTCAAGAGGCAGCAACAAGTACAGGAAGAATGTCAGGGACATGCGGCTCTGAAGATTCAGAGTATTTACAGGGCTTGGTTAGTTCGGAGACACTATAGAATGTGTAGAGATGGAGTTCTGAAGATACAGGCATGGATAAGGATGAAGCAAGTCAGAAGAAAGTACCAACAGCAGTACAATGCAGTCCTCAAACTGCAAGAATTGTGGAGGGCAGCCAGATTACGTCGTTTAGAATTTTGCAAATTGCATGAGTGTGCAACAGCTGTTGTGATCCAAAAATGGTGGCGGGGTCATCATCAGCGGCAGCTCTATAGACTTGAGCTTCACTTGCAGCATCAATCTGCACAAAGAATCCAAGTTAGTTGGCGAGGTTTTCGGTCCCTCCAACTCTTATGTGTGGAAAAGTGGGTCAGAGAAAGAGCTGCCATATGTCTGCAGGCTGTCATTCGAGGGCATCAGGTTAGGCAGCGTATATTGCAGCAGAAAACTGCTGCATCCATTCTTGAGCAGCACAGGCAGGTGCTTTGTGCTGTTCTAACAATCCAGTCAGTTTTTCGAGCTTTTAAATGCCGAAGAGATTACCTCCACCTGCAGCAAAAGGTCTTGCTTATTCAGCGAACGTGGCGTATGTCCCAGCAGAAATCACAACTTGTATCTGCACTACTAAAAGCAAAAGCTGTTGATGTGACGCAAATTGTTGGACACCCTGAAGCTGAGGAAGTTTCAGCAGTTGCTGTTGCTGAGGAGAGGTTTACTGAGCCTAAGCAACCAAAACTCAGAGAAGAGGAAAGGAAAATTTTGACTTCTGATCCTGGTTGGCATATGGAATCTGTTGAGGCAGCTGTTTATCCAAAGACCACAGATGCAGAAAGTGGAGAACTGGAGCAGCCAACATTCTCAACTCTAAGACCCAATAGCTCATCTGTAGAAGACTGGAATAATCTGCAAGTAGATGAGCTTGATGAATGTTTGGACACCTTCTTGGCAGCTCTGCCTTTAGCTTCCCACTCTAGACGGCAGTCTATGTGTCTTGATATTGACCCAACACCATCTGGTGCACTTCATGTGGGAACCACAGTGTTTGGAAGAGCTGACAATATTTGCACTCCTGCAATATCCAACATGAACTCTTCAAATACAAATGAGGAGCAACAGTGGCAGGATGTGCAATGTGCGAGTGCAAATGAGGTGTGTGCAACTGTGATGACCCAGGACCCACAACCCAGTCATAATGACAGGACATTGTCCCATGCCAGTTATTCACAAGAAAGCATCAGTGATCAGGTATTGTACATCTGCAGGGTTTTCTTTTTACAATTGTATATATAATTGCTGTTTTGGATTCTTGTGGGACTGAATGTTGCTCATTCATTTTCATGTCAGGGACCATCACTTCCAGTGAATGGTGAGGGTTGCTCAAAGCCTCTCAAGAGCTCAAACAGGGATGAGGAGCGATTACAACAGTTTGCACAGGTTTTTCTTACAATGCGCCAGATATCAATTCAGCAACAGCGGGCACAATCTGCTCCACCATTCCCACCTTCCTCCTCAATTGCTCAACTCTCCTCAGAGGAGAGCTCTATCTCTTCAAGTCCACAACAGGGTGAACTGAATCTGACCACTGGAGTCAGCACTATCCAGAATGGACACGTGTCTTTGGAAATTAGGGATTGTATTCAGACACCTGAGAATCATGATGAAAGAGGACTCTCACAGGTGTATAACACAGGTACTGCAAATGCTCAAGATGTGGTGCTGGATATGGTGGAGCTTTTGAAAATGATGGAGCAATACTGTGACAAAGAGGCAGATGCAGCTGCTGATGCAACAAGCTCTAAGTCTATTTCTGGAGGTGATGACATTGAGGGTGGAAGAGCTTGGAACCTGCAAAAGAATGGTTACAGACGCACCTCCACAGCTGCACTTGGGATTAAGCATTTCAGACTACCAGATGTTAATGTCGTTTTGATTGTGCTTGTTGCTATGGTAGTGTACACTAGGACTGTGTGCCGTGATGTTTTCTCCAGGACCCGCCGGTTGCATCGCAAACCATAAAAGTGCTGCTGAAGGCTGGAGGGGTGGATTATAAACTTTGTGCTATGATTCAAGAGGACCCATTCAAGAGGAGCACCTTTAATGTTTGCTGCTGTCTATGAAGGTTCACACAATTCTTGTAAGCATCCATTTCACATTTGCTGTTTCATCAAAGAGATGACCCACAGAATGGAGTGAAAAACAAGATACTGTCCATTCTCGAGTACTGAAACAGCATGGTAGTGTAGATTCGGAGATAATTTATTTAGAAGACCCCCAGTTTGTCCTGCCACATTCACCACAGTACAGAAGGTGCTCAAGTGGTGAGTACTGTATACTGTCATATGGAGGCAACTCATCAACCTGCTAGTTCTTATTATGACGGACAAGTGGGTGAGTGTATTATGGAAGCAGAAGAAGTCTTAAAACTCCGCAACTGCATCACCAAGGTTTATGTAAGGAGGTAGAGTTTGTTTTTAAATAAAGTAGTGAGATAGAAGCACAGCAAGAAAATCTTTTTTTTTTTGGACTGCGCTCTTTTTTAATTACAAATGGGGCTACCTAAAGTGTGGTTGCCTCAATGAGGAACAAGTGTATCTGTATCAGCATAGAGAGTGGAGCAAAAAACATTCATTATTCAAAGTTTTGTTCAGTTTTTTTCATTTTTCACTCTCTCTTCTATGACCTTTCTTTCACTAAGTTGCTTGGAGTAAATAAAGAGATTGAACTGGTGGGTCTGCAATCACTAGTCCCAAAGAGTGCTGTTCATCACATCACAATGCACATTACATTTCTACTATAACATTTTCTGCACCAAGGTACAAAATGAGGTGATTTAATAACATGTGGATTTTCATTTCTTTCCTTTGTTGTGCTTAAATGATGTGTGATTTTTTGACAATGTGAGGTTTAAGCATCTTAGTTGAGGAAGATGACAAGTGGTTTTTCAAATGAAAAACTGATATTTTTTCCTTTCAACTTTGAAGAGAATCTATATATTAAGGGAGGCAGTTTGTTTACTTGTCATGTTCAGATCTCCCAAACCACAGTGCATCTTGTTGTGTTCTTGGTACCATTTGAAACCCTTACGAGTAGGGGTGCACTGAGGTGATTTAGTAGGTGGGCTGTAGAAGTTTTTCAAA
>Ga0116228_10006933_pt1 | contig 10125 bp, 7 predicted proteins | sample S1TSphfallax_2_FD_89694 | JGI IMG/M metagenome (GOLD analysis project Ga0116228, IMG submission 89694) | Host-associated microbial communities from peat moss isolated from Minnesota, USA - S1T2_Fc - Sphagnum fallax MG | ecosystem: Host-associated > Plants > Peat moss > Unclassified | place: USA...
ATCGCATTCGACCTGTGCGATGATGCGGCTCATCATGCTGACGGCTTCGACCGGATACTTGCCGGATGCCGATTCGGCCGACAGCATCACGGCATCGGCGCCGTCATAGACGGCGGTTGCCACGTCGGAGGCTTCCGCCCGCGTCGGGACGGGGCTTTCGATCATCGACTCCAGCATCTGCGTGGCCACGACGACCGGCTTGCCGAGATCACGGCACACGCGCAGGATCCGCTTCTGAATGGCCGGTACCTGTTCCGCGGGCATTTCGACGCCGAGGTCGCCGCGCGCGACCATGACCGCATCGGAGGCGGCGACGATTTCGTCGAGGCGCAGGATCGCGGCCGGCTTCTCGAGTTTCGACATGATGCCCGCGCGGTCACCGATCAGCGCGCGTGCCTCGTGTACATCCTCGGGCCGTTGTACGAAGGACAGCGCCACCCAGTCCGCGCCGAGCTCGAGCGCGAGGTTCAGATCGCGACGATCCTTGGCCGTGAGCGCCGTCACGGGGAGCACCAAATCCGGCACGTTGACGCCCTTGTTCGCGGACAGGCGGCCGCCGACCAGGACTCGGGTTTCGGCAAAGTCCGCGCCGCAATGTTCCACGACGAGGCGCAGGCGGCCGTCGTCGAGCAGGAGTTCCGCTCCGGGCTGCAAGACCGCGAAGATTTCCGGATGCGGCAAGTGGGCGCGCCGCGCACTGCCCGGCAGCGCATCGAGATCGAGCCGAAACGGCTGGTCCGCCTCGAGCAGCACGGGCCCATCGGCGAAACCAGCCACGCGCAGCTTCGGACCTTGCAAATCCGCAAGGATGCCGATCGGTCTGCCGGTCTCGCGTTCCAGCTCGCGCAGAACCGCGAATCGTGCGCGATGATCATCGGCGCTGCCATGGCTGAAGTTCAGGCGGAACACGTCGACGCCGGCGAGAAACAGGCGCCTCGCGACTTCCGGCGTGGAACTCGCCGGTCCCATCGTCGCGACGATCTTGGCGTTTCGGGCGCGCCGTAAACCCGGCGCGGGTGAGGTGGCGTTCAAACGTTCGAGTCCGGTGTCGCAGCCTTCTTCTTGGCGATGTATTCCAGCATCGCCTCATCCAGCGCCGGATCGAGCGGCGGTGGGATGTACTCAGCCAGCTGCTTCTTCCAGAGCGCGTTCGCGCGCTTGGGTATATCGGGCGAACCCTCCGCCTCCCATTGTTCATAGCTGTTGTTGTCGGCGAGCGGCGATCGATAGAACGCGTTTTCGAAGTTCGCCTGCGTATGAGCGCAGCCGAGAAAATGTTTGCCGGGACCGACTTCGCGCATCGCGTCGATGGCCTGCCCATTGGGTGACAAATCGACGCCCTCGAGCAGGGTTTGCATCATGCCGGCCTGGTCGCAGTCCATGACGAATTTCTCGTAACCCATCGCGAGACCGCCTTCGAGCCAGCCGGCCGTGTGCAGAACGAAGTTGACGCCGGCGAGACAGGTTGGCTGCAGTGTATTTGCGGATTCGAACGCGGCCTGTGCGTCCGGAATCTTCGAGGCGCACAAGCTCCCGCCCGAGCGGAAAGGCACGCCGAGACGCCGGGCGAGCGCCGCCATGATATAGAGCACGAGCGCGGGTTCGGGCGTACCGAAGGTCGGTGCGCCGGATTGCATGGAGATCGACGAGGCGAAACTGCCGAGCACGACCGGGGCGCCGGGGTTCACGAGCTGCACGAAAGCCATGCCGGCGAGTGCCTCGGCCAGTGTTTGTGCGACGGTGCCGGCGACCGTCACCGGCGACATTGCGCCGGCGAGGATGAAAGGTGTGATGATCGTGGCCTGGTTGGCGCGTGCGTACACCTTCGCGGCACCCAGCATCGTCGCATCGTAGGTCATCGGCGAGTTGACGTTGATGAGATTGATGATCGTCGTCTTCGGGCGACCCGTCAGCGGATCGTCGAGTTCGGCGCCGAACACGATGTTCGCCAGCGCGACCGAGTCGGCAGCCCGGTCCGGAGCCGTGACCGAACCCATGAAGGCCTTGTCGCTGTATTTCAAATGGCTGTAGACCATGTCGAGGTGCCGCTTGTTGACGGGCAGATCGACGGGCTCGCAGATCGTGCCGCCCGAGTGGTGCAGCGAGTGCGACATATACGCGAGCTTCACGAAGTTGCGGAAATCCTCGATACGCGCATAGCGGCGTCCCTCGTCGAGACTGCGCACGAACGGCGGCCCATAGGCGGGAGCAAACACCGTGTGCTTGCCTCCGATCACGACGCTGCGCGCGGGGTTGCGCGCGTGCTGCATGAACTCGCGCGGGGCCGTGCGCTGCACGAGCTGCCGGCACATGCCGCGCGCGAAGTGCACGCGCTCGCCGCGGACGTCGGCGCCGGCGTCCTTCCAAATCGCGAGCGCCTCGGGGTCGTCGCGGAAATCGATGCCGATCTCCTCGAGGATCGTGTCGGCATTTTGTTCGAGCAGGGCGAGCCCCTCCTCGCCGAGAACCTCATAGTAGGGGATCTTGCGGGTGATATAAGGGATCGATGCGGCGGCCCGCGCGGCGCGCGAGGCGCGCTTTGCATCGCGACCGCTCGGGCGGCGTGCGCGCGGCGGTTCTATCGTGGTCTCTCCATCCATCTGCGTCTCCCCGCCGGCTGCGGGACCGGCAGTTTTGCCGGTCAGCCCGCATCAGTTATGACTTTAATCGATGAGTATGGTCACTGCCACAAGGCGCGGCTGATCCGATTGCGTCATGAACTTGTCCCGCAGCGCCATAGTGGCCTGTTACGCGGGCGCGACCCGAGGGCGGGAGGCGTGGCCCGAGAAGCGGTGAGAGTGGACCGTGCGCCCTGCATGGAAGAGCGCCACGCCCGGCTTAGCTTGCCGGGCGCGGCGCCATGCGCATCAAGCGACGGTCGGGTCGGCTTAAGGCTTCTTCAGGGAGTCGCGAACACCCCCGACTGCGTTCTGAATCTTGCCTTCCGCTTTGTCCATCTTGCCTTCGGACTTGAGCTTGGCGTCGCCGAGTACCTTGCCGGCGGTTTCTTTGACGGCGCCCTTGACCTGCTTGGCGGACCCATCGATACGGTCGTTGTTCATGGAAAACTCCTCAATGCTTGGCACGATTGCACGGGAGTCATTATTGAGGCAACTGCTGCGGCTGCGTAGTCGTGTTGCACGGCAAGGAGCGTAGGAAACTCACCGACACCAGCGCGTGCGTCATCGGCGCCGCGATCGTTGCGCGATCATTGCGTGAAGGCAGGCGCGTGTTTGCTCGCCGGAAATGCGTCTGATGGCAGCCAGTTGGACGGCGCCGAACTCGCGACGCCGCAGTCCGCGCAATACGCCGCGGCGCAAGAAATGGAACACCCAGAGTGAGCCACTCAAGCTCGCCGCGCGCAGCACGCACTCGGACCTTCGCGAGGGCAAACGCTGAAGGCGTCCGATGATCCCAGCGGCCGCACGCGTCAGCCGCCGGACACGCCGATCACCCCCATCGAAAACTGCGCTCGGCTCGCGCCCCAGTTGGTCGCGCGCGACCAAGAGGAACAAACCCTCGTCGGCGACACTCAGGAAATCGCCGAATGCGGACCACATTGCACAGAACGCCTCGACGAGCGTCTCGTCGGATGCGCGCTCCGCCAGACCTCGTTCGGCGGCCAGTACGGCCTGCCGCATCGTCGTCCAGAACTGTGAGGCGACGAGCTGCGCGCAAGCCGCGTACAGCCCGCGCTTATTGTCGAAATAATACTGCAGCGAAGGCGCGTTCAGTCCCGCGGCCGCGGCGATGTCGCGCGTCGACGCACCGTCGAAGCCGTGGCGCCCGAACAGTTCCAGTGCAGCGCCGATCAATCGCTGCCGTGCCGCTTCACCGCGCGCATAGCTGCGGTTCGGTTGGTGGCGCAAGCGTTTCTTCGACGACACTCGAGGTACGCGTGACATGCGCGCGAGTATAGATTCCGCTCCGCGGTTCTTCCATATGGAATAATTTTCAAATTGCGAATCACCGAATGTATTTGTTCCAATCAATCAAAGTTCCAATTGACAGATCGTTTTCCGGCGCTATAAGTGGGTGACGGTCAAGCACGTGCTTTCTTCAAGGAATTGTCATGGCGTCTGATGAACAAGGATCCGCAGCGGGCGGTGCCAAGGATAAGAACGACGACAAGAATCAGACTGACAACGACCATCCGAATGAAGAGAAGAGCAAAGACAAAGACGGCGACAAGGGCGACGGCAAGGGCGACAAGCCGCGCAGCAAACTGCCGCTGATCATTCTCGCGATCGTCGTCGTCATCGCCGCGATCGTCGGGTTCATCTACTGGTTCGTGCATCGCAACGACGTATCGACCGATGACGCCTACACCGACGGCAACGTCGTCACGATGGTGCCGAAGGTTTCGGGCTACGTGGTGGCGCTGTACGTCGACGACAACAGCCGGGTCAGAAAGGGTGACCTGCTGCTGAAGATCGACCCCCGCGATTATCAGACATCGGTGGAGCAGGCCGTCGCGCAGCTCGCGCTCGCGAAGGCGCAGCTCAAGTCGTCGCAGGAGGCCTTGACGATCGCGCGCGTGCAGTATCCGGCGCAACTGAAATCGGCACAGGCGCAGCAGGATGCGGCCGTCGCGTCGCTGCGCGACGCCGAGGCCTCATACCGGCGTCAGCACGAAGTCGATCGGCGTGCGACGACTCAGGAAAACATCGATCAATCGACGACCCAGCAGCAGAGCGCACTCTCCAGTCTGGAGAATGCGCGAGCGCAGCTGCGAATCGCGAGTCTCGTGCCGCAACAGATCGTGCAGGCGGCGTTGACGGTGACGCAACGCGAAGCCGCGGTCCAGCAGGCGCAGGCGCAACTCGATCAGGCCAACCTGAACTTGAGCTACACGGAAGTGCGCGCACCATCGGATGGGTTCATCACGATGCGCAGCGCCCAGCTCGGCAGTTATCTGACCACCAACCAAACGATGTTCGTGATCGTCACACCCGATGTTTGGATAACGGCCAACTTCAAGGAGACGCAGCTCGGACGCATGCGCGTCGGCGATGCGGTCGACATCGAAATCGATGCTTATTCGGCGATCAAGCTTCAGGGTCATGTGCAGAGCTTTCAATACGGGACGGGAGCGCGTTTCTCGGCTTTCCCGGCCGAGAACGCCACCGGTAACTTCGTAAAGATAGTCCAGCGCGTGCCCGTCAAAATCGTCATCGACAGCGGCTTGGATCCCGACCGGCCGCTGCCGCTCGGCCTCTCGGTGGATCCCGTGGTGCATCTTCCGTGAGTGAGGCGGCCGCGCCCAAGGAGGGCAGCGACTGGCGGCCCGCCGCAAACCCTTGGTTGATCGCGGTCGTCGTGACTTTGGCGGCGTTCATGGAGGTGCTCGACACGACGATCGTGAACGTGGCGCTGCCGCACATCGCGGGCACACTGTCGGCGAGTTATGACGAAGCCACGTGGGCGCTGACCTCCTATCTCGTCTCGAACAGCATCGTACTGCCGATTTCCGGCTTCTTCGCGCGGCTGCTCGGCCGCAAGCGCTACTTCGTGATCTGCATCGCGGCGTTCACGGTTTGTTCGTTCCTGTGCGGCATCTCGCAAAATTTGGGGCAACTCATCGTCTTTCGGATCCTCCAGGGATTCTTCGGCGGCGGCCTGCAGCCGAATCAACAGTCGATCATTCTCGACACCTTTCCGCCGGCCCAACGCGGCCGCGCGTTCTCGCTGACGGCCGTGGCGACGGTCGTCGCGCCCGTGCTCGGTCCCACGATCGGCGGCTGGATCACGGACAACTTCACGTGGCGCTGGGTGTTCTTGATCAATGTGCCGATCGGCGTGTTGACGACGTTCGCCGTCATGAGCCTCGTCGAGGATCCACCCTGGGTCAAGAAGCAATCGAACGTCTCGATCGACTATGTCGGGATCAGCCTCATCGCGCTCACGTTCGGCGCGTTCCAGATCATGCTCGATCGCGGCGAGGACGACGATTGGTTCTCCTCGCCGATCATCTGCACCTTCGCCTGCGTCGCGGCGGTCGCCGCCTGCACTGCCGTCGGCTGGCTGTTGTACACGCGCAAGCCCGTGGTCGACATCCGCGTGCTCAAAGACCGCAATTTCGCACTCGGCTGCGGGGCGATTGCCTCGTTCGGAGTCATTCTCTATGGCAGCGCGGTACTCATTCCCCAGCTTGCGCAGCAGCACCTGGGATACACGGCCTTGCTCGCGGGCTTGATCTTGAGCCCGGGCGCGCTCGGCATCATCCTACTGATCCCCGTGATCACGCTGATCATGCCGCACGTTCAGACGCGCTACATATTGACCGTCGGCTTCCTGGTCCTGGGCTCAGCGATGCTGTTCTCCCGCTCGATTCCGCCCAACATCAGTTTCGGGCGCCTCGTGCTCGTGCGCGCGTGCCAATCTGCCGGAATCGGTTTTCTGTTCGTCCCGACGAGCGTGCTGGCGTACCAGACCGTGCAAAAGAACCTGCAGGGCGATGCGACCGCTCTATTCACGATGTTTCGCAACGTCTCGGGTTCCGTCGGAATTTCGCTGTCGACGGCGTGGATCCAATCGCGCACGCAGGTACACATGGCCTACTTGTCGGCGAACCTCAGTCCGGCCGACCCCGTCTATCGCAATTACCTGCAGCAGGTGACGCGGTCGATCCAGAATCTCGGCACGATCGCGTCGAACGCAACCCAGGCCGCCGTGCACCAGACGTACAGTACGCTGATCGCCCAGGCGGGATTCCTCGCATATAAGGACGTGTTCCTATACTGCGCTCTGCTCTCGTTCGGATTCGTTCCCTTGACGTTCTTGTTTGCGCCCGTGAAGGCCACACGGAAGGCGGGTGCTGAGTGACGCACGGCGGCCGATTCGGCTACCTCGGGCTTGCCGTCGCGCTGCTCGCCGCGTGCGCGGTCGGGCCGAATTTCAAGCCGCCGCACGAGCCCGTGCCCGCGCAATACACGGGCGTTCCTGCGGCGGATGCAACCCCGGGCGGTGTGGCACCGGGCGGCGCGGCCTCGAGCGCCGCGGCGGCCGGCGGGGCCGCGAGCGCGTCCGCCAACCGCCCGTCTGCCACCGTGCCGCCCACCGTGCCGCCCTTGAGCGCGGTCCCGCCACCGCCCGCGGCGCCTCCGAAGCCGGCGCCACCGCCGCCGGTCGTCGCGCCGCACGCCACGAGCGATGCCGAGCCCGATGCCTTTTGGTGGCAGCAGTTTCACGACACGAATCTCGACGACCTGGAAAAGCGCGCCGCGGGCGGCAATCTCGATCTCAAGGCGGCCTACCTGCGCATCGTGGAGTCCCGCATTCAGGTCATGTCGGCGCGCGCCCAGGGTTTGCCCCAGCTGAATGCGAGCGCGAGTTACATGCGCGAACAATTGGGACTCGCAGGCTTGCTCAAAACCCAGGGCATCGGCACGAGCGGTACCACGTCGGCAAGCACCCAACAGCTCCTCAACGGATTGGAAAAGCCGGTCAACATCTATCAGCTCGGCTTTGACGCATCCTGGGAATTGGACTTGTTCGGCAAGGTTCGCCGCAATGTCGAAGCCGCGAAAGCCGCCGCCGCGGGTTCGGTCGAGTCGCGCAACGATCTGCTCGTCACGCTGGAAGCGGATGTTGCGCAGAATTACCTGCAAATGCGTGCCGCGCGGCACTGCGCCAAGTCACGCTCGACCTCATCGCGTCCCAACGCGACGTCGTCGAGCTCACGACCAGCCGTCATGAACATGGCCTTGCCGGGGAAGCCGATGTCGCGAGTGCGCAAGGGCAGCTCGCGAACCTCGAGTCGCAATTGCCGCCGTACGAGCAGACGATCGCGACCGCGCGTCATGCGCTCGCGGTGCTGATCGGACAGCCGCCCGAGGCGCTCGACACGGAATTCGACTTGTCCGGCAGCATGCCGTCGCTGCCCGCGGTCGTACCCGTGGGTTTGCCTTCGACGCTCGCGCGGCGCCGACCCGATATCCGCAGCGCCGAGGATTCCTTGCACCAGGCCACCGCGCAAATCGGTGTCGCGGTCGCGGCGTTCTTTCCCGACATCACTCTCTCGGGCACTTATGGTTTGCGAAATACCGGAACCCGGTATCTGTTCGACTCGGCCAGCAACTTCTACACGTTCGGACCAAAGATTTCACTGCCGATATTCGACGGGGGGAGTGTCGTCGCAAACGTGCGCCTGACGCGTGCCGAGGCCGAGGCGGCTGCGCTCAATTATCGCAAGACGGTCCTCTCGGCCCTGCAGGATATCGAGGATGATCTCACGGCCCTTACGACCGATGCGGCACGCAGCGCGTCCTTGCGGGACGCGGTCCTCGCGGATCAGCGCGCGCTCGATGTGGATCTGGATGCCTATCGCCATGGCATCCTGTCGTATATCAACGTGCTCTCGGTGCAAATACAGGTCGTGCAAGCCAGGCAACAACTTGCCGAGTCACTGCTCACGCAAAGCACGGACCTCGTCAAATTGTACAAGGCGCTCGGTGGGGGTTGGGAGAACGCGCCGCGGCTCGACGATGAGAAGGCGCCACCGGTGGCGGCGGCGCAGCCGTGATGCGCCTCGCGTACGGCGCTTCGCTCATGCTCGCCGCCATGATCGGCATGGTGCGCGCGGCGCATGCCGGCGCCGGTGAGGTCGACGTACTGACCTATCACAACGATAATTTTCGTACCGGCCAGAATCTGCTCGAGAAGGCGCTGACTCCGCGCAACGTGAGCGCACAGAGCTTTGGTCTGCTGCGGAAGCTCCCGGTCGACGGCAAGGTCGATGCCCAACCGCTCGTCGTGCACGGTCTGCGCATGCGCGACCAGCACGACCATGACGTCGTCTATGTGGCCACTGAACACGATAGCGTCTATGCCTTCGACACCGATACCGGCATGACACTTTGGCGCGTATCCTTGCTCGGCGACGGCGAAACGCCGAGTGACGCGCGCCGCTGCGGCCAGGTGGCCCCTGAGATCGGCGTGACATCGACGCCGGTCATCGATCGCGCGGCGGGCACGCTGTATGTAGTCGCGATGTCGAAGGATTGGGCCGGGTCTTATTATCAACGACTGCATGCGTTGCGGCTCGATTCGGGTGCGCACGCGGCACCGGGGTCCATCACGATCGCGGCGAGCGTCGCGGCGACCGGGGCTCCGGATGCGCATGGCGGACGGCTGCAGTTCGACCCCGGTCAATACAAAGAGCGTTCCGCACTGCTGCTGTCGGGCGGGATCGTCTATACGTCCTGGGCGTCGCATTGCGACCACCAAAATTACACCGGCTGGATCATCGGCTACGAGGCCGGGAGTTTGCGGCAAGCGGCCGTATACAACAGCGAACCCAGCGGCAGGTTGGGGTCGCGGCAAGGCGAGGCGTCCTTTTGGAATTCAAATTCCGGACCGTCGGCCGACGCGGACGGCAAGCTCTATGCGATGACCGCGAACGGCGTTTTCGATGCGACGTTGACCGCATCGGGATTCCCGAGCGGCAACGACTATGGCAATTCGATCCTCAAGCTCGCCCCGCCGGATCATGCCGGCACGATGAACGTTCTCGACTACTTCACGATGTATGACTCGAATGCGCAGAGTTCCGTGGACGGCGACTTGGGCTCGGGCGGTTTGCTGTTGTTGCCCGACCAGACTGACGCGCAAGGTCGCGTCCGGCATCTCGCGGTGGGCGCCGGCAAAGATATGAACCTCTACGTCGTAGACCGCGAGGGCTTGGGTAAATTCAATGCGAGCGGCAACACGAACGCCTATCAATTCCTCGCGCACACGTTTCCGTCCACACAATGCGGGCGCGGAGTCTACGGCGCACCGGTCTACTACAAGGGCACCGTGTATACGTCCGCGGTCGGCGACGTCATTCGCGGCTATCGCCTCGCCGCGGCGAGGTTTCCCGCCCAAGGATCGTACGCCCGGGCCGGCACCCAAACGAAGCAGACTTTCTGCTACCCGGGGGCGTCGCTGTCCGTGTCGGCGAACGGCAGCGCCGACGGGATACTTTGGGCGGTCGAGAACTCAGATACGCGCGGCGTGTTGCATGCCTACGATGCCGCGGACTTGTCCCATGAGCTCTATCAAAGCGCGCAGTCGGGAAGCCGCGACGACTTCGGGCCCGGTTCCAAGTACACGCCGCCGACGATCGCGAACGGCAAGGTGTTC
>Ga0116228_10006934_pt1 | contig 10125 bp, 9 predicted proteins | sample S1TSphfallax_2_FD_89694 | JGI IMG/M metagenome (GOLD analysis project Ga0116228, IMG submission 89694) | Host-associated microbial communities from peat moss isolated from Minnesota, USA - S1T2_Fc - Sphagnum fallax MG | ecosystem: Host-associated > Plants > Peat moss > Unclassified | place: USA...
CTCGCTCCAAACTCCTTCGCTTCTGCGGAAATGTGATCAATTCTGCGGCATTCGGTTCTCGGATTATGCAATTATGGCGGTCAAATCTCGTGCCCTGTTGCCGGAGATGCGTGCTGTATTTTTCGGTGTTCGTTTTCTTGTCATTTGCGTCGTTTTGTTGTGTGTTTCGGTGACGAAGACTAGTGCTAGTCTTGGTGGTGGTCGTGGTCGTGGTGGTGAAGCAATCAAGCAGCAGCCGCAGCAGTATGCCTGCGATCCGAAAGGGAATCCGGCGCTTCGAGGCTTGCCGTTTTGTGATACGTCGTTGACGGATGCGGAGCGCGTGGAGGATCTGATATCCAGGCTCACAGTGCAAGAGAAAATCACACAGTTGGTCAGTACGGCCTTCAATGTCTCCAGGCTTGGCATACCGGCTTACGAATGGTGGGGGGAAGGGTTGCATGGAGTGGCGATCAGTCCGTCGGTGGATTTCGGAGGGGATGTAGCGGCTGCCACCAGCTTCCCGCAGCCTATTTTGACGGCAGGCTCGTTCAATACCGCACTGTGGAACAGCATTGGTCAGGCAAGCGATACTTAGCTTGTTCCCAAATTTTCTATGGAGAATCCTCTCTCCTTTTGTTTTTTGTGTTTTTGCTTCTGCAGATCATGTTTGCGACGATCATTGGACACAGTTCTTTTGCATACGGCTTGGCATTGGCGTCCTTCTGCAATCTTTCCGCAGACTATTGTGCTTGATTTTGCATGTATTAGGATATTTTTCCATTAGGCGGCTGTGAACACAAATTCTCTGTTCACAGCAACTTTCTATTATTCTTTTTGGGCCAGTTGTGCTCACAGTCATCTCACAGGTCAAGCATTGACCAATTGCAGTAGCTGAAGAGCTGTGAGTCAAACTGTGATTAAGCACAAAATGACATCTGTCCTTTCTTCATGAAAATATGCGGTCTCAGAGTTCCTAACATGATTATCTACATATTTTCAACTCACTTGTAGCTCTCCAATGGAAAGCAACTGTCCCTGCAGCAAGAAACAAGGCCCTATGTCAGTGGCTTTCCATTAGGCCGTTGTGTGTAACAGTGATTACAGCAGCCAACTCTTAGGCTCTATGTTACATCAAAGATATCAGTAAGATGGACAGGACTGATCTTCTTATTTCCAGCATGATCTACTCCTTGCATTTCCTCCTCCTCATCTGCTCTGTGATAATTGGAACATTTCTCCCCCTCATTTTGTCCACATTGTTCATGTATCTAGCAGCTCTGTAGTCTTCCCTTTGTGCTTCTGCTCTTATTATCTGTTCGAAGCCTTTCTCTTTCAAGTCTTTCTCAAATCTCTCTGCTTTCCACAAGCCTCTCTTTGATTTCTCCTTTTTCCAGCTCCTTCTTTCTCAAGTGAATTTGGATTGATTTATAAAAAGAAACAAGTGTTAATCCCCCCAATTCCATGAGGAAAGTTGAGCTCTACATTCAATTGCTCAGAGTTAGGGTGCAGACAGACTGCAGGAACCCTAGTACCGTTTACAGTTAGGGCATTTAGGACTATCAAATGGCTGCTCAAATTCACACATTGGTGATAAACATACCTTTGTTTGCTCTTTATGGCAGGTAGTATCAACAGAAGGGCGAGCCATGTATAATCAAGGAAGGTCAGGATTGAGCTATTGGTCACCAAACATAAACATAGTCAGAGATCCTCGATGGGGAAGGACACAGGAAACGCCAGGGGAGGATCCAAAGCTTACTAGTACATATGCAGTCTACTTTGTAAAGGGTCTGCAAGAGGGACATTATGATGGTTCCCAGATCCACACTGCTGGGGGGCCAAACCGGATAAAGGTTTCTGCGTGTTGTAAGCATTTTACAGCTCATGACTTGGACAGCTGGAAAGGCTATGATCGCAACTATTTTGATGCGAAAGTAAGTTCCATATCTCTCTGCTCCTCAGCATTTTGCTTTTCTCTAAAGTTCAATGCTTTACCTGCTCCTTTTCAGCTGTGATTTTGTCTCAAGCCCAGCTCATTTTACTGCTGGTTTGTGTCTTTCTATGGACTGACTTGTCCTCTTCTTATATTTGCTTACCTGGATGGGTAGACAAATGTAAAGCATTGTTTGTGTTAGATGAGCATATTCACCAAGTGAGGGAGACATCCAAATGCAGTTTGAATTTTGAAAGTCAAGAATCAGGAAGAATTGCAGAATTCTGATTTAAGAACCTATGGGTTCAAAAATACATTTCCAGAATCAAATCCTGATTGAAACCTTCTCTTGATTGGAACTCAGACCTTCCTACGGATGATAGCTTAATGATCTCAAGAATGTGGTCAGGTGAGTCTGCAAGACTTGGAGGACACTTATAACCCACCTTTCAAGAGCTGTGTGAAAGAAGGGCAGTCCAGTAGCTTAATGTGCTCCTACAATCGTCTCAATGGAATTCCTATGTGCACTCACTATGAGCTTCTCACTCTCACTGTCCGCAATATTTGGGGCTTTAATGGGTATGTCACGACCTTCAATTGTTTGTGTTTTAGGTTTTGTGCTTTAAGTTGAAGATGAGCTGTTATGAAATCTTGAGATGCAATTTGGCAACAGATTCTATACCAGTTTTTTTGTTGCAGGGCAATTGCAAAAGGGTTTCGATTGACAGAAACTTGTAGTTGGCTGTAGGTACATTGTGTCAGATTGTGATGCGGTTGCACTAATACATGAATACATCCATTATGCACCTACTCCAGAGGATGCAGTCTCTTATGTTTTGTTGGCAGGTGCTCCTCCTGATGTTGGACAATTTGATACTTTTGTTCAGTATTTGGTTTCCTTTGTGATCTTTAATCACTTTGATTTGTAGGAACTCTGGAAGGTAGGTCACCCATGAGAGACGTGCCCCAGAAAATGAACTGAAACTTGAGATGAATTTTTCAGGTATGGATCTTAATTGTGGAACGACAGTTTTATATCATGCTCAGGCTGCACTAGACAAGGGATTAATTTGGGAGGAACTTATAAACATGCACCTGCGCAACCTGTTTTCTGTGCGGATGCGATTGGGGATGTTTGATGGAGATCCTGAAACTCTTCCGTTCGGCTCACTGGGACCACCTGATGTTTGCACCACTGGTCACCAAAATCTTGCTCTTGAGGCTGCTCAACAAAGCATCGTTCTGTTGAAAAATGATAGAAGTACACTTCCATGGAACAAAACAAAAAAGTTCAAGCTGGCTGTGATTGGCCCTCATGGGAATGCAACTCAAGAGATGCTTGGTAATTATGAAGGTATTATTGGGCCATCCTATTGATTCCTCAAAGTGATTCCTCTTGACATCTTACAGTAATGTGGGTTGCCAGTACAAGTGCAACTATTCTGGCCTACCAACTCTGAAGCTTGCTGTGCTTAGTCACTATTTTTGAAATGTCACATGTTGTCAAACTAATTGTCATGGCAAAGTTGTGAGTTTAACCCCAACATGCCTAAGGTTTGTAAGGTTGGTCCCCTTAGGCATATAAGGGAAAGTCTGTTTGCTTCCAAGGTTTTGCCAAAGCCTAGTCTTATCAGAAGAGTGAGAATTAGAAAGTGACTTGTCATAAAAAAAATTCTTTGGGTTTCTGCAGGCATTCCCTGTAAATTTACAAGTCCTTTGGATGGAATAAAAGCACTTTTTGGGGGCAATGGGCAAAGTGTGATTTATGCACCTGGATGTGCTGATGCAACTTGCAGAGATGGAAATCTCTTTCCATCTGCAGTGACTGCTGCCTCAGAAGCAGATGCAGTTGTCTTATTTGTTGGATTAAGCCAGGCCCAAGAATCAGAAGGACGGGACCGGGAAAGTCTACGTCTTCCAGGCAAGCAGGAGGAATTAATTTCAACTGTACTAGATGCTGTTAAAGGGCACCCAGTTGTGCTTGTAATATTGTCAGGTGGGCCTGTTGATGTCTCATTTGCAAATGACGATGAGCGAGTTGGAGGTATTCTATGGGCAGGCTATCCTGGACAGGCTGGTGGTCAAGCAATAGCAGAAATCATCTTTGGTGATGTGAATCCAGGTAATTTAGGTGCCTTGTTAAATGCAATGACTTGGTCTCTGATTTGGTTTAATGAGTGAAACCTCTGGTGCAGGTTCTAGGGGAAGAATATTTGAGGGTAGGGTGCTGTTTCATAATAATTGTCAGGTCTCAATTGCTGGATGGCTAGCTCCAGGATGTAACAATCGAGAACTGACACAATGGATGTTCTGTCTCCTGCATATGGAGGTTAACTATTCTGTTATGATGACAGCCATATGCTATAAGACATGTTAAGTGTTGTGATTGAAACAAACCTTTTTGCTCACAGGTTGTGGATGTTTTGATTGGTGTGATGTTACAGGAGGCCGATTAGCTCTTTCATGGTACCATGAAAATTACACACAGATGGATATGTCAAACATGCAGATGCGCCCAGATTTATCTGCTGGTTATCAAGGTCGTACTTACCGTTTTTTCATGGGATTTCCAATTTGGGAATTTGGTTATGGGCTGAGCTATTCTAAATTCTCACATGCAATTGTGGAAGCCCCTTCTACCCTAACTGCACCTACATTACATCAGCAGCTGTGTCATAAGGATGTATCAAACTCATTGAAGACAGTTCAATGCTCAAAGGAAGACAAAGGTTAGAGGACCAAGTTTTCATCCTGCCTTTCTATATGAATATTTTGTAGGCCTACATTTCATTAAGAGTGGCTTGTGAGAAGCAAGACAACTATAATTTCAATGTTTAGTAACACAAGAAGCCGAACTTAGATGTCAAGTAGCTCAGGAAATTCTTTAGACAACTTTCACTCAGTTGAAAAACAATGCATCTGTTACTCACCTGTGTTATAGAATTTTAACCATTCCCATGGCTATTTATCTCACACTTTCTGCTGAACTCCTAACACGAAGCTAAGGCCTCACTGATTCTTTCAACAGATGCTTGTGAGGATTTATATTTCAAAGTGAGGGTGAGGGTGAAAAATGAAGGCCCAATGGATGGCAGCCACTCAGTGCTGTTATTTTCAAAGTCCCCCTTAGCTGGTTCCAATGGTACTCCATTCAAGCAGTTATTGGGATTCCAACGAGTTCAATTGGAATCAGGCTCAGAGGAGGAAGTCATCTTTCTGGTGTCTTTCTGCATTGATTTGGGGACAGTCAAGGCAGATGGAGTGCAGACTCTTGATATTGGGACCCACACAATCATAGCCGGGACAGCACATCATCCCATTATTATTGTAAGTTACTAGTCGCAGAATAAATTGTATCTGGTTCTTTCTCTTCTAAGCCTTCTGTAAAAATGCTTGCAAAGAAGTCTGATTGGTAAGCAAATCACAGGAAGATTTTGTTCCAGATGATTCAGGGGCTGAAGTATAGACTCTACACAGAATCTGCAAACTAAATTAAGATTCTGACTTAAAACCTGACTTGTTGCAGGAGGCGGCACATTCTGATCATGAACAGTCATGATAGGACTTGGTATTTGTAACTTACAGAGTGGTGGATGTCGTCAGCAATGGTTAATAGAAACAAAGCTCAAACATGTTCAGCATTGCTGGGTTAGTCATTGGAGTTTGTGTCTAGACTCGAGTTTGTATGAAGTCTTGACCATAATTCTTTTTCTTTGTTCAATGACATTCTTCATTCATGTTCTACACCACTTACGAATCATTTCAACAGTTGATAGGATTCACATGTATGTAAGATCCAAACTATAATGAGGCAATTTACCCCTTTGAAATGTCCCTATTAATTTCTGGAAGTGCTCTTTCTAGCACTCTGTGGCTTTGGTGAACACTCCCAACTGCAAGCACTGTTGTTGCATTGAGAGTTGGAGCTCCCCCACAGTGAAGCCCATCACATTTACAAGGAGTCATGATGTCATCTCTTGAATATAGAGGACTACTGTGACAAGCTAACCAAGGCAATTAGAAAGTCGCAATGACTTGTGTCCTGAAAAAGGGCTTGGGAATCATTTTTGTAAATGAAATAAACCAAATTTCTTATGTTGTGTCATTGTGAAGAACGTATTGAATTGTTATCAGTTGCAAAGGTTAAAAAGAGTTCCATGTCACATGTATGTAGAGTTGTGTGTGTGCGTGATATTGAGTATAGCTTGAATTCTTGATGCCTCATAGCATCCCATTGTCTTATAAAATATTTATTGATCAATGAAACCAAATAGTCACCCATGTAGTAAAATGGACAATAGTGCTTATTGAAGAAAAGATAAAAAGGACAATGTTTGTGATGTAGTCTTGTTCTATGATGATTGATAGACTAGAGTTTTCTGGAATGTGACAATCATGATGTAGGATGCTAAAAGGAACTTGCATCCATGGAAAAACAAACATGTAAGTTTTCCACAATTTGCACTTTGTGAATTTATGATTCACAACTTGATAGTCCAAATCCAGTTGTGTTGTATCTTGTGTTCGTGAGTCTTGCCCATAATGCCTCCATATCTTGTGAGAAGCATTTGTCTATGTTACTTAAAATTTGTGTAAGCCATGACACAAAAATGGAAGATTGTTCAAATGAAAAGACATTTGTCTTCTCATTATTCTTTGCTCAAATCCTCAAAATTATGAACATTGTGTGTATTTCAAAATAAAACAATACATGTGAACAACAAAATCAATAATGTACCTAGAACTTGCAGTTCAACTGAAGTTGAAATGGCATGCATGGGGTGAAAGGGATACGGGGTGCAAGTTACACTATTGTAAAGCACTTCTTGGAGAAATGTGCAAGTAAATTTGTGATTGTTAACATGCATAGGATTGGACTCACAAAAAGGGCCATACAAAAATGTGGTTACCTTTCATTGGCCAGTCACAATGATCAGCTTTCATGGTTGTAAATATGCATAATATACCGGAGTATGTCATTGTAAATAGGTGTAGGATATTAGGCTCTCTAAAAGGATAAGTAAAGAAATAAGACTACATTTGATTGGCTAGTCACAATTTTTAGACTATGTGCTAACATTTAACTGAACCCTTCCTTTACATTGGTTCAGATTTTTCAAGTACACATGCAGGGATGGGGAAGTAACTTTGCACTCTATTTTGGATGTGATAGGTGTGCACACTATTTTGTGGCTGAAGGTTTTGAGGGGGAAATAACTTCACACTATGTGGATGTGATAGGTATGTACACTAGTTTTGCCCACTGGTGGGTGAAGATGCTTCACATGATTGTGGAGCTCAGCTGGCCCGTCAAATCAACACAAAAAGGATTGGATTTTGAGACTTCAGAGGGTTTCCTTACATTGCAGAAATTACTCTGTTATTTTGATGTACCTTCAAACACATGATGCGCATATATCAGATGTGCATTATGGCACATAATGGACATGTGTCAACTGCAGGTCCCTTCAGAAGGGAAATCCATTAATTGTCCAGGACCCTTCCATTTTCACAAGAAACCATTTTGCACTTTCTAGTAAGAAATGGATCATGTTTTCTATGGTTGTCAGCAAATCGAATTCCCGGGTGAATTTTGCAATCTTGATCCCCACAACCACCTTTTTCTGCCAGCAAGTGGGTTGTTTTGAAGAGTGGTTGTGACTTTGTAGCAGGAATCTCAAGGAATGCAGACAGAGACATTTGCCTGACCTCAAAGACAGGACTTCTGGCAGTATCTCAGACTTCAGCACATGCACAGGTGGTGTTACCTGCAATTCCAATAAACCAGATGGCTTACATTGTAAAATTGACAAGCAACAGTTGAACACTGCTGACTTGAGCTGACTTTCCTCATTTCCATTTTGCATCCTGACAAATCTCCAATTGCGCAAGGTGCTGACATACAAATCTGGACTTCTCATCCACGGGATCCTGTTCTTTGGGCAGAATTTTGTCCGGTGCAAACCTTTGAGCACAACATTTGTTGTGCTCAAAGTTGAACAGAGAGAGACAGAGAAAGGCAGACTAAATCTGACTAGACTGGGAAATCAAACCCAGGGTTGAGGGCAAATACTCCGTCAAAGCAGGTACCCGCCACAGTTTTGGGGCAAACAAGCACCAAGCTCCACAATTGTTGTGCAAAGTCGTACACTAAAACTGCACGGTCTTCAAAAATTGAGAAGTATGCAAGATCACCAGCTCCAGTGCAAAGATCAAACCGTGTAATGCGGAAGAAAGCTTGCAGGCTGGTTTCAATTGGTGTTGTCTCCACCTTCACCCACTCTGAGCTATTCTGATTGAGTCGCATGACCTCAAAATTCTTCAGCCCAAATGGCCAGTCTCCTAGTTGTCTCCAAACCATGAGTCCCCCATAGCCCTTCACAAATGAGAATTTACCTGAAAGAGATGATCTCCATTCTTCAACCTCGCTCCAAACACCCGTGCATACATCATATGCTCGTAGTGTGTTAGATCTCCCATTGTCAAAACAGTAGAATTTTCCATTGCAAAATGTGCAATCCACAAGAAGATGGTTTCCAAATCCTGGTGGCATGTCAGACCCAACTCTCCAAGACTGAGTTGCAGAGTCATATACATTTGTTTTCCAGTGGTCTGAGCCTTCAATCCTCCCTCGAACAATCAGTTTGTAAGTTCTGGATTTGCGATCAACATGCATCCCTCTGAAGTAGAATGAGGGACGTTGGTGTGGAATAGGAGGCAGCTTCCGCCATCTCTTTGAGATTGGATTAACAACAATGAAAATGCAACTGTCGTTCACAGTTGATGCTATACAAAACAAGCCCCCATGTCCAGCAACAAAATGGCATTCTCGGGTAGGGAAGATGAAGAAGTTTCGAAGAAATGTTAATGGCCGCTTGTACCATTTACCTAACCTAGGGCTGAAAAGTGAGAGTGCTAACTGGCCACGCTCAATCACAAGAAACGAGAGGTAAGGTTTCTCCAGCGTTGCTTGAGAAGAGAGATTCACATAAAGTGGGGAGCGAGGTAACAAATTCCATCTCTTGCACACACATCGCATCTGACACATGACAGGCACTGGCAACCTTTGCAGTATATTCACCACCAATTCTTCAGGAAGATCATTTAAGCTGATCCCACTCATGATTCCAGACGAATTCGTAAGAACAAGAAGAACTTGAGCAAGGATGTCACTCTCCACAATACTCTGAAAAACCAATTTGACATCCAATTGTGTCAGTATAACCCTGTTTACAGATGTGGTTGAAAAGGAAAATTTCACCAGAGAATGTTAGAGAGAAGGCAGTCCAAAGACTCATGAACCTTGTGCAAATTACTCTACAAAAGTCACAATCCTGATCATTAAGCAACAGAAAACACAGACAAACTCTTTCCAGGTCCTGAAGAAACCCCAAAAGCTCAATTACCATGACAATCATGGGCCATACATGATGGTGCAATTGCACTGTTGGTGTAGAAAACGAATGAAACTGTGAAGGAGAGGTGAGAAGCTCAAGAAGGGAATTTCAACCCACCCAAAGAAGCTCAACTTCCCTTCTGACCTAAACTCACAAAAACCATACCCACAAACCAATCTCTGAGTGTTGGCAACCAGTGAACAGGAATTCTCTTCACCAAAAGGCTGAGGAAGAGAAAGAATTGAATAAAAGTGAACAACCAATCCAAGCAACTCTACAGAAGAAGTGATGAACACTCTCTGTAAATCTACTGCCACTTTTATTCTGTGGGAGGAAACATTCATGGTCACAAAAGAGGGTATGGATTATGGATCCATCTCTCCAAGCTGACTGAGCCACAGAAGATCCAAAAACCCATCCCTTGGAGCAAAGAAAGAGAGACATACCTGATTTTACTCTCCAAAGCTTTTCTTCTCCTTCCTTGGGTTGTCTTAAATGTTGTGCTCCCAAGTGCTTTCAAATCATGAGAGAAAGCTCAATCCTTTGAGAAAGTATTTCTTCCAGCGGAGATTGAACAGTGTAAGCAGCCTCACAAAAAGAAAGCTCCCAGGTACATAGCCCTCCATCCATCCCTAGCCCCCCTCACAAGACTCATATGCATGGTAGAAAAATAGGTTTTATTTTCCACACACATTCAATTCTTCTCTCCTATATGTAGCTCTGGTTTCAATCACCAACAACCCAACAAAATCTTCCGAGAAAAATCTGTTGCAAAGACATGAAACTGGAAGCTGAAGGCGTCATTAAAAAAAC
>Ga0116228_10006937_pt1 | contig 10124 bp, 6 predicted proteins | sample S1TSphfallax_2_FD_89694 | JGI IMG/M metagenome (GOLD analysis project Ga0116228, IMG submission 89694) | Host-associated microbial communities from peat moss isolated from Minnesota, USA - S1T2_Fc - Sphagnum fallax MG | ecosystem: Host-associated > Plants > Peat moss > Unclassified | place: USA...
CCAGCACGGCCCGAGCCCGGCCTCGGCTCTTCGGGCTCACTCGCGAACCGCAAGCACACCATCGCCGTGCATGCTGGTCCTGAATCCGACCGATCGCAGCCGATTTGCGACTTCGTTGGGTACGTCGCGTCCGCTCGTGAGTTTGTTCGGCGTGCCGGTGTAATGGAACAAACGGCCCCGACGCTCGATGACGCGGGCCAGTTGCGCGTAGAAATCGCGCGAGTACAGCTCGCCCGCGATACCGATGCGCGGCGGATCGTGTAGGATCGCCTCGACCGATGCGTCCGCGAGGGCCGTGATTGCCACGGTCACGTCGCCCGGACGCAGCTGCAATACCTCGGCGGCGCGCACCTCGGCCGCACGCGGCTCTTCCACCTGCGGCGACCACGGATTCAGACTGCGCAACCAGAGCACATCGGGATTCTTCTCGAACGACAGCACGCTCGCCGCGCCGCTGCGCAGACACCAGGCCGCGAAGTAGCCGAGGCCGCCACAAGTGTCCAAGATCCGCTTGCCGCGCGGACGAATCAGGGACACTTTGCGCTGCGCATCGGCATAGGGCGAAAGCTGCGCGGTCGGCAGCATTTTGATGCCGTCGATCTCGAACGTCGGCGGACCCCAGGTCGTCGGCACCAACTTGATCAGCGCGCTGCCGTAACGCGCAACGGGCGCGAAACCGGCGCCGGTCCAATGATAGATCGTGCGCTCCTTGCAAGGCTCGGGGTAGGGATAAGCCGCGCCCCGCCAGCGCCAGTGGTCGGCATCGAGTTCGACGCGCGTCGTCGACCGGCGCAAATCCAGCGAGCACTCCTCGTCGGCCTTGCCGGCGCGCAGCGCCGCGCGCCAGGATTCCACGAGTTCCCGGGTCAACAAGGGTCCCGTCATTCCCAAGCACCGGCCTTTTCGGCAAGATAACGCGCCATGCGCGCCACGATACAGGAGAGAGTGAATGCTTGAGCGATCCCCGGTTTTGAGTCTCATCGGCCTTGCCTGCGTCGTCTCGCTCGCGTCGGCGGAACCGGCGCAAACGCCGCTGGTCACGAGCAAGCCGGTCAAAGTCACGGCCGAGGAGGCGCGCGGTCCGATCTTCACGACGAAGACGGCGGTCGAGGAGACTGGACCCGACGGCCCCACGACCGACGTGCTGCTCGCGCGTTCCAAGAACGGCCGCGTCGAGTCCGGACTGTACAGCGCGGGTCCGTCCGAACAGGACATCGACAGTTACCCGGAAGACGAATTCATGTACTTCATCGAGGGCAGCGTGAAACTCACGTCGGCCGATGGCACGGTGCTGCAAGTCAACGCCGGCGATGGAGCGGCGATCCCCAAGGGCTGGAAAGGCCATTGGTCGACGCCAGGCTACAAGAAATATTACGTCACCTACGAGAGCGGCAAACTCGTCAAGCCATGAGCGCCCCGTGAGCGATTCGCTGGCGCACGTCAAGGTCTTGGATCTGTCGCGGATCCTCGCCGGCCCCTGGTGCACGCAAGTGCTCGGTGATCTCGGCGCGGAAGTCGTCAAGGTCGAGCGGCCCGGGCAAGGCGACGATACACGCGGCTGGGGACCGCCGTTTCTGCAGCCTGCCGATGCTCGCGCCGCCGCGAACTCCGGCGCCGACGCCGACGCGGCTTATTTCACCTGCGCAAACCGCAACAAGAAATCCGTGACCGTGGATTTCACGACCGTCGCCGGTCAGGCCATCGTGCGCAAGCTCGCAGCGCAATCCGATGTCCTCGTCGAAAATTTCAAGCGCGGCGGCCTCGCCGCCTACGGTCTCGATTACGAGAGCCTGCACGCGCTGAATCCGCGGCTCATCTACTGCTCGATCACCGGCTTCGGACAGACCGGCCCCTATGCGGCGCGGCCGGGTTACGATTTTTTGATCCAGGCGATGGGCGGCCTCATGAGCGTGACCGGCCGCAAGGACGGCGAAGCCGGCGCCGGTCCGCAAAAAGCGGGCGTCGCCTTGACGGATATCATGACGGGGCTGTACGCGACGATCGGAATCCTGGCGGCGCTCGCCGACCGCGATCGCACCGGTCTCGGGCAGCATCTCGACATCGCGCTGCTCGACGTCCAAGTCGCGACGCTCGCGAACCAGGCAGCGAATTATCTGGTGAGCGGCACGGCGCCCGGCCGCATGGGCAACGCGCATCCGAACATCGTGCCCTATCAGGACTTTCCCACCAGCGACGGGTACTTGATCATTGCGGTCGGCAACGATGGTCAATTCGCCAAGCTCTGCGCCGAGCTGGGGGTGCCCGAACTCGCGAGCGATCCCCGTTACGCGCACAACCAGGATCGCGTTGCGAATCGCGAGACCCTGATCGCGGCGCTCTGCGCGGCCACCCGCGCACGGACCACGGCCCACTGGGTCGGCAAGCTCGAGACGAGCGGCGTGCCCTGCGGACCGATCAACACGATCGACCAAGTCTTCGCGGACGCACAGGTGCGCGCCCGCGAACTCGCAATCTCGATGCCGCATGCGGTCGCGGGCACGGTACCGCTCGTCGCGAGTCCGCTGCGCTTATCGAGGACGCCGGTGAGTTATCGCCATGCTCCGCCGCAGCTCGGCGCGGATACCGCGGCGGTACTGCGCGAACGACTCGGCTTGTCCGCCGCGGAAGTCGAGACGCTCGCGGCGCAGGGGATCATCTAGGAGCCGGTCGAGTCTGCCGGGATGGCGCTTCCCATCCCAGGGCGCGTCGGATCAAGCCCGGGAACAAACTCAGTGTCACATGCATGACGGTCCAGTAGAAGAAAGCGTTCTGGGTCAGAATGTAGTCGAAAACGCCACCCTGCATCCCTGCGCTGTCATGCGTGTACAGCACCAGCAAGCACAAAAACACTGCGACCAGCATGCCGTGCACGGTCTGGAACCCGGTTTGTGTCGTGCGAGTCTTCTGCCAAAGGCCCGCCCCCGTCGCTGCCACGGCGGCAGAAGAGCGATTAGGCTGCGCGAGTTCACGGGTTGTGAAAGCCCACCAGCTCACCAGATGAATCAACACGATCGTACTGAGTTTGCCGCCGACCACCGTCGAAACGACGAACACGGCGCAGAGCAGTCCGTAGACCGACCACAAGGCGCGGTCGCGGCGGATCACGGCAAGTAGTCCTGCGCCGGCGACGCGGGCACTGCGCCAATAGGCCAAAATGGCGATGGCAGCGCTCGGTGCCGCAACGCTCAGCCACAGCACCAGTCGATTGATTCCCTCGATCGTTCCCGGATTCAGGTAATGGCGCAAGTTATAGGCCGGGTCGCCGACCAAGACGAAGCGCGACCAAATCGCGAACTCATAGGTCGCGACCAACGCGATGACGGCGAGCATGACGGGCGCGACCGGGTTCGACACCGGCCCGTCAGCATCCCGGCCGCGGAAGAACCATTCGTCACGGTAGACATGCAGGATGAAATACAGGCCCACGATCGCAGACCCGAGCCGCCGGCCCGTGGCCATTGCCGCGTAGTGGTGGAGCAGACAATCGAATCCCAAACCGATCAATAGCGCGGCGCCGATCGGGACCCAGTGACGCAGGCCGCGCGTCGCCGCGCTGCTCACCATGAACGCGAAGCCGAGCAAGAAATGCGGCATGCCGAGTATCAGCACGAGGCTGGAAAATGGGGAATCCGCAATTCCAATCGATCCGAACAGCCGCAGTTCAACCGGCGCGAGCAGCGACAAAGAGGCCGTGAGCGTGCCGATCAACAGCAAGGTCCGAGCCAGCCGCCGCACCGGCTGAGAACGGAGTAGGGACTCGGCCGCAAATAGTCCGTCGGCAGCACGCGAGAGAGTCGGCATCGCAGCGCCGCTCAGCTGACGACCAAGGTGAGGCTGACGCTGTGCGTCGTGGCTCCGGACGTCAGACTGATCGTGACGGGATAGCTGCCCGCCGGCGTTTGGTTTTCCGCTCCGCCGCCACCACCCCCACCGCCGTGGCAGGATAGGAGCGCGAGCGAGACCACGCATAGCCACAGCGGGCGACGCAGGCGGCGCCGGAGAAACGCGCCGACCGTGGCCATAACGAGCAGTGCGCCGCCGAATCCTGCGCCGATGCCGGCGAGCAGCGGCGGCTTCTTGAGCGACGACACTGCCGCAGTCACGTCGGTTGAGAACGTCACCGTCACGGTCGACGCCTGTGTACCGTCGAGGGTCACGCTCGCGGACGGTGAGAACCCACAGCTTGCATGGGCCGGCAGACCGCCGCAGGCTAGCGCAACTGTCTGGGTCGATCCGTTCAAGGGGGTCACGGTCAAGGCCGCTGTTGCCGAGGAACCCGCGGCGACGCTCACGGTGCTCGGCGTCACCGAGGCGCTGAAGTCGGGCGCTGCAGCGGTCACCTCGACCGTGAGCGTCGCTGAGGCGCTGCCAGCGTAGGTGCTGCTGCCGCCGTAAACGGCCGACAGGCTCTGCGATCCGGTCGCCAAGGATGTGGTCGTGAACGTCGCCTTTCCGGTCGCGTCGAGGGCGCCCGTGCCGAGCGCGGTCGTGCCGTCCAGGAAGGACACGCTGCCCGTGGGAATTGGCGCACCGCCCGCGGCGTCCGCCACGACCGCGGTGAGAGTCAAGGCTTGGTCCTGGCCGACAGAAGTTGCGGAACTCGTGAGCGTCGTGGTCGTCGCCGCGAGGCTCGAGGCGACCCCCCACTGATTGATGAAACTGACGAGTCCGTATTCGTCGCTGTCGGCAACCAGCAGATCGGGCTTTTTGTCGCCGTTCAAGTCGAGCGCCATTGCCGCGCCCGGCAACACCGGCGAGAACATTTGCATGTTGACCTGATTCGGGAAATTCCCCGTGCCATTGCCGAACAGCACGCCGCTGAAGTCACCAGGCAAGAAGAACGCCACGTCCGGGTAGCCGTCACCGTTGAAATCGCCGACTGCGATCGGTGGCGCGGGGTCCGCGGCGCCGTTGGCGATGGTCGTCACGAGCGCCGCGGCAAAGGTACCGTCACCGCGACCGAGCAGTGCGATCACTTCGGTATTGCCGCCCTCGTTGTTGAGTACGCCTTGCGTCGCGCCCGCGATGAGGTCGATCTTGCCGTCATTGTTGATGTCGGCGAGTTTGAGATCCGCAAAATAGAGTGCCGGCACCGTGACCGTGCTCGCGGTAAAGCTGCTGTTGGAGTTACCGAGATAGACGTGCACGACGCCGGGGCCCACGGGCACCGAGGTGTTGCTGGCGGCGACCCCGGCATCAACGACGACCAGGTCGGCGCGGCCATCGCCATTCAAATCGGCGGTGGCGATGATGGGCTGCAAGGATCCATCGATCGCAACCGGCGCCGTGAAGCTGTGGTTCGCCTGTCCGTAGAGCACGTAGACACCCGTCGCGCAGGGCGAGCAAAACACGCCGCGCAGCGCGACGGCGATATCCGGGTAACCGTCGCCGTTGAAGTCGCCAATTACCGCCCCGACCGGCGTGCCGATCGAGTTCGGCAAGACGTAATCGAGCTCACCGCTGAGCCCCGTCCCGCCGTTGCCGAACAACACGCCGATGAAATTGTCGCCCGTGCCGTTCGTGCCCACAGCGACCGCGTCCGGTTTGCCGTCGCCGTTGAGATCGCCGGCGGCAACGATCGCCGGGATGAAGTTGGTCGCCGACGCGACGCCGTCGGCGAAGGATCCATCGTCACGCCCCGTCGAAATCGTCAGGCCCGCGAGCGTACTCCCGCCGGCATTGGTGCTGGACGGCTGGGGTTGCAACAGGTCCGGCGTTCCATCGCCGTTGAAATCGGCGGTCGCATAGATGTTCGTACTGGGCCACTGCGAGATGCTCTGGATGCCGCCATTGCCGCCCGAGGCATACGCACCGAACAGGGTTACCGGCGCCGCATTGAAGCGGCCGTTGCCGTAACCCATGAGCACTTGATAGTACCAACTGTTGCCGGCCGCGCTGAACGCGCCATTGGATTCGCGGCCGACGACGAGATCCGTATAGCCGTCGCCGTCGATGTCCGTGGCGACCAGGGACGCCGGCTGCGGCACGACCTCGTAAGCGCCGTTTGCGGTGAATGTACCGTCGCCATGACCGAGATAGACTTGGACGACGCCGCCGACCGACGTGCAACCGAGACAGGAGAGTTCCTGCGCAAGGTCGAGCTTTCCGTCGCCATTGAAATCACCTACGGCGAATGCCGAATTGGCGCCCTGCGTGAAACTGTCGCCCGGAAGCACCTGGGTACCTGCGCCGAAGGAGCCGTCGCCGTTGCCCGGATACAGGTTGCCGTCGGCCATCAGCACGTCGATCTTGCCGTTGCCGTGAAAGTCGCCCGTCACCAGCGTTTGGCTGGTTTGATTGCTCGACACCGGGGCGATCGCCGAAGAGGGTCCGACCATGAAACTGCCGTCGCCCTTGCCCAGCAGCGTCGTGAGTTGGTAGCTGCCGCCCGCGGAGGTATTCGGCACGATGATATCCGGTACGCCGTCGCCATTCGCATCGTCGACGATGAATGCTGCGTCCGCAGCTGTGCTCAGCACATAGACGACCGGGGCCTTGAAGGTGCCGTCGCCATTGTTGATGAAGACGCCGACGCCCGCTTGACTGCTCGGGGACGAGGTCACGCCGGTGGCGACGATGTCGATCGCCCCGTCGCCGTTGAGATCGACCGCGAGGACTTGCGGTGTGACGTTGCTCGCGAGCGTCGTCGCCGTCGCGGCCAGTGTTTTGGGATTGTATCCATTCACGACGAGGTCGGGACTGCTGGCGATCTGGCCGTGAACGGCCTCATAGACCCCGCCGGTCGTCAGTCCCAGCCAGCCCGCGGCGGTCGAAGCGATCCCACGGGTCGGATCCTTGCAGCCGTTGGGGAATTTGTTTGCGGTCGTCGTCAAGTTCGCTTGATTGTGCAGGGTATTCTGAAAATTCGTCGCCGGAGTCAAAGCGAGCAAGGGATAGAACGAGTACTGCGTGATGCTGCAATCGGACTGGCGCAGGAGGCCCGATTTGTCGTGCTTGTCATGACCGAAGATACTGGCCGTGCCGAGAAATTCCAGCTGGGTCGGCGCCGGTGTGTCGGCCACGGTGAGCACCGCGGCTCCGACGAGCGCGCAAACGAGTAAGGTTCGCAGAGAGCGTGCCACCATGAGTTCATCCCTTGCCTCTTTCGCCGGTTCGGCCTCGAGAAGCTAACGAATCGGCGCAGGCGTCGACCACTCCCAAACGGTAGTTGGCGCGGCGGTCACGCTGCGTCAAGTTGGCGGTCGTAAGGCTGCGCATTCCCGCGCAACCCAGGTGCGCTCTCTACGCAGAGTGCGCTCTGTCCGAAGAGGTGAACGACCGTGTCGACGAACGAACGGCTGCTCGCAGCGAAGCCCACCCTGATCGCCAGCTACGCGAGACCCCTGGATCGGATGGGTTTCTGGCAGGTCCTGAACACTCTTGCGCCCATGGCCTCGCTCTGGTGGGCGATAGCCGCGAGCGCGCGCGTGTCGGTCGCCCTGACCACGGCGTTCCTCGTGCTGCTCACCCTGTTCACGATGCGCGCTTTCGTGCTGATGCACGATTGCGGTCACGGCAGCCTGTTTCGCAGCGTCGCGCTCAACAAGGCGTTCGGTTTCTTACTCGGTGTAATCGTCGGCGTCCCCCAATATGTATGGTCGAAACGCCATGCCCGTCACCACGCGACCAACGGGAACTGGCAACGATTCCGAGGCGTGCTCGACATCCTTACCGTCAAGGAATACGCAGCCCTCGATGCCGCGAGCAGGCGCCGATACGTGCGCCTGCGCAAGCTCGTGTTCGCACCGTATGGCGGCTTCATGTACCTCGTTTTTCGGCCACGCTACATCTGGCTCAAAGGCACGTTCGACTTGCTTCGATTCCTGGTGGTTGCCAAGCTCCGGGCGCCGAAAATTCCGCTGCGCCAGCATGTCAGGCAGTTTCATTCCCGCCATTGGCGCAGCGCGATCGATTATCGCCACATGTGTTGGACCAACTTGGGCGTGCTCGCCGGCGCAGCGGCCATGAGTCACGCCATCGGAACGGGCGTGTTCCTGTTGGTCTACGTGGCGAGCCTGTCGCTGGTCGGCGCCGCACTGATCCTGCTCGTGCATGCACAGCACAACTTTCCGCACGCGTATGCGGCGAATGACGCCGCCTGGGACCCCGACGCCGCCACGCTGCAGGGAACGAGTTGGATGTTGTTACCCGCCTGGCTCGATTGGTTCACAGCGGATTCGGCCTACCACCACATCCACCACCTGTCCTCGGCCATCCCGAATTATCGACTCGCAGAATGCCACCACCACAACCCGGATCTCTTCGCCGGCGTGACACGACTGCGTCTGACCCAGATCCCGGAGACGTTGCGCTGTATCCTATGGGACGAGGCTGCCGGACGCATCGTCTCGACCGAAGAGTAGGTGCATGGCGCGTCTTTAGCCCGAGCCGAGCGACGCGACGATCGCCCGCTGCAGCACTTCGGGCGCGATCGGTTTTTGCAGCAAGGTGAACTTGCGCTGATTGGCCTGCAGCAGCGCGTCGGAAGACGTCTCGCCCGTCGTGATCAGCACGGGGAAATGGCCGTGCAGCTGCTGCAGCCGATCGGCGAGCAGCGCGCCGTGTTCCTCGCTGCCGAGACGCAGGTCGACGATCATGAGATCGGGTATCCCGGCGCGTTCGAACAAGAGATCCGTCTCGTCCGTCGATTGCGCGGTGGCGACCGCGACGCCCCAGACCTCGAGCAAGGTCTGCGTGCTCTTGATGATGTCCTGCTCGTCGTCGACGACGTAGATACGGCGGCCACGAAGCACGGCATCGGATTGCGCACGCGGCAGCATATCGGGCGGCGGCTCGGCGAGTTCGACGGGCATGCTCACGCAAAACGAGGTGCCGCGCCCCATGGCGGATTGAACTTCGACCTTGGCGCCGATGAGTTCGCAGAGACGCTGCACGATCGCGAGTCCGAGGCCCACGCCGCGCGATCGGTCCCGCCCGGGATTGTCGAGTTGATAGAACTCTTCGAATATCCTGCCCTCCTCGCCCGCAGGGATGCCCTTGCCCGTATCCTCGACGCGCATGACCGCAGTCGCGCGTGGACCCGAGCATTCGAGCGAGGTCGTGACGACTACCTCTCCCGCTTCCGTGTACTTGATCGCATTGTCGAGCAGATTCCGCAGGATGCGGCTGATCGCGACCGGGTCGCCGAGCAAACGGATGGACTCGCACTCGCAGCGCAAGACCAAGCCCTTTTGCGCCGCCGGCTGCGCGTATTCCGCGCACACGTCCGCCGCCAGGCGTTCGAGCGCGAGGTTTTGATGCTCCGGCACGTAATAACCGGCCGACAGTCGCGACAGGTCGAGCAGTCCGTTCAGCAAGTTACCCAAGGCGCGCACGATCTGATCGACGTTCTGGCTGACCTCTTCGAGGGTCTCGGGCGCGGGCCGCGCGGCGAGTACGGCACTGTAGACGGACAGTGCGTGCAAGGGCTGACGCAGGTCGTGGCTCGCCGCGGCGAGCACGCGCGCTCGCGCCTGCGCCGATTGCTCCGCACGCTCCATCGCGGCGCCGACTTCCATATTGCGCTGCTCGAGGTCGCGGACCAGCCGATCCCGCTCGTGCCGTATCGAGACGGAGCGCAGCAGGAGTTTGTCGCCGTCGGCGGCCGCGAGGATCAGGACGGCGCACAGCAGGATCGTCAGCGCCGCGACACCGAGCGACTGACCGGGATGCACCGCCCCCCAGGTCGCTCCAGCCGGCAGCACGAGGCACAGCGCATAGGCCGCCTGGATGTAGCGCGAGGATTGCGAGACCGCGACGCCGGCCGCCGGTATCACGAGCAGCGTGGCTCCGAGCACGGCTTGTTGGTACACGGGCAACGCCGGCAGGAACAGCGTCGCGCCGAGCCCGATGACCCCACCCGAGATCGCGGCGAGCGCGACGAACGCGAGGTGCACGCGCCGCGGATCGATGTCATAACCGCGTTGCAAGACACCACGGGCATAGCGCGCACGAATCAGTTCTACGCTGATCGAAGTCGCGGCCCAGGCAAGGAAGATCGGCACACTGACGAAGGCGAGCGTCAAGAATCCGATGCCGAGCACGAGCATCAATTGCACCGAGGGCATGCGCAACATCGCCCGCGCATGCAGGCCGATCAACTCGACGAGTTGCTCCCGCGCCGA
>Ga0116228_10006938_pt1 | contig 10123 bp, 10 predicted proteins | sample S1TSphfallax_2_FD_89694 | JGI IMG/M metagenome (GOLD analysis project Ga0116228, IMG submission 89694) | Host-associated microbial communities from peat moss isolated from Minnesota, USA - S1T2_Fc - Sphagnum fallax MG | ecosystem: Host-associated > Plants > Peat moss > Unclassified | place...
CTCAATCTCCATTCTTGGAAAGAAATTGGAATCAAACAAGTTGTTGGTTCTATTTGATTATTTTGGGAAGCCGATGGCATTCATGAAAGAACCGGTAAGAAACCAATGGGGTTCATGAAAGAACCGGCAAAAGAACTTAGTGTTTCCCATGGAAGATGTGTAAAAGAACCCCATGATTTTAGACGCCGGTTATTTGTTTTTTTGGGAATTTTTTTTGAGAATTGTGGTTTATATAATGTTAGAAAACTGGTTCTTGAAGCTTTTGGAGTCATAGTAACCGGCGGTTCTTTGGTTGTGGAAGAGTGCTACGACGGACAGACGAACGGACGGACGGACGGACGGACCGCGCGTCAGTCAGTCAGTCAGTCGTAGCGCGGTGGCCTCGGGAGAAGACGAAGAAGGCAGGGCTGTGCTGCTGGCGCAGTTGTTGCGCACTCTGCCTTAAAAGCCGCTTCCTCGCCGTCGAAGATTTTTTCGGGGAGCGGTCCCGTGGAGACTACGATCCGGTAAAACGGGGGAGATGCTTTGCGCTTTCTCATACGGTTTTTTCGGGGTTTGTAGAATAATGAATTAGCTATGTCGGTGCGGGGAAGACGCGGAGAAGAAGAAGCACAAGAAGAAGGAGACAGACAGAAGAGCTCCAGGTTTTCAACTCCACATTCATTTGTTTGCGGCCGCAATTGCATCGTCGTGTGTTTTTTCGTTTGTTTGTTTTTCTTGATGATTGTCCGTGTCTTCTAGTTAAGTTAGCTGTGGAAAATCGCAACGCGCTTTGCTGCTTTATGATCGCAGCACGGGGTGGCAGTGGATAGGATCTTAGTTTTGGTGGCGGATCGTTTTTGTTTGGAAGGTCGGATGGCGGGAAGGAAGAGAGGGATCCTCCTGCACTGGATCGGAGCTGTTGCTGTCGCTGGAGATTTAGGACAATGCAAGTGTGCGTGATTGTGTGAAGTAGACAAGAAGAGAGAGTAGGAAAAAATTGCAATTCTGTTGCGTGCGTCGGGGATGATGCACTTGGGAGCGTGCGGCACAAGATGCGTTTTGTAAGTCTGGCCAACTGGTGGATTGGTTAGCACCGGCATTGTGACGGCTCTGCTGCATCCTGAAAAACAGAGGAACTAGAGAATGATTGTTCTCCACGTGATCGAATCGCATGACGAGAGCAGCGAGTCTTGGACAACAGGTACCTACTTACTCAGGGTGGTAGTTGTTAGCCACAGAATCTTTTTCTCTACCAAGTTCTGGTTCTGCAAGTGCAGACTCGTATCCGAGTTCCATGGTTTTCTGCTACAGGATTTGAATCCTACTGAAACTTTAGTGCAGTGCATGATCTGCTTGCTGCACAGCACAGAAGGAGGTGGTAACCAGGATGAAGCTTTTGTTGATAGCTCAGTGAAACCTGCAAAATCCTCTTTCACGGCATCCTATTCAGAGTGTGGCATGTGTTTAGACAGACTCCTGAAGCAGATTGCCGTGAAGCCATATCCATCAAACAAAAGAGCAAGTTCAAACGAGTGGTAGCGAAATGATACAACAACAGCATTGTTCACAGTTTGAGGATGTCTGCGGAAAGTCTGATGTTGTAATAGGGTTTATTGAAAAGTCTTGTCAGAGGTAAAAGGAGCTGCTGCATGAGAAGCAGAGAAGGATGGCAGAAGGAGACACGCTTCCACTATTGTGGTCACTGGCTTCTGATTCAGAATCAGATGTTGAAATACATGTGGAAGGGAAGAGCGAGAAGACTGCTGTTGCGAACAACAACAGAAAACGAGACAATCGCACTCTGCCTTCTTCAGCAGGTTCTGAAGAAGAAGATGATGCAGTACATGGGAACCATCTTGCTGCTGCTCTGTGGACTCCCGCTGCCAACCTTCCAGGTGTTGATAGTGATGGCCATTCCAGTCTCTGGTCTTCAGCACCAGAGATCAATGCCACTTTGAGGATTGCAGGAAAAAAATTACCAAATTGGAAATCAGCTGTGGAAGACACTGCTCTTCATGGACTATTGCAGTCACAATCTGATACAGAGGCAGATGTGGAAGCTGTAGGAGAATTAAGAAGAGATAGAAGTACACCAGGTGAAACACATGGAAATGGAATACAAGAGATAGAGAGAAAAAGTGTGGCAGCTCGTCTTACTGCACTTGTACGGCCAAGAGGAATGGCTGTTGATGATATAACACCTGAATCTTCTTCATCCCAGGAGAGACGAAGAGCCAATGGGGGAGCTGTTGAAAGACAGATCTCAACATTGAATCGTCCTCAGTCACAAAGCAGCCCTTTGATAGCTTCACAAATGTCAGACAGAGTACCTCCAGAGTGGGTGCTCTTGCTTGTGGGTTGTCTGCTCGGCTTGTCCAGTGGCATAAGTGTGGTGATTTTTAACAAAGGGGTAAGCCTGCTTCAGCTGACGATTGTCCACATGACCAGGGTGTCACCCTCTGTAGGTCTGGTGCAGAATTCTCTTTGTTGTGGATACATGTGAGGCGCGGATGGTGATGGGGTCAGTGGGAGGTGTTTTATTTGGACAGGTCTACCTTATACATGACTTGGCATGGGCAGGGACACCCCATGAAGGAGCAGCATGGCTGCGCACACAGAGTCTGGCAGTAACATGGCACCGAATTCTGTTGATTCCAGTTTTTGGTGGTGTAGTGGTGGGAATGTTCCACTCTGTTAATGCAATATTGGACATGATTCAGTCCTCACAGCCACGGCAATCCAGCCGTGGCAGAATTGACTGGCTAGCAGGAATCAAACCTGTGATCAAAGCAGTACAGGCAGCAACAACTTTGGGAACAGGTTGCTCCCTTGGGCCTGAAGGTCCAAGTGTCGATATTGGAAGGTCTTGGGCTCATGGTTTTGCAGAAATCATGAAGAACAGCAAAGAGAGTCGAATTGCACTTGTTGCTGCTGGTGCTGCTGCTGGAATTGCTTCAGGTTAGAGACAGTTGTATGGTTTGCTGGTAAAATTCATGTAGAGTGCATTGTAGATACTACTCTCAGTCATGGCCTCAATTCACTAGTGGTAGCCCAGGTCTAGTTTCATGCCAACTGCATTCTTGAATCGAGACATTGTGCACTGCAGGCTTCAATGCACCTGTTGCAGGGACCTTCTTCGCCATTGAAACTGTATTGAGACCCCAACATGCAGAAAACTCGCCTCCTCTCACCACAGCTATGATCATATTGGCAGCAGTGACTTCCTCGACTGTGTCACAAGTGCTGCTTGATGAGAAGGCTGCATTCACAGTACCACCTTATGAGTTACGATCTGCTGCTGGTGTGTCCTCTCTCTATCACTTGCAGGATCTGCTTTTCTCAGTTGGCTCCTCCTGCCCAGAGTACACAGAGTAGCTTATATTTGCACACTGAGGGGCTTGTTTGATGATCTGGATTTCCTGTTGAAGAAGCTTTGGTGGTTTTTGTATAATGATTTCCCTGAAATTTTGAGCAGATTATTGTATACTTGTCCACACCCACTGTCAGAAGCTGATAAAGTTTGTAGGGTGTAATGGCAGCTAGTCACTGCCATTCAAGCCGAAGGTAGTGGTCTGATACTTTCTCAGTCACAAGGTTATGACCAACTCATTCTTGTTGTGTTTGTTTTGTTTTCTTGGAACTGACATTAGAGTACCTTCAACATTTTATTGTGGAGTTTTGTCAGTAATCTCATATGTATGCTTTAATACTCAAAAAGGCTCCCTCAACATATCAATGGAGTATTTATTCATCTCCCAATCTCACAGAAACCTCTGAAATGTGTATGTGCAGAGTTGCCACTATATATATTGCTGGGAGGCATCTGCGGTGTTATGAGCGTAGTTTTTACCCGCCTTGTTGCCTGGTTCACACGGATGTTTGACTTCTTGAAGACTGACTTTGGCATACCTCTTTCAGTCTCCCCAGCAATTGGAGGGCTCTTTGTGGGCATTATTGCATTAGGATATCCTGGAGTTCTGTACTGGGGCTTTACAAATGTAGATGAGATTTTGAAGACAGGTGTTACAGCAACTGCTCCTGGCCAAGTATTGTTAGCACAGCTCACTATTGTGAAAATAGTGGCTACAGCACTTTGCAAGGGTTCAGGCCTAGTAGGAGGCTTGTATGCCCCCAGCTTGTTCATAGGGGCTTCATGTGGTGCTGTCTATGGAAGTATTGTTGGGAATGCATTTAATGTTGCATTGGTGGGGCATGATGCTGTTGGCCACCCTCAGGCCTATGCCTTGGTAACATAGCTAATTCCTGCATCTCTGAGAATCCTTTCTTTTACACGTAAGAAGGATCCATAATTTTTTTTGTCTTGATTTCTGGTCAGGATGAGAATCAGATAATAGTTTTTAGTTTTTGGCCTGCTAACACATTTCTGTTGGTGATTGGTGGGGGATGTAACAGGTGGGTATGGCAGCACTTCTTGCTTCAGTATGTTCGGTCCCTCTTACATCTGTGCTTCTCCTCTTTGAGCTTACTAAAGATTACCACATCTTGCTTCCCCTTATGGTATAGCTCCAACCTCAACCTCCTTTGATAAATCTCAGATTTATTGGCTCTCTATGCCTTTGGCTTGAATGCATGTTTGCACAGTGGCAAGCTAAACTGAATTGAAGCTAACCTTTACAAGTTGTTACAGCTTGAATGAGGATACTATTAGATTTTTAAAATTTTAGTTTTTAAAAAAAAACCTGGACTGCTAGCTGACATCATGACTGAGTCTTCCTGTTGCTTCTGAAAATGTGCCAGAAACTCAGGATGCAGAGTTTTGTATAATTGGTTTCCCTAAGCTTTGAGCAGATTAGATTTCTAAAATGGGTGTGAAGTGGGTGTGACTGATTGACTCTTGACTCCCTCCTTTTGGAGGTGGTCAGGTTCTATCTGCTGTAGTACAGCAGGGCAATATTATTGCCCAACCCTCCCTTAAGGTTTGACACACCCATGTGGGTGACCCAAGTGACCTACTCAAGCTGGGTTGGCTATAGTTGGTTACATTTAGCATGGCCTGGTGGTGAAGTGGACCCATAGCCATTTGCAAGGGCTCCCAACTACTTGAGCTTTTTGCTTCATGCTGCAGATTATTTATAGTTATTGCTATGCATTTCAGAAGCCCATGAAGTCAGTAAGGAGCAATGGCAGCTAGAGTCACTGCTATTCATAGTGAAGCTGATGGTTTGATACTTTGTGACACTCTCTAGGTTATGACTGCACTCAGGCAAGAGAGCAGCTTTAGGGGCACACATGGTGCTATATAGCGTAGGACCTGTATGATCACTGGGTGCATGCCAAGAAACTGAGTAGTGACACAAGGTAACTGTCAGTGGTACTTGGCATGACCCAGAGCTGTCCCTGTAAAACTCCAGGTGTATCTGCAGTCTTGCCTGCACTGATTCTTGCTGTGTTTTGTTTTGGTTTGCCTGGAACTGACACAACATTTGTTTGGTTAGGTGTTTTGGGAGTTTCCTCTCTGCAATAACATATTTGATTAACCTTGCACTAAGATGCTGATCTATGTGAGATCATTAGTTTTTAACCCATCAGATCGAATTATTGTCAATCCAACAAGATAATTATTGGAACTGGCCACCTTTTTTGTTTTTGCTGTTGAAAATAGGCTAGGTCTATATTGTTGCTATCTTATCCTCAGTGACTGATGCAGTATATATGAATTCTATTGACATAGCATAGCCATCATGATTTGTATGCAATGGACTGGGCAGGGTGCTGTGGGGCTTGCAATATGGGTGGCTGAAGTCGGGAAGCAGAAGAGGCCTCGACCTCATGATTCAGGAGCTGGTGTGGTGAATTCTGAAGTCGACCATCTGGTTGGGTTGAATAGTGGGCATGTATGGCGTAGAAGAGGAAATTCTGAAGCAGAGGTAGAGCTTTGCACAATGGATAGCTCTGACAACCCAGGAGAATTATGCATTTCTCAAGATGTATTGATGGAGGAGTGTCTGGTAAGTGATCTCTTGCAGGGTTTCCTTAGTTGTAGGAGCTTAGCCAGCATTCCTTTCAGTACAGATCATGTTTGATTGCAGTGCTAGTTGTTAGGTATATATGAACCTGGTCAGTTAAATCATGAGTATGGATTTTCTTGACTGATGTCTTTTGCAATTTGGCTATCCAGGTGGCTCAGGCAATGTCAAGGGACTGTGTGAAGGTGCATGCAACAGCAACAGTCAAGGAAACTCTTGGTGCAGTAGTGGCAGCCCGGCAGTATTGTGCACTGGTGGTAGATGAGAATGGTTTATTGGAGGGTATCTTGACCCCTAGTGACTTGAAAGGCGAAGTCCTGAAGGCAACTAAGGAATTTGTCTCCTCTGAGGAGCCAAGAGATGTAGAGGTATTGGTGTTTATCCAAGCTGCTCATGTTTGAAGGTTCCAGGAACTTGGATGTTGGATTGACAGTTTGGAGACATGTTTATGCTCAGCTATAGCAAAGAGAGTCATCCAATAGTTGAACTTCCTTTTGGGAGAGCTGTATTTGCATTACTAGACTAAGGTCTTTGTCAATCATAAAAGATGCACCACAAGAGACATCTGATGCTGGTCTGATAATCTTTCATCTTGAGTGCTATCCATGGCAGGTAGAGAACACTCTAGTGGCAGCAATCTGCACTGGAAAGGGTGAGAATCAAGGCAATGGTACAAACTTGGTGGTTTGCTACCCTGAAATGAATCTGCAAATGGCAAAAGAGCTCATGGTACAGCATGGCTTTCAGCAATTGCCAGTGGTTACCCGGAATGGCACACAGTGGCAGTACCACAAGCTGGTTGGCTTGCTTGATGGTGATGGGATTACACGCTGTGTGAAGTACGCTAATTCACTCTTCCTCCATTCTTATGTGCTTTACTGTAATGAAAACTCAGGGTTGATTAGTCCTGCAGCAGTAGCAAGTCTAACAATCCAGTTGATTTCCCTGTTAGTGCCATTGGTGGACCATGCTCAGAGATTTTTGATGACACTTCTACCTGGAAGCTTTGAAATAATGCCCAGAACTGTAGCAAAAAATTGATTTAAAAAATTTCCCTCCATTTGAGGGTTAGCTTGAGATGGACGCTTTTCTGTATGAAAACTGGGAGGTCATAGACATCGGTCTGTACTCCAACATGGCCTCAAGAGTCAGCAAAGTCTTATTTTCCTGAAAATGTTAACTCACAGTAAAAAAATTCAATTGTTTGTGAATGCAGACTGGAGGCTTCAAAAAGGATTGCCGCTGCTCAGAAGGCCAAGGACAATGAAGAGCATGGGCCAGTTTTTGATTCACATTGAAAAGGGGGAACTGACTCTCTCCTGGCACCTGGTAATCCACTTCCTCTGCTCCCACATCTTATTGCAGTTATGCACTCCAGTTGGTGGCAATATCATGTTCTGTCCTGGTTCAAGGCTCCAAAGAAACTGGCCCAGATTTTCTTATTCAGTTGAAACTCCTGGTTGAATTCTACAGCTGAGGAACTTCACAACATGTAGTTCATTATTCTCTTATTGTTAAAAATGAGCTGGGGGTTTAACTCACAATGGATGTATAACTATTTTAACTAAATGAACCTGTATTAGACAACATGATGTGCAGATGTTCTTTCAGGTCTTTCCATCTAAATCCATGCTCATGCAAAGAGTGATAATTATGTGAAATCTGTATCTCAACACAGAATTTAAGGTCAAGAAGATGGTTGCACAAACTATTACAGAGAAGCAGATAAAACGGAGTCATATAAAGTAAATTCCAGTGTTGTGCCCTTCTTGGATTCTAGAAGGAACTTCTGGTTCCAATTCCAATAAGTTATAGGGCTGGTTTTGGTTCTTTGGTAGGTTCTTTTTATTTGTAAATGTGGGATTTGGTTTCGGTTTTTCAATTTGAAAGTTGGTTTTGGTTTCAGTTATAGGGTTATTTCAAAATAGGGAGGTTCTTGGTTCTAGGAGGGTAGGTTGCAGTTAACCCCCCTGTTAGGTTCCAAAATTTAAAACATCATTGGAAAGAATGGAAATTAAGAAAAAAAAAAAATTTCAAAAACAAGGTTGATTACTACCGAGCCTTGAGAAGGCCAAATGAGATCAATCTAATTTACTTTTACTAACTTAAATTACACTATTAGTGGATCAGAACCATTTTTATGCCAGTTGATTTCACGTTCTCTCATCTTATGTGTTTGTATGCCAATTTCCAAATGGGTCAGCTTGGCACTCTTGAATTCATCTTGCAAACGTTCCTAAGTGATCTCTGAATCTGCCCTCTCAAAAGTAGTATCTCAAAACAACAAAAATTGACCGCTAAACATCATCTGCTCTATAACTTTGCCAAATTTAACATGTTACAAAAACTCATACAAGTGTTTTTTTTGGTCTCATCACATCATCTTAAGGTTTGGGGTTTGGGCAGCCTTAAAACGAAACCCTTGCTCCACACATTGTCTTGAAAACCTATGACAACCGAAAAAAACAAGTTGATTATATCAATTTGATGATCACAAATACCAAACTTGCAGAGAAAAAAGATGGCAAACTGAAGGATGCAAGGAAAATGAAATAAAACTACATAAACTTTATGATTTATTCATTGAGTGATGCAATTACATCTTCATTCTCATTAATTAAGGTTTATTCTATTTTTATAAGTTTTTGCATGGATGATGGAAAGCTACCAAAACAAGCATCATCAGGCCAATTCTTATAAATGTTTATAAGCATTTCAAAATTATCCATGCCCGAATGAGAATATCATAAGTTTGTGCAAATATTTACAATATTAAAAACTCTTTCTACTACAATTTGAGATCCTACAATCTTCAAGATTTGTTGAACTACAAACCTAACATAAGAAAAATGTATTTCATGGGTTGTCCAACATGCTAATGGATTTATGCATTCCTCCTCATTGACTTTCTTGTCTTAAAATGAGTTGTGCTTTCGCCTTTAATAGGGCTATATCATTATCATTTTTCATGACATTATACAAACTTATAGATTAAAAACTCTAGGATTCAAAGCTACTTGGGCCTCTTTCATTTACATTAATTAGGTTTTAAATCTTGTATGCACAAAGGAGTGGGAACAATACCTATTTATCATATTCACTTGCAATATGAAAAGCATTTTGCTTGCCAACATATTGAATGACCAACCTCAACCCCTTGTATTGAAAATCTAGCATTAATGTCAACAGGTTATGAGCTTTGTTAGGTTGAAAAGAAAGCATGAATGAAAGGAAGTCTTCCATAATTACTATCACTTGTTTTTGCATGTATTGTAATAGGATTTCACTATCAAAATCTTGGGCCTCACCAAAATCAAATGTGCAACAATCCATTCACATTTGACATAATAGTGAAATTGGCTAATAACTTCAAACTTTAGAATCATCAATGAGATATTGACAACATTTAAACATAGCATGCCCTCAATATGACTCCACAAATGGTCGTGCAAACCCAACCCGTCACATGAAGTCAAAGTTTGGGTTATAGTTGAGAGATTAGCCCCTTTATCTTTAACCTATGCAATAACCCAAACATTAAGCCCATGTTTTGCAAGTACTTCATTTACTTGCAAAGCCATTGCACTCCCAAAAAAATTCAATGTCTTGACAAAGTCAACTATTACATAACTAGGCTTCTAAAACTCATTCACAAAATGTGCAACAAGGACAATGTGTCCATTCTTACTTTGGGCATCATGCAAAACCATGATAATCAACTTCCAATTCAAGCTCAATGGGTAGATCACCTCTTCAAGGTGAACTAACAAGTCCTCCATGGACTTAAACTCTAAAAACAACCAAAAGAATGAAACCTAGAACAAGGTAATCATAAACAACATCATGATCAAGAAGAGGACCTAAAGTAAAGTGATCATAAACAATATCGCAATAAGGAAAAGGACCCAAAGTAGGACAATTACAAACAACATCATGATTAGGAAGAGAATTAAAACCAAGGTGATCACAAGTAACATTGGGACTAGGAAAAGGACCAAGACCAAGGTGATAAAAAACATCATCATGGTTAGGAAAAGGACCCAAAGTGAGGCAATCATGAACATCATCATGGGTTTTTTAAAAAAACCAAGACTAAGGCAATCACAAATAACACAGTCTTAGGAAGAAGACCAAAACCAAAGAAATCACAAACA
>Ga0116228_10006941_pt1 | contig 10121 bp, 14 predicted proteins | sample S1TSphfallax_2_FD_89694 | JGI IMG/M metagenome (GOLD analysis project Ga0116228, IMG submission 89694) | Host-associated microbial communities from peat moss isolated from Minnesota, USA - S1T2_Fc - Sphagnum fallax MG | ecosystem: Host-associated > Plants > Peat moss > Unclassified | place...
CCCGTTCGGCCCGCGCGACCGCCTTACGCAGCCACGCCGCGGTTCTGTCGAGACGCGCGGCGTTCAGTTCGGTCCCGCGGAACCGACCGCCGAGCGCGTGCGTGCAGCGGGCCGTCATGCCAAAGCCGGTGCAGGGGTCCAGCACCACCGTCCCGGGCCGCACCACGGCCGCCAGGATCGCGCGCGTGACGGGTTCGCCATGCGGCGGGTGCGGGAGCTGCAGCTCGACTGCGTGCGGGCCGTAGAGCGTGACGGTGTTGGGATATGGCCGCCGCCGCGGGCCGTACAGAATGACCCATCGGTTTTGGCGCCCAAGCCCTACCGCCAGCATCGCGGCGTCCAGCTCGTCGACCCACCGCAGCCCCATCTCGACGAACACCGGCGCGTCCGGGTGACGATGCCGCGCCACCGCGCCGCAAAAGGCCGCGAGGAAGCCCGGCCAGGCCGCGCGCGGGACGGAACCGCGGTCGTGTTGGGTCGCCCAATATTGGAGGTTCCCCGGGCCCCACGGCGGGTCGCTGTACACGACGTCCGCCCGCTCGTCACCCAACAGGGCCGGCACCACCCCGGTCGTGATGTCGCCCGCCCGAAGCCGATGCTGCCCGATCTCGATCGTCCCCTGGTCGCGTGGCTGCATGCCCGCATGATGCCGCTGCCCCTCCCGCACGGTCGCCCCCCGGTCGGCTAAGGATCCCAGGATCCTTCCGAATCCCCCAGCGCCCCACCGGCAACGCTTGCATGAACGATGGAATTACGGTCACACTGGAACCCGAAATGACGAAATCCCAGGCCCCGCCCACGACCGGGCGAACGAGGAACCCAAGGCCGCTGCCGCCGAACCAACGGGCCGCACGCGATGCCGACGCAACCCAGCACCCGCGCGACACCAACCCGCCGCACCATCCGCCCAACCAACACGCGGAGCCCACGACGCCCCCCCGGGAGCCCACGGCGCCTCCAGCGGACTCCGCGACGCCTCCCGCGGCCCAGGGGAGCGCCGATGGACCCCACGGATCCCTGGACGCCTCCCGCGGGGCAGTGGGTGGCGCCCACGGACCCCTGGATGCCTCCCACTGCCCCGCGGGAGGCATCCACGAAGCACAGGGGAGCGCCGACGGAGAGACGGCAGCCCGCCCACACGATCCGCGCGTGGGCGCGGTATACGCGGACGCGACGCCGCGCGACCCCGTGACGGGCGCGAATCCCCAGGCCGCGACCGCGGGCCCGCCGGTGCCGGCGCGAAGAGGGGACGCGGGGGCGCGCGCGAACCATCGCCGCGGGGGCGCGCGCGAACCGCAGCCCACCCCGCTGCACGCGCTCGCGGGCGATACCGCGGTCGTGCAGGGGAGCGCGTACGCGGGGGGCGGGTTGACGCCGGCCGAGTACGAGGCGCGTCGCCAGACGGTCGCGCAGTTGGTCGCGCTGGGCGTGACGCCGTCGCAGTTGCGGCGTGCGTTGGCGGACCAGGGCTACCCTGTGAGCGACGCGGTGGCGCGGCGGGAGCACCGGGAGGTGCTGCATGCGTTCCAGCAAGAGATCGCGGAGCGCGAGCCCTTCTTCCGTGCGGCGCAGATCCAGCGGCTTGAGTCGGACCTGGCGCGATGGCGCCGTGACGGCAAGTGGCAGGCGGTGGTGCAGACCGAGGCGCTGCTCTCCCGGATCGCCGGCACGACCGCGCCGACGCGGGTGGATGTGCGGGTCGCGGCGCACGTGGTGGTGCGGGAGGCGCTGGTGGAGGTCGTGAGCTCGCTCTCGGAGGCGGAGCTCGACGCGCTGGCGGCCGAGGCGTCGGGCGATCCACCGCAGCTCGGTTCCTGACGGACCGCGGCCTCACCGACCCCACCGACCCCACCGACCCACGGGGGCGCTGCCCCGTCGACCCCGTGACCGCCGGACCACCCGCGGCGCGCGCCTGCTCCGCAGCCGCATCCCCAACCTAGCGAAAACCCCGAGCGCCAGAGCGATCACGCGGAAACGGGCCGAGGACGCGTCTTTGGAAGGAAAACGGACCCAAGCCTACCCCAAGGACGAAAAGCCAGGGAAGGGCGCTTCCCGTGTCAGCAAACGGCATCGGGGTGATATCGGGTCCGGCCCGTCCGGTAGCCTCGCGGGCCTCGCCAGGGGTGCCGGGAAGGGGTCGCGAGGGGTAGGCGGCGACCCGGCTAAGGATCCCGGGATCCTTCCGACCGAACCAGTCGGGTGTCACGAGCCGGTCGGTATGTGACGAATCTATCTTGCGATATCGCGTGACAGGTCCTAGGGTAGCGGCATGGCGAAGGCGACGCGGGCGGGCGATGCGGGGGTGGCGGTGGCGTACCTCCGGGTGTCGACGGAGGACCAGCGGCTCGGGCCGGAGGCGCAGCGGGCCGCGATCGAGGCGTGGGCGGCGCGCTCGCGCGTGACGATCGTGGCGTGGCACGTCGACCAGGGGGTGTCGGGCGGAACCGACATCGGCGACCGCCCGGCGCTCGTGGCGGCGCTCGGTGAGCTCCGGGCGACGGGCGCCGGCGTGCTGGTGGTCGCGAAGCGGGATCGGCTCGCGCGCGACGTGTACGTCGCGGCCACGATCGAACGGGCGGCCGCGGCGTGCGGCGCCCGGGTCGCGGCGGCGGACGGGGCCGGCAACGGCGAGACCCCGGCGGACGCGTTCATGCGGACCATCCTGGACGGCGCGGCCGCGTACGAGCGCGCGCTCATCCGGGCCCGCACCAAGGCCGCGCTGGCGGCCAAGAGCGCGCGGGGCGAGCGGGTCGGGAGCGTGCCGTATGGCGCCCGGGTCGCGCCCGACGGCCGCCGGCTGGAGGCCGACGAGGCGGAGCTCGCGACGGTCGCGCAGGCGCGGGAGCTCGCGGGCCGTGGTCTCTCGCTTCGCCGGGTCGCGGCCGAGCTGGCGGCCCGCGGGGTCGTCAGCCGGACCGGTCGCGACTTCCTGCCCGCCCAGATCGCCCGGATGATCGCGGCCTAACGAGGCCCCGCCTTCGCGGAAGGATCCTGGGATCCTTCCGCGACACCGCCGCGACCGACGGCGGGCGCTCCCCCACGCTACAATATCTACAGCATGATGCGCAGCATAGCAAGCCCCCGGGCGAACTTTTCTTCGGAACCCGGCGCCCGAAGAAAAAAACACGGGGTCGTGAAGAAAAGATCGCGAACCCCCTTGCAATGCCAAACAACATGCGCTAGATATAAACACATGAAGACGACGACGACGCTGGTGAACGAGCAGACGGGCGCGGTGGTGTGGTTCACGCGAGCCGGCCGGACGGTCGACATGCGCAACAGCCTCGGCGAGAGCCTGGAGGGCCTGACGGTCGCGGAGGCGCGCGCCCGGGTGCAGCACCTCCTGGGCGCGACGGGGCGCCGCCTCGGTTGGCGCCTCGCCTGACCGACCGGGCCTCCGCGGGGGCCCACCCCATAAGGCCCGCCCCGGGAGACCGGCGGCGGGCCTTCGTGCGTCCATCGCCCGACTTCCCGGGGTCGTGAGGAAAAGATCGCGATGCCCCTTGCAACACCAAGCATCATGCGCTAGATATGGTAGCGTGGGGGAGCGCCCGGCGAACGCCACGCGGATGCCGCGGCTCGGGGCCCGGGGTTTCGGTTGGGTCGGAAGGATCCCGGGATCCTTCCGACCCGCCTGACCCGACCACGCCATCGTGGGGGAGGGGCGCGGGTCTCTTGGCCATCAGGCTGGCGATTCGCTAGACGGCGGGCATGCAGAACCGTCCGCCGCTCCGTCGCTTCCGCGTCGTCCTTGGTCTCCCGACCCTGACCCGCTACGTCCGCGCCCGCGACCCGGAGGAGGCGCGGAACCTCGCCGCGATGCTGGTGCGGTTCTACGCCCGCCCGCATCGTGCGCCCGCCGGGGAGCAACCGACCCGCGGGGTCCTGCCGGGCCAAGAGCTGCCCGTCGACCCGTAGCGCGACCACGGGGGTCGGGACCGCCGGGGCCGCGTCGTTTGCCCGGGTCGAAACGGGAGCAGGGGGGGCGGGGGTCACGGGGCCGCGGCGCCCACCCAGACACCGCTGCTGGGATTTGGGCCATGGGGTTCGCGGTATAGTGCGGTCGTGCGGGAGGCCCGGTGGGTCGTTTTGTTTTTGTGGGTCGGTGGGGTCGGGGGCGGCCCGTATAGTGCGGCGGGTGGGGTGGGGTGGAGGTTTGGGGGGTTGCGGCATCATGGTGGTGCGGCGCCATGGGCGGGCGACGCGGGAGGTCGCGCTCGCGGCCGCCGCGCCCGTCCGCGCCGCCGTGGCGGCGAACCAAGTGACCAGACAGGAACAGGACATGACCAAACAGGAACAAAGCATGAACGAGCAGGAGCGAGTCGCGGCGGCGCTCGCCAATGCGCAGATGCGGGAGCAGTTCGTTCTCCGGGCCAGTGCTGAGGTGGAGCTCCGACAGGATGCGGCGGACGCGTTGCTGGAGCTTTCGCGTGCCATCCGGCGGGAGGCGCAGAAGCGGGCGGGCAACGCGCGAACGATGCGGATTCTTTCGGCCGCGGTTTGGGCTTTCAGCCTTCGGAAGATGGTGCTGCTCGATGAAGTGGTCGCGACTTTGTCGGGTGTTATGTCGTTCGACTTCGACTTCAGCGAAGAGAACGATGAGCTTCTGGATGCCCAGCAGAAGGCGGTCGAGATGTTGTTGCGGCTCATCGAGCACGTGCGGGCCGAAGCACCGGAGGAGATCCGATGATGGGCGCGAACGGCGGTTTGTTCATCGGGGCGCCCGGTGTCCGGGCCCAACGGATGATTCGCAAGCGCGTGTCCTGGTGCCCGGGGGAGGTGCCGCGTGAGCCGTGATCTGGAAGGCGTCGTTGCGGTCGTGTGGCTCAGCATCGTGACCGCCATCGTCGCCGCCGCCGCGTGGCCGGCAACCCCGGCGCCGCGGACCGTGCCCGCGCGGTGCGACTGCATCTGCGGAGGTGAGCCGTGAGCCTGGAGTCGAACGCGAACACGTCGTCGCGCGAAGCCGCGCTCGTGCGCCTTGTGCTGGTCGACGGCGGTGGGCCGATCGTGGTCGCGCGCCGATGCGTCGGCCGCGCGGTGCAGCGCGAGTTCAAGGCCGAGGTGACGGAAGAGGCCGACCAGGGCGACGGTGCTGTCGACCTCGACGCGTTGAGCCCGGCCGTACAGCGGGCCGTGGCGGCGTTCCGCGAGGAGCTCGGGTCGTGACCGAAATCCCGATCCTCTTCTCCGGTCCGATGGTGCGCGCCATCCTCGCGGGGACGAAGCAGCAGACGCGACGGCTCGTCGGCGACCGCAAGCGCGTCGGTGAGCGCCCCTACGGCGCGGCGGGTGACCGGCTGTGGGTCCGCGAGACGTGGCGCAAGAGCCCGGTCGCGAGCGGCGGGGTGTTGTACGCCGCGGACGTCAGCGACGACCTGCGCGAGAAGGGTCGGTGGTGCCCCGCGATCTTCATGCGGCGCGCCGACTCAAGAATCGACCTTGAGATCGTCCACATCCACATCGAGCCGCTCCAGGACATCCGCGCAGAGGACGCGCGCGCGGAGGGCGTGCAGCGTCCCCGCTGCTCGTGCGTGGCGTGCTCCACCGCGCATGTGCTGGCGTTTGCTGCCGCTTGGGATCGCATCTACGGCGCGCGTGCGCCCTGGTCGAGCAACCCGTGGGTGTGGGCCATCACCTTCCGCCGGGTGCGACCATGAGCTGCGAGTTTTGCCCGACGGGATACCCGGTCTGTCCCGAGTGCATCGGTGCGCTGGTCGCGCGCCAAGACCAGCTTGAGGCGTCGATCCTTGCGCTCGTCGCCGAGCTTGCGCACGAGCGCGCCCGGTCTTGGGATATCGCGGAGGCGGAGCGAGACCTTCGCATCGCGCTGGTGGGCAATGCCGAGCACGGCGTGTCGTTGCCCCGCGTGAGGATCGCGAGGCTGGCAGAGGAGAGGCTGCGCGCGCTTGGGGTGGAGCCGTGAAGGCGGGGATCCGGGTTCGCAAGCCTCGAGGCGAGCGACGCGCCCTCGCGGTGCTGCCGGCCATCGGCCACATGGTGCCGACCGCGGGTGACCGCGACGAGACGTGCCAGCACTACAGCGCCTGTCTCACGGCGCACGTCGCGCGCTACTGCCGGCGGTCCGATACGGATGCCTCGTGCCCCGAGACGTGTCGATGGCGCGAGCGGCGCATTGAAAGCGCGGTGGACTACGCGATCGGCGCGGAGGACCGGACGTGACCCGTAGCAAGGATCGCGACCAGTCCCCGAGCGAGCGGCTTCGCGAACGGATCGACGAGCTCCGGGTCAGCGGTCGCGTCACCGACCGGGCGTGGGCCGAGGGCTACGACGCCGCGCTTGAGGACGTGATCGACGTTCTGAGCCTTCTCGACAGGCTCGACGTGAACGTTCAGGCTCAGGTCGAGCCTTCGACTGAACTGAAGGCAGGGCAGCGAAGGTGTCACGATTGCCCAAGCCCGGCAGCCGAGGGAAGGGGGCGGTGCGACCGCTGTCTCGCCAAAACAGCGGCGCGGGCTAAACGAGCGTGGGAACGACGGAAGGCTGGCGCACCGTGAAGCGCGGCAAGACCGACTTCGAGACGTGCAGATTGAACGGATGGCGGAAGGGCACGCAACTCGTTGGAGTCATCCGCTTCGACGGCCGTGTCGAGATCGTCATCACGGCCGTCGGCGACAAGCACGTTCTTGCTCGCAGGATGGACGACACGGAGGAGTGCCTGTGGGACTGCGACTCTCGCACGTGGAGGAAGGCGAAGTGATCGCGGCGCTCGGTGAGGTGGTGGCGTGAGCGCCCCATGTTTCTTGCGCCGAAGGTCTGACGCCGGCTGGGTGAAGGGCAGGCTCGCGGCCTGTCGCTACTGCGGCGCCCCTTTGCCGAAGGGTCGGCGCACGTTCTGCTCTGGCGAGAAGGCGCGCTTCCCTCGCGTCCAGGGTGAACTTCGGCGCGTCGGCGGTTCGGGTTGCGTCCACGAGTTTTGCATCCGGAGCAATCCGGGGTACGCCCGGAAGCTGGTTGAGGTCCGGGACCGGCGGAAGTGCGCGGGCTGCGGGGTCGCGGCGTCACGCGACGGCTGGCAAGCCGACCACATCGTGCCGGTCGTGGAGGGCGGGGGCGCGTGCGGGCTGGAGAACCTCCGGACCCTCTGCCGCGCGTGTCACCAGGTCGAGACCAAAGCGCTGGCGGCTCGCCGGGCCGCGATGCGTCGAGGGAGCGCCGCTGCGAAAAGCGGCGATAGGCCTTGACCTATCGAAGGCTAAGACCTATCTTCTGGTCATGAGCCACGACAACATCAGCGTCGACGCATGGAACCCCCGCCCCACGACGACCGGCACCGAGGGCGCGGTGGACGTGGATTTCGCCGCCACCATCGACGGAGAGACCATCGACGGAGAGGTCACGCTGATCCGTGACCACGCGGGCGTCTTCAACCGCTGGGGCAACGTCGACCACTGGCTCGACGGTGCGACCGTCTCCAAGCTCGCCAAGCTCACCGACAGCACGCGCGACGCGGCGATCGAAGCGATCTCGTTCGCGTGCGGCGTGATCGCCGAGACCGCTTCGGTGGAGAGCGCGTGACCGCGCGCCCGACGATCCTCGACCCCGCGGCCCCGATGCGGAGCTTGCGTGAGGCCGCGGGGCTTACTCGGGTGGCCATGTACCCGTTCACCGGGTAGGAGCTCGGGGTGTGAGGAGTACACCCTGCTCTGCGTGGCCCGTGCGAAGCCCTCCGATCGGTCGTAACGGTCCACCGGCTGCGGAGATCCTGAGAAATGCTGCCGCCCATCGACGTGCAAGGGCTGTAGGTCCGGAAGAGGACCTTTTCCTCGGGGGGAAGGGGTGGAACCACACGTCCGAAAAGATCGCCGAACGGCGCGCCAAGCTCGCCGCAGGCGCGGCGCACCTCGCGGGCCCTCTCGCGCGGAAATATTCCCGTGCGACGACGCGGGCAAAGCGGCGACGCTGCGTGCGCGCAATCAGCCGGATCTGCTCGGAGAGTGAGCAGGGCCTTCTTTGGGACCTGTGGGAGCCGCTGTGAGGAACCGCCCGAACGCCAACATCCTCGACCTCGCGAACCCGATGCGAAGCCTGCGTGAAGCGGCTGACCTCACGAAAGCCGCGATGGCGAGGGCACGGGGCATCCGCCCGCCGTCCGTCGCGGACGCCGAGGCAAGCGGTGGCGCGGTGAGCGTGGACAAGCTCGTCGAGGCAGCCGCCTCGGTCGGTTTGGAGCTTGTGATCAGCGTTCGCCCTAGGGACCTTTGATCCGAAGAACGATGCTGGAGGATGCGATGACGACGACGAAGCTGACGCGGGGCACGGATCTGAAGCTGACGCGGGGCACGGATTGGGTGACGTTCGGGTCGTTGGGACTTTTCGTCGAGATGCGGAACAGCCTCGGCGAAAAGCTCCTGATGGAGCGCGATGACGCCGATTGGCGCATCGAGATCCTCAGGCGTGCGGGATGGGTGTGACAACCCGGGTGCCTCGGGGTCGACCGGGGGTGGAAATCGCGGGAGGGTGGCGGTGAGGAAGAAGCAAGAAATGTGGTGCTGGATGTACGTCGGACCGCTTCGCCGGGTTCGGAAGCGGAGAGTCGCGGTCGAGCGGGAGATCCGGTTGCTCTCGGGGGACCGGGTCTTCAGCGCGGCCGGGATGCGGGCCGCGGTCTCGCGGTTTCTCTGGCAGCGGGTGCGGGCCGAGCTCCGGCGGGCGCTCGAAGTCGGCACGCCCGTGGAGCTCTGGCGGGTCGCGGCGGGCTTTGCGAGGCCCTGCGTCCGGGCGGACGCCCCGGGGTCGGTCCCGGCCCCGAAGACCCCGTCACGGGCCCTTCCCGTGTCGGCAACCGGGCATGCCCGGCAGGGGGGCGGGCGATGAGCGACGGCGACGAGAAGGTGTTGTGGCAGGAAGTCACGACCGTGGCGGATGTGCACGGCGGGACCTCGCTGGTCGCGGTTCGGGTCGTGCAGTACGGCGACCGTTTCCTGGAGGCCGAGACCCTCGGGCAAGACAGCAGGGCCTGGGCTCCGCAGGCCGGGAGTGAGGCGGCGGCGATCTACGCGCGCTGGGGGATGGACGAACGGGCCAGGGTTGGCGAACTGGAGGCGGCGTTGGTCCGGGTCGCGGGCGCGCTGCGGAACGAGCGGGCCAAGAACGCGGCGTACGCCCGACAGGTTCAAGGATTGTTCGACGCGGTGGGGGGTGCTGAGGCACGAGCTCGCGCGTGTGAAGGGGCAGGCTGAGCAGGCGCCCGGCTGCACGTGTTCGGTCGAGAAGGTTCGGCGGTTGGGCCATGACGTCTGCTGCCCGTCTCTCGCGGCTTTCTAGCGCGCTGCCCGGCTAAGGATCCCGGGATCCTTCCGACCCGCCGGACCGCGGGTATGCTGGGCCGATGGCGGACGATCGGGATGTTTTGGCCGTGAAGGCCGTGTTGCGGCGCGCGACGCGGGCTCGAGCCTGCCCGGCGGAGTTTTTCGACCTCGCGGCCCGGAGCGACGCGGATGACCGGGCGCGGATCCGCGCGTCCGCGGCGCAGCGGGCCGCGCTCCTGTTTGCCGCCAGCCACCCCCACGCGGTCGTGCGGATGCCGGCCGGGTCGGGCAGGAGCGCGATCCTCGGCTCGCTCGCGCTCTGGCTGGTCGGGACGGATCCGGATCTTTCGGGGGTCGTGGTGGGGCCGACCCGCGAGGCCGCGGAGCTCGTGACCCGCCAGGGCTGGGAGGCGCTGGGGGCCGAGGCGGGCAAGCCGCGTGGCGAGGTCCGGGTGACGTTTCCCGAGCTCGTCCGGGGTCGGGACGACGAGCCGTGGGGCCCGGGCGCCTGGACGGTCCGGCGCGAGCCGGGGGCGTTGACGCGCGAGCCGAGCTGCCGGGCGGTCGATGGCCGGAAGGCGGACCTGGCGCGCGCCCGTCCGCTCGGCTGGGTTTTGGTCGATGATTTCGGCGAGCGGGAGCGCGACGGGATGCTGGAGGTGCGGCGCTGGTTCGCCACCAACGTGGCGGCCCGGGTGGATGTCGCGACCCGCCGGGCGCGGGTGTTGGTGGTGGCGGGCGACCAAAATCCCGACGACCTAGCGTCCGCGCTGGAGCGGGCCGGTTGGCCGACCCTGTCGATGCGGGCGGACGGGGTCGTGAGCGTCGTGGGGGCGCCCGGCTGGGAGG